>Ga0194125_10001736_pt1 | contig 36831 bp, 32 predicted proteins | sample TA2KigC250mmetaG_FD_148626 | JGI IMG/M metagenome (GOLD analysis project Ga0194125, IMG submission 148626) | Freshwater microbial communities from Lake Tanganyika, Tanzania - TA2015034 Kigoma Deep Cast 250m | ecosystem: Environmental > Aquatic > Freshwater > Lake | place: Tanzania: Lake...
CTGTACCATGGGGCGTCCTCCTTTCTAAGATATCTTTTTCTCTATATCTCTAGAAGGATACGCCCCCCTCTTTTTACACACAATATGTTACGCTACCAAATTCTATCTCCCGCTTTGGCCTCTTCCAGCGCTCCCACCAGCATCATGAGCGAATAGGCCGCACAGGTATCCCCTACCTTATCCATCAGGTTATCCTGTACCTGCGCCGGTTCGGCGCCCATTCTCTTGGCGAGCGCTGCATGTAACCTGGCAATTGGATAGGAGAAGACCAACTTAGCTATGTCTTTCATGGCAAGATTCTGCTGTTTGAGCATTCCGTTGATAGCCCGGGGAATCAGTTTTTCATAGCCCTCATCGCGAATCCACCTGTCTTCCCAGGCATGCTCGAATTTCTCATACACAGCGCGCCAGCGGTCTACAAAATCAACTGACAATGAATAGGTAGCCTCCAGTTCCGCAACAACATCATCTTTGCCGATTATGAAGGCGGCGGCGCCATCGCCGTACACGTATTCCTGCGGGTTGCCCGGCTGAACTACCCTGCAATCAGCCGCACAGACTATCGCATTGTTCATAGAGCCAGCCTTGACGGCATCGAAAGCATTCATTAAAGCTGTAGTCCCAGCCTTGCTGCCGGAGGCAAAATCCGCAACACGGATTTCCTCTCTCAGATCAAGGGCAGTCGACACTATGCTGGCCTGTTGCCTGACCAGGTATGCTGGAGAACTGGTGGCAAAATACAGGCCGTCCACTTTGCTCCTGTCCTCTCCATCCAGACAGTAAATGCTTGCAGCCGTAGCCATAGTTACAGAGTCTTCATTTTGATTGGCTACCGACCTTTCGCCCGGCGTTGGAAAACTCAGCAGGAAGCTGGTGGCATCTCCCATTTTAGCCTTGCTCAACCGATACCAAGGTATATAAGCTGAATACGATGTAATCCCGATCATTCTGTGAAATTTACCTCCCACAAATTAACAATTGAGAAACCGACCGAAATCCAATTACTAATCTGCTAGTTCCAACTCCCTCCTTTTTGACATGTACTCACATATTCCGATATCGGGTTGCGTCTTCTGAATTCCGTTGGACTACAATCCAGACTGTAGTAAAAGTATAGCACCTTATCCTTTGAGCTGTCCGCGGAAATGGTGCCACTTACTGACATATACACAGTCGCATGGTACGCTCTACTTCTTCAGTCGCCTCAGTTCGAAGACCACCGGGTTCCCAGGATCAGGGCAGGCAACTGTGGTCTTGCTCGGGTCGTCCTTTTCCCAGGGGAAAGAGCCGCCAAACTGCAAGACCGCGGCAAAGGGAAAGACAGTCTCAAACGCCCAGGAGCACATGCCCTTTGGCGTCTGGTCCCCAATGAGGAACTCATCACCTACCTTGTGCTCCGCAGCACAAGTCCCCTTCTGGCTCACTACCTTTGCTATTACCTCGTACTGTTTTGCCATCGTTTCCCTCCTTCTAGCCTAGTCAACCGCTCTAGCCGTTTGTACTACCATAACATGCGGCTCTAAGGCAACTCAGAAGTTTGCTTTTAGCCATTACCCGTTGGCAAGGCAAGCGGTCTAAGGTGTCTATGGTGCCGGGCACGTTCGAGTATCGTTCTTGTAGCCTCTCCCGGGCACAGTATCCTGGCAATAGCCATAGCGCATGTCATTACTCTCAACATTGGCTTTGATTTGTTCGCCTTGAGCCTATCGAAGGGCTATTTGTGGTTCGACAAGGTCACCACGAAAGACATAGCATACCCATTCCCATTTACCGTGATGTGAGCGGCAACAAACATAAAGGATTGCTGCTCAGAATTGTCAGCGGCTTTTTCCAATCCACACGAGGCCGGGGTAAGTTCATTTGCTAAGCGTCAGCCGCTAGTGCCCCAGGTTGAACATGTATACGCTGACCACAGCAACTTTGGGCTAAGCCGGCAGTCCAAAGGCCGATCTCACCCTCTTCCAGTCGTCCGCGGAAGGCAGAGCAAGGTTCCGCGCCCGGCTGGGAATAGGCAGCCCGGTGGCCTTCCTGATATCCGCCTGCATCTCGGCTATCTTGGCTGCCACCATGGTGGGGTCGAGGACAGGTATGTCCCGTCCGTCCACTGTGATCTTGTTCACCCCAGCGGCGCTGCACATCGGCCCCAGGGCACAGCAGCCGACCACGATGACATCAGCTCCACTAGCCACACACTCCTTGGCCACCTCAGTCACGCTGTCGGCGGCCAGCCTGGGGTTCTCCTGCGCCTTGGGCCAGATCTCTACGAAAGGCTCTTTGTCCAACCTGATGCCGTTGGGGCTGAGGCGGCTCTCCAGTCCATGATATCTCACTGTCTCGGACATTTGATCGAATTGACCAGGCATGTTAGCCCCGATGACGGCAAAGCGCCGCCCCAACTGACAGGCAAAATGCAGGGTAGCCTCGGCAGGACCGATGACCGGTATGCCTACAACGTGTCTGGCCTGCTTCACGCCCGGGTCGCCGAAGCAGTTCACCCAGACCGCATCGAATCCCTCCTTCTCCGCCTCCAGGTAAGCTTCGATGAGCGCTCTCTCATTCAAGAGCACGAAGTAGGGATTGTCCATGTCCTGGGGGTCTTCTCCCCTCCACCCGTTCTTGGGACACTTGACCACCACCTCGGTATCTGGACGCAGCACCTTCTCGAAGCTAGGGCGAATCCAACCAAGAGACATTTCCATAAATTCGTCAGGTATCATGCCAATCTGGACAACACAGAGTCTCATTTTGCCCTCCTTCTCTTTCTTGCGATGGAAATACTATGCTTCGTTAACCCTGTTATTTATAATCCATGCCCAACTATGTAGCGCGGCTATTGGTTGAGACGCCCCCAGTAATTTCTGACAGTGCGTCGATATTCAGAGCAACACGCAGTCTCACGTTATGCCCCTGTCATGGGGTATTCTGTGCGAAACCTAGATCAAAAAGATTCGCAGCCCCGGAAGTGGCTGTCACACCACCATCGACCACCAGGCACGTGCCAGTCACAAACAGGGAATCCTCGCAGGCCAGGTAGAGAGCAGCTCGGGCGACATCATCAGGTTGGCCCAGCCTTTCCAGGGGTTGCCGTCGCATCCAGACCTCCATGGCAGCGGGATAACCTATGAGTCCTTCACTCATTCCCGTTCGGATCAAGCCTGGGCAAATGCAGTTAACCCGGATGTTCTTCTTGCCATATTCTATAGCCATCGACTTAGTGAGCAGGACGACTCCTCCCTTCGAAGCGCAGTAGATGGCCTCGTACGGTGACCCCACAAGCCCCCCGATCGACGCGGTATTGATGATCACGCCACCACCCTGTTTGAGCATTACTGGAATAGCGTACTTTGCACCAAGGAACACGCCCTTCATATTTATATCAACGACTCTGTCCCACTCCTCTTCTGTAATGTCTGCCACAGGAGCCATTGGCTGAGGAACGCCAGCATTACTGTAGAGGATGTCTAGCCGCCCGTATGTGGCCACAGTTGTTTTGACCATTCCCTCCACATCGGCTGCTTTGGAGACATCAGCTTCGATGAAGATGGCCTGTCCGCCCCCTTTCTGGATTATCTTGACTGTTTCCCCGCCTCCTGCCGGGGAATAATCGGAAACAGCCACCCTGGCGCCTTCTTTAGCAAAGAGAATCGCCGTAGCTCGTCCCATTCCGGACCCGGCTCCAGTGATCAAGGCCACCTTTCCATCTAGCTTGCCCATTTCCCGTGCCTCCCTCGCTTCTTATCAGGTCAATAGATTGGTGGCAGAGTCCAAACCCAACTCTACCAATGTTTCAGCCAATGATGAACCCTCTCCCCCCTGACTGTCAAGCACTCTTTGAGACCTGACATCAGCTTCGCTGCCTCGGCAGGGGATCACTATTTGATCCCTGGAAGTCGAAAAAGCCGCAGAGCGTTTTCCGTGGTGGCCTCGGCTACTGTATCTGGCGATAGTCCCTTTAGTTCGGCGGCGGCCTGCAAAACGCGGCTGACATCAGCCGGTTCCGCCTGATGGCCTCTATATACCACCGGACAGTCTGTTTCCAGCAGCAGGTTCTGTAAGGGCGTCTCCTTTATGGCTCTGCGGTGCTCCGCATGGTATTCTGCGGCCAGGGTGGCAGAGACAAAATACCCACCATCTAGAATATCCTTCAGAATGTTTGTCGGGCCGGTGTACCAGTGGAAGATGGCCTTCCCCACCCCGGCACCCTCTGCCAGGGTGAGGGAGTCCCTCCAAGCGTATCGGGAATGGATTATCACTGGTTTATTGTATCGTTTGGCCAAGGTCAGGACACCCCTAAAGGCTTCCTTTTGCCGGTCTTTGCCAGCACGAGCTACCACCCTCTTGTCATAGTCCAGCCCTACCTCACCTATGGCTACTACGTCTTCCATCTTGTCTTCAACGAACCGAAGGTCGTGCCCAAGGGATAGGATATCTTTGTTCAAACTACCAGGGTGCAACCCTAGTGCTGGGTACACCAGGTTCGGGTATTTTGCCGCTATTTCCAGCACATGGACATTCGATTCATAATCTGAACCAACGGCAATAATAGCTATTACCCCGGTCTGGCGGGCCCTTTCCAGGGCTGCGTCCAGGTCTTCCAGTTCCTCCAGGTGAGCGTGCGAATCAACCAGCCGATACATCTTCTTCCTGTTCCCTTTGTCCAGTGTCATGCCGTGGCAAATTATTTAGGACAACTCCACCAGTTGGACAGGCACACCATGAAATGAGCGAGGGTTAACAAAGACAGACCTTGCTCTTTTGGAGCGATATTCGCCTTCAAGCGGAGTCTCCTGGATAAACTCTATTCCTTTCTTCTTCAACTGGCTAATGGCCTCTTCCAGGTTTGGAACCTTAAGACTGATGTGCTGCAACCCTTCACCATGCCTCTCAATGAACTTGGCTATCGGGCTACCTGGTCTCAAGGGTTCCATGAGTTCAATAGAAAAATCATCCAAGTGACAGAGGGCGCCTCTCATTCCGGCGGGCTCGAATGGCCCTATACCTCCAGGGGTTAGTCCTAATGCCTCGGTGAATAGTCTGTACGCTTCATTCAAGTCTTTCACCGCTATGCCGACTTTCAGCACTCTCTCCATAGCCATGATTGTTGTCCTCACCAACGTCAACGATTACAGTAGAACAGAATAGGTTTCGCTACGCTAGACCCACCACCCCGATACATCCCCAGAAGGGAAATGGGGTTCACCTACCATGCAAAGCTGACCCGTTACTACTGCTGTCCGACAACAGATCAGCAGGGCGGGTTGACCGCTGGTGGTCAACCCGCCCCTTCGGTACTAACTCACAGAGTCGCTTTTCTCCACCCTGACAGCGCAGACCTTCAACTCGGGCGTTTTGGCCACCGGATCAAAAGCGGGGTTTGTGAGCCGGTTAGTAGGGCTTTCCGCAAAATGGAAGGTCATACTCACCACGCCGGGCGGCGAAGCTTGAGTCACCTTAGCCTTGGCCGTCACCTCACCTCGTCGGGAGACCACCTTTACCGGTTGGCCGTCAGAGACCCCCAGTTTGGTGGCGTCTGCCGGATTCATCTCCACTAGCTCCTCAGGGCGCAGCTTATTTAGCCCCTTCACCTTGCGCGTCATGGTGCCGGTGTGGTAGTGATACAGACTGCGCTCGGTGGTGAGGATGAGAGGATATTCCTCGTCAGGCATTTCGGCAGGAGGCCTGTACTCCAGAGGCATGAACTTCCCCTTGCCTCGGCTGAAAGTATCCTTATGTAGAAAAGGCGTCCCTGGATGCTCTTTCGTGGGACAGGGCCATTGCAGGCCCGTCTTCTCCAGTCTTTCGTAGGAGATGCCGCCGTAGCTGGGAGTCAGGTCAGCGATCTCCCTCATAATCTGTACTGGGTTCTCGTAATCGAAGCCTTTTCCGCCCATTCTTTTGGCTATCTGGCAGGTGATCCACCAGTCGGGCTTGGAACCTCCGATAGGCTCTATAGCCTGGCCCACCCGTTGCACCCTTCGCTCGGTATTGGTGAAAGTGCCATCCTTCTCAGCGAAGCTGACCGCCGGGAACACCACATCAGCCAGACGGGCGGTCTCAGTAAGGAAGATATCCTGCACCACCAGGAATTCCAGTTTCTCCAAAGCCTCCTGGGTGTGCTTGGCATCGGGGTCGCTGAGGACAGGGTTCTCGCCAACCAGATATACAGCCTTTATTTGTCCCTGATGTGCCGCCTGAAAAACGTCTGTCAGGGTCAGTCCGGCCGTGGGGGACAGTGAGGTGCCCCAGGCAGTCTCAAACTTTTTCTGGATGTTGGGATCAGCAACGGCCTGGTATCCAGAATAGACGGTAGGCAGAGCGCCCATATCGCAAGCACCCTGGACATTGTTCTGACCTCTGAGTGGGTTGACCCCTGTGGAAGGCTTACCTATGCTTCCGGTGAGCATGGCCAGGTTGGCTATCGCCAGCACGTTGTCCACACCATGGGTATGCTGGGTAATGCCCATAGTGTAGAGGATGGTGGCTGGTTTTTGAGTAGCGTATATCCGGGCTGCCTCGGCTATTTTCGCTCTGGGCACGCCGGTGGTCTCCTCCACGAAGTCAAGATCAAAGTTTCTCAGCGATTTCAGGAGAGCATCGTAGTTCTCACAGCGCTCCTGTATGAAGGCCTGGTCGTGGAGTCCTTCATCGACGATAACTCTCACCATGCCCATGAGCAAGGCAACATCGCTTCCGGGGCGCTGCTGGAGCCAGAGGTCAGCCAGACGGCAGAGGTCAATCTCTCTTGGATTTGCCACAATGAGCTTGGCCCCCTGTCTTACTGCTCTCTTTATCTCCAGGGCAACGATGGGGTGTGCGGTCGTGGTGTTGGTGCCGGTGGCCAGGATGCACCTGGCATCACCAATTTCATTGATAGAATTCGTCATAGCGCCGCTGCCGAAGCTGGTGGCCAGACCGGCCACTGTGGGAGCATGTCAGAGACGGGCACAGTGGTCAATGTTGTTGGTGCCCATCACTGCGCGGGTGAACTTCTGGATAACGTAGTTATCCTCATTCGTGCACCTAGCCGAGGATATGGTGGCAAACCGGCCATCTCGGTACTTCTTCAGCTTGTCGGCCACAAGCTCCAAGGCCTCCATCCATGTTGCCTGAACGAATTCCCCATTCCGCTTGATCAGTGGCGAGGTGAGGCGGCTGGGGTCATGCACAAAGTCAAGGCCAAACTTGCCTTTGACACAGGCTTGCCCTTTATTGGGGCCGCCATCTCGGCTCGGAACGACCTTTACGATGTGCTCCTTCTTGATCTCGAGATTGAGTTGACAGCCGACGCCACAATAGGGACAGGTAGTCTTTACTTCACGGTCAGGCAAGCCACTCCAGCGGCTGCTGACCTCGACCAGCGCACCGGTGGGGCAGGCATCTACACAAGCACCGCAGAACTGGCAATTAGCGTCTTGGAGCAAGAGTTCGTCAGGAGGGGTGATCACATGGCACTGGAGGCAGCGCAAGGCTTCAGCCACGGCCATCTCTTCGGCCAGCCCATGCTCCACCTCGTCAAAGCTCCTGATGGCAACCTCGGGAGAAAGGTGGGAAAAGGCAGCTATCTTCTCCTGTGGCAGATCCGCGTCCAGCCAGTACATGGCTTCTTCTGGGTCAACAAGAGATTCCGAGATATCTCCTTTGCCACCGAGGTAACGGTCAATAGCCTCAGCTGCTTTTCGGCCAGCAGCTATGGCTTCGATAACTGAAGCTGGCCCGGTGGCGCAATCGCCGCCAGAGAAAACCCCCTCACGGGTTGTCCGCAAATTGTCATCCACCTTTAATACGTTGCCTCGCTCCACCTTGACATTGAAGCCTGGCGGGACCTCCGGGCGTTGCCCAATGGCGGCAATCAGCGTATCTAGCTCGATAACGAACTCACTCCCCTTGATGGGGATGGGGCGACGTCGCCCGCTGGCATCGGGTTCACCCAATTCCATGCGGATCGATTCCAGTTTGAGAATGCTATCCTCCCGACTTACCTTGGAAGGAGCCACCAGGTACATGATCTCCACACCCTCCTCCAAGGCGGCATCGATTTCCTCGGGACTGGCTGGCATCTCAGCCCGCGTGCGGCGGTAAAAGATCGTTACCTTCTTCGCTCCGAGGCGGAGAGAAATACGGGCGGCATCAATAGCCACATTCCCCCCTCCGACTACACCTACCCTCTGCCCCACATTTACTTTCTCGCCCAGATTGGCACGGCGCAGGAACTCTGCTGACTCAATGACGCCAGGCAGGTCTTCACCCTCAACCCCCAACTTCATTCCTTCATGAGCCCCGACAGCCACAAAGATGGCCTTGTATCCCTTATCAAAAAGTGGGTCCAGCGACTCGATTCTGGCGTTTAGCTTGATGTCTACGCCGACGCTCTTGATCTCCTCGATCTCGCGACTGAGTATATTGCGGGGCAGGCGATATTCAGGGATACCGACACGCATCATGCCACCAGGTTCGGGTAGGGCCTCATAGACAGTGACTTTATGGCCTAGCTTGCCTATATAGTAGGCAGCAGTCAGGCCTGCTGGCCCCGCTCCCACCACCGCTACACTCTTTCTTGTGGGCGCAAGCCTCTTGGCTCTCTCTTTCCAGGAATGGTCACTGTTGTCATCAGCGAAGCGCTTCAGCATTCGGATACATATCGCTTGTTCCACCACCTTGCCACGCTGGCAAGCAGTCTCGCAGGGGTGAATGCAAACCCGACCTAGTGAACCAGGAAAGGGGACCGTCTCCCGAATCACCGCCAAAGCAGCACTGTGCCTTCCTCTGGCGACAAGCCGCACATAGCGAGGGATGTCTATTCCGGCAGGGCAGGCCTTGTAGCACGGATAGGCAAACTCGATAGCTTTCACTCCCCTTATGTCTTGGCAGACGCGGACGCAGCGCTCGCAGAGAATACACAAGTTATGGTCTCGAACAAAGAAAGGGCTGTCGGTTCGAACAGGCAGTTTCTTTGGGGTGTAAGGAGGAAGCTCATCTACGCCAACATAGTCCACTGCTCTTTGCAGTTCGCAGTTACCGTTCTCAGGGCAGACGATGCACCGATCCTCAACGGCAACCTGGCGAAGACAGATATCGAAAGGACTGCATCGCTCACGTCGATCACAGGTAAAACAAGCAGTGGGATGCCTCCGCAGTATGGCTTTCAGGTGTTTTCGCCGCAATTCCTGCACCCTTGGCGTCTCAGTCTGAACTACCATCCCTTGGGAGACCGGCGTAGTGCAGGACAGCAGAACTCTACTGCCCACCTCTGCCAGACAGAGCTGGCAAGCCCTATCAGGCACCTCTTCAGCTAACGCCTTCAGGCCAGGATAGGCACACAGTGCAGGGATGTAAATCCCGGCTGCTGAAGCCGCCTCCAGAATGGTTCCACCCCGTTTAGCTGTAACCGTTTGCCCGTTTATCGTCAGAGTAATATCGTCCATCGCACCTCTTTATTACCGCACTCTTGCTCTTTCTGCAACAAGCTGCCCAATTTTCTTAGGATATTCTACCGCCTGCTGCGAGAGTACTCAAATCCGTACCGAAGGAGCGCAGAGGGCTTGACGGACAACGAATAGACGTCTATCATCTGAGCACAGCCCCAGTTAATTTCGGAAACGCCAATTGACAGGGCCCTATTTGAACAATACAAGAGAAAGTACAATGACAGAATCTAAAATGAAGGAGGACATTCATGGATCTGGGACTCAAAGGTAAGGTGGCCATCGTAACCGGTGGGGCAAGGGGTATTGGCAAGGCGACCGTCGAAGCTTACGCCAGAGAAGGGGCTAATGTGGTGATCGGTGATATGTTACTGGATGAGGCACAGGCGGTGGCGAAAAGTGTATCGAAAGGCGGGGTAAAGGCGATAGCCGTAAAGTGTGATGTGAGCAAAAAAGCCGACGCCGATAACCTCGCGGCTACTGCCTTGAAGGAATTGGGCAAGATTGACATTCTGTTCAATAACGCCGGGTTTGCCGTGCCGAAGCTTTTCGTTGAAATCGACGAAAAGGATATTGACAGGGTTCTTGGTGTTCTGGTCAAAGGAGTGTTTCTTTGTACCCAGGCAGTTCTGCCACATATGATAGAAAAGAACCACGGTAAGATCATTAATACTTGCTCCATAGCTGGCTTAGAAGGGATGGAGAACTCCAGCATATATAGCGCCGCCAAGTTTGCTGTCCTCGGCCTGACAGAGTCTCTGGCCAAGGAGATGGCAGCTAACAAGATCAATGTGAATGCGGTTTGTCCTGGTTTCACACGCACCCATTTCTACGACCCCGTGATTACATTGTTGGGTATGTCGCCGGATGACTCCCAGGCAAGGGAAACCATAGAACAAATGCTAGGTCCAAAGAGCCTCTTTGGGAAAATGATTGACCCCGAAGATATTGCCGCTGCTGTCTTGTTCTTAAGTTCTGATATTTCAAGCAGTATGACCGGAACCTACATCAATGTCAGTGGTGGCGCCAGAATGCCTTAAGCTGGCACTCGAGTCCGTCTATCTGTGGGGGAGACCCTTACCAATGTTGGTTCGCTTTGCAAGGCGTTCGTGATCCAGAGATCAGACTCCTCGGGAATCTGATAGATGGAGGCCCGCCCCTTTCTACGAGTGGATGTCCCCGACTTTCAGCAAAGCAGAGACAAGACTCTACCTGCCCATCAGACCTTATGCCAAATCACCAGCTTTGCGCCGGGTCCCTCGAGAGTCAAGCGGCGCTCTAATGCTTAGTTACAATAATTAGCGTTACATCAGTGAACTAGGGACCCTTCTCTGCCTTCGGCGGATCAGGACGGCAAAATAGGCCTGCTATCCTGAGCGTAGCGAAGAATCTCACTTCGCTGATTTCAACAAGTAAGCATTAGCACTTGGGAACCGAGATAGGCGTGCCAATCATTCCAAATAGGTCTTGATATACTTCTCCATGATAGGCGTAGGCTTCCACCATTTCTTAACGCCCATATCCTCAGCCACCTTATCGGCAGCGAGGTAACCTGGTCCCCCGAGCACCATACCGCCCGGATAGGTAGAGGCCCCACAGACGTAGAGGCCATCAATGGGTGTCTTAGTGCTGGAGCAGTCTTGATTAGGGCGAAGGCAACCCAATTGCACCGGCGTGTAGTCGCCGTGTTTGATTCCACCGCGGCGCATGTTGGGGAAGCGGGTCACAATGTCCTCCGGAGTCTCCTGATTGGTCATGACGATATTCTCTCGCTTCATGTTGGGAGCGGCCTTCTGCCATTTGGACAGGATGGCCTCCTCCACCTCAGGGCCACGTTTTTCCCACCCACCATCAATGCTGTAAGGAGCATGCATCTGGAAAAAGGAGACTTCTTTGTTACCGGGCATGCGGACAAGATGCTTATCCCAGAAGCTTTCGCAGGTGGCATGGCCACCGAAGTTTTTCAGATCGATCTTGCCAGCCGTCACATTGTCCCAGTGTGCAAGAATCTGATCCATGCTTTCAAACCCGAATATGGTCATGAAGGCCTCGTTGACCCATGGATCACGGCAGGCATAGCGTGGCGCCTCCTCAGAGACAACGTGCAGCGTGTTGAGACTCCACTTGTCGTATTTCCATCCCTCAACCGCGGCCTTGAGATTGACAGGGAGATTCTCTTTCCCAACGAGATCGAGGAATGTGGTATGCGGGTCGAGGCTGGAGACAATAACCTTGCTGAAGAGGGTGCGGCCCTCCCAAAGCTCGACCCCGGAGACAGCGCCCTTCTGTGTGATTATCTTGTTGACCTGCGACGACTCAAGAATCACGCCGCCTGCCTGGACGATCGCCCGTCCTAGGGAACCAGCCAACTTGTGTGAACCGCCGTGGCAGTAATTCTTGTTCGTACCCCGGTCGAGAAGCAGAGGCACAAAGAAGCCGACCCCGGTCTCTCTGGGGTCCAGACCCCACATGCAGGAGACATACAGCAAGAGAGCACGAACACGGTCGTTCTCAAAGGTCTTCGTAATGATCTCCAGGGGGCTTTGCTCGGTGAGTTCCAGCATCTCTCGGCCAATTTCGGTGCGTTGTAGTGCTATCGAGGTATCTACGGGAGGCATAGGCGGCAGGTAAGTAGCTGGAGCGATTATCTCTCTGACTATCTGGCGCCATCTTGCCATGACCTTGCTAAACGTCACGGCATCTTTGGTTGAAAACTTGTGTATGGAGTCAGCCGTGTCTTCAATCATGCGTGTCAGAAGCAGTGAGTTGCCGTCCCTGAACACCATGGCGGTCTGAACATTGGGATTGATCCACACCAAGCCATGGCGGCTCAAATCAAAGTCTCTGAGGACGGGCATGTAGTCGACCATCATGTGATAGATGGCGTGCATATTGGAGTAGAATCCCGGATAGAGGATCTCCTCCGTGGCCAGGCCGCCTCCGATCTCGTAGCGACGCTCCACCAGAGCAACTTTGAGGCCAGCCCTGGCCAGATAGGCTGCCGTTATCAGGCCGTTGGGCCCAGCCCCGATGACAATTACGTCCCATTCACTCTCAGGGGGGAACTCTTCAAAAAAGCTTTGGGGGTGCTGGAAGCCTTTGAACTCTATCGCCATGGTATTTCTCCTTTTTCCTTTAGCGCCCTGCGGCTGATATCTTTCCTTGCTGGGGTATATACCAGGGTGAGGGGTACCACCAGCTACCTGGTTTGGCAATGCCATCCTCGATGAGAATGTGCATCAGGTTGTAACCCACAGCCATGAGGCACAAGCCTCCTGGGTGGGCCGCTGACTGGTGGGCCAGGTAAAGGCCCTCGATCTGAGGAACGCGGTAACGAGCCAACTCCGGCAGTGGGCGCTCGTTCCACCACTCATCCCGGTCGCAACGGATCCCATACCATGAGCCTCCCAGCATCCCTGTGTTGCGGAACTCCTGCTCCAGAGGGCTATCGCTGAAGATACGGACAAGGTTGTCGTCATCAAGGTTCTCAACTACACAACTGAGCGCCTGCCGCATATATTCGTCCCACTTCTTCTTGTCGTTCTTCTTGTCCATGGCGTATAGCCCGTCCACGTTGTACTCGGGGGTGGGTACCATCATCCACAGCGGCCCGTTAATGTGGAAGCCGGGACGGGTGGACTGGGGCTGGGTGCGGTCGTACAGTTCCGCGGCAACCATACCCCAGATGGCTCTCTCCGGAGGGATGGTGAGATTCTCCTGGCGACCAAGCACATTCTCTACGTTTTCAAAGTAGATCTTTCGCGAATCCATGGGGAAAAACCCACCGACAAAAGAACCCCACTCCTCAGGTGGCTTGATCCGGAACTTAGGACGGTAGCGTAGCCGTTCACGGGTGAGGTAATGGGTCATGTACAGGCTTCCCCCTTTGAGACTGAGGTCCTTTATTCGCTGGAGGAAACCCTTGTCCAAATGCCTTGTCCCGAGGAGATCGAGGAATGTGGGCTTGATGTGAACTGCGCTGATCACGGCTTTGTTGGCGTAGATCTTCTTGGCACCCCAGGTAGCATCATCCCTAAGTCGCACCCCCACGGCCCGTCCGTGTTCAACAAGAATCTCCTCCACCGGACAGCAGGTGCGCACTACCGTTCCGTGAGCTACCGCACAGCGAAAGATAGCGTGGTAATAGCCATGCATGTTTCCTCGAGAGGCGACGGGTTTAGCTACAGCAGGTGGAATGACGGTGGCCACGCTGCACAGGGCTGGGATACCCACTCCCTGCATGTGGCCATGGGCTCCCGAAACCAGGGCTATGTATGCCTGGTTCACCTTGAAAGGCTCGCACTCTATGTATTCGTCCATAAGATCAAATAGGGACATCTCGAGCAGCTCTTTCGTCCACATGTCCGGCTGATGCTGCTTATATACCTGCATATACGGGATGGTATGTTCGTTCAGCTCAACTTCAGGGGGATGCGGTGGACACCAGAAGGTGGCCCGCATGAGGTCTTTGTAGAAGGGCGGATCACTGAGCAGGCCAGTTATCTTGGCCCACCCCATAATATCCTTTTCAGGCACCGGCACCAGCCCGTCACTGGTCAGCATGTTAGCATGGAGTGCCAGCTCCACCATCTCGCGCGGGTTGTAGTCCATGCGGAACCCATAGCGCCAGAGTTCTAGCTGTTCCCACCCCGGGGCTGATCCCCCGTAGTTGCCTATGGCGTGAGGCTGGATGCGCACGCCGGCAATAGGCTCCGCAGTCTCCTGTGCCCCGCCGCATTCCGGGCGCTCTTCCAGCAGACAAACGCTCACTCCGCATTTCGCCAGATAGGCAGCTACCGTTGTGCCATTGTGACCCGCACCTATGATTACGACGTCATATCTCTCCTCTTTGCCCATGCATCCTCCTTTCCTGGGGGCCTATCTCAAGGCTAACCTGCATGATCTCGCCAACAAGAGCAGGACAATTAACTTAGGATTAATGCGTATCTTCGCGGCTGTTGCCCTACCCCTTGATCATCCTATGGTAGTTTGCTCTAGCCCTGATGTCAATCCCTTGCATGACGAGGTAGTTTAATGCGCCTTCGCTTTGATTCAGCGTCTTTATCAAAGCTACAGCAGCCAATGAGTGCTGTTGACAGTGTCAACCCTGTCCAGCTACAACTTGACAAGCTAATCGCGCCTATGAAAAAATACCTACGGAGGCTGTGCACCGGAAGATTCGTATCATGCCAAAATTTGATGCCCACAGCGACGGCTCTAAGGCCGCACCAGCTTCTAACCGGCTCTTCCAGAAATTCTTTCTGAAGCCGATGCGTGCGCCGATTCGATTAGACTGCAGTGTCTCTCGAAGAATAAGTGAGAAGTGACGGTGCCATGAGTGTGCCACCGTCTCAAGAACCAAGCGGAAAGGAAGGTTTTGGATGGCGAAAGAGTTGAATGATCTCAGTGGCCCCTACAATCCACATCTAACCTTTGATATGTTCTCCAAGGAGTTTCTGCTTAAGCTGATGCAGGTGTGGCAATTTGCCTGGCTCCATTTGTCAGAGGCCTGGTACAAAGAAGTGGAACTGAAGTGCGGTCGTGAGGTGGCTGATGAACTGGAGATAAAATCCTGGTGCCGGATGGCCGAGAGGGTAAACCCGCGGTATGCCAAGGTGGGCAATATTGAACTGAAAACCGTGGTCGATTCCATGAAAGCTCTCCAGTTGCCCCTGGACAACACCACTGGCGGGCTATATCCCATCATAGTTGAGATCATAAACGAGAACCATGTCATCTGGACTTTACCCAGGTGTAAGTCACTGGAGTTTTTTGAGGCCAAAGACCCGGGCAGGATAAACCAGGTCTGCTATGTTAACGAGAAGAAGGTGATAGAAAGATACCTTATTAACCGCAAGATAAAGGTAACTCCCCTTAAGCTTCCCCCCCGCAAAAGCCCCGATGAGATCGCCTGTAAGTGGGAGGCCATTATGACCAACGAGGATCAGTGGTAGGCAGATCACATTAGAATTAGAGCACACGCTAGATACGTGAGTTTTGGTAAAGGAGCTGAGAGATGGCAAACCAGATAGGCAAGAGGTACTTCTGCCCCAAGTGCGGCTCAGAGTTCATTGTTACCCGCGGAGGCGAAGGCACCGTCCATTGCTGTGGCCAGCCGATGCAATTGAAGAAATAGCCGAGCCGACAAGACCTGAAATACTGTAGGAGTAGGAGGTTGTGAGCTTAAATGGCCAATCAGTTAGGTAAGAGGTACCGCTGCGAAGTCTGTAACACCGAGGTTCTGTGCACCAAGCAAGGTCAGGGTGCTGTTAGCTGCTGCGGCAAAGAAATGACAGAGCAACAGCCGAGACCATTGCCCTCTTCAGACTAGATTTTGATTTTCGTCTGCATAGTCCTGTAATCTTTATCATGCCCTGCTCACAGCGGCGTAATTCTATATTGACGTGCAGCAGGGAGTTCACGATTCGACGGTTTCACCTGTGCCGTTGTTGCTGCTATGCTTATGCTTCCCCTTTTTGTGACTCATGAAGGGCGACCTCTTCCACTCTGTGGTGCTATAATCCACTTGCTCAAGGAGGCGATCTCTTGACCCGTATATTTTTGATCAGGCACGGGCAGACGGCGTGGAACGAAGGCCAGGGAGAAAGGCTTCGGGGGAGAGCCGATATCCCGTTGGATGAGATAGGCGTCAGGCAGGCCAGGGCAACAGCAGCCAGGTTGGCTCAGTGGCCAGTGGCGGCAGTCTATACCAGCCCCCTGAGAAGGGCTTTGAGCACAGCATCTATCCTGGCTGAACCTCTAAAACTGCAACCGCAGCCCCAGGGGGGACTGATCGACATAGATTACGGAAGGTGGCAAGGGCTTTCTCTGGACGAGGCAGCCTCCGATGACAACGATCTCTACCGCCTCTGGTTGGAGAGTCCTCACCTGGTCAGGTTTCCCCATGGTGAGAGCCTGGAACAAGTCCGGGAGAGGGCGATTGCCGCTGTAAGAGGCCTGGTACCACTGCATGCCGGCGAATCCATTGTTCTGGTGTCACACAAGGTAGTGTGCAAAGTGCTGGTTTGTGCGCTTCTGGGATTGGATATTCCCCATTTTTGGCGGGTACAGCAAGACCTCTGTGCAATCAGCATCTTTGAAGCGGACAAGGATCCCTGCACAGTGGTCAAACTGAACGATACCTGCCACCTTGATAAGCTGCGGTGACGGTTGGCGAAATTCTCCGCCTCCTGCGGAAGGAGTACGGCCTGCGGCACTGGCAGCCAGATCGTGATCCGGTTTCCACCCTGATCGCCACTGTCCTTTCACAAAACACCTCCGACGTGAACTCAAAGCGGGCCTTTGACGCTCTAATTGATCGCTTCAGTAACTGGGAATCGGTGGCAGCGGCCACCGTTGAACAAATAGCCGAATGCATCAGGTTAGGCGGTTTAGCTGCGGTCAAGGCAAAGAGGATAAAGCTCATCCTGGAGAGGATTCAGGAACAGCGCGGACGCCTCGACCTGAGTTTCCTGGCGGAACTTCCTTTGCCTGAAGCCAGGTCGTGGCTGACGCAACTCCCGGGCGTAGGGCCGAAAACAGCCAATTGCGTGCTTCTCTTTTCTCTGGGGAAGCCAGCCTTGCCTGTGGATACCCATGTCTTCCGTGTCGCTAGAAGATTGGGGCTAATCGACTCAAGGGTGAGCATAGGACGAGCGCACGAGCTGCTTGAGAACCTCATGTCACCCGCAGATATCTATGCCTTCCATGTTCTGATGATCGAACACGGCCGGCTCATCTGTAAAGCTCAGCGCCCCCGTTGCCACCTCTGCGCGTTGCAAGAGCCCTGTCCCAGCGACATCCATAAGCATAAGGGATGATTACACCACCAGTCTTTCTAACGTTGCTTGGATCAGGACTAAGCGCTACAATGTACACGCACTGGTGTGAAAGTGACACAGGGGGAGTTTTATAAAAACTGGAAACGAATATGGCAAAGGTAGCTATAGTTAACGTTACAAGCTATATGGGGGCAGAGGTAGCCCGTTTGCTCTGCTGCCATCCCCACGTGCAGATCGTTTCGGTTACCGGACGCAGTGAAGCTGGAAAGAAACTGGGAGAGGTTCTTCCGCACCTGGCACAGATCGATCTGACTATCGGTATTGATCCTGGGGAGGCTGATGTGCTTTTCTTTTCACTGCCGCACAAGGCAAGCGCCGAGGCTATTGTGCCGCTAGTGGGAAAAGGCATAAGGGTAATAGACCTCAGCGCTGACTTCAGGTTAAAGGAACCGACAGAGTATCAGCGCTGGTATGACTTCACCCACCCAGCCCCCGGGTTGCTCCGGAGCGCTGTCTACGGTCTGACTGAACTCCATCGCTCTCAGATCAAGGGATCGTCTTTGGTGGCCAACCCAGGTTGCTATCCTACAAGCGCCATTCTTGCTCTGGCTCCCGCAGTCAAGGAAAGGCTTATTCGTCCTCAAATCATAGTGGACAGCAAGTCCGGCGTATCCGGAGCCGGCAGAACCCTTAGTCTGCAAACACACTATGCCGAGGTCAACGAAAGTGTTTCTGCCTATGCTCTGGAAGGGCACCGCCACTTACCCGAGATGGTACAGGAATTGGGCGCTCTCCAGTCAAGCGGTCAGTTGTCGGTCACTTTCTTGCCTCATCTGGTGCCGATGACACGAGGCATCTTGAGCACTTGCTATGCCGAGTTGGCAGCAGGGAAGTTGCCAGAGGGACAGAGGGGGATTGCGGAATTAAGACAGATCTATCTGGATTTCTACAAGGGCGAGCCTTTTGTGAAGGTTGTGGGTCTGTCCCCGCAGACCAAACATACCCTGGGGACAAACCTTTGCCTTATTCATCCCACCATTGACCTGAGGACCAACAGGCTGGTGGTGATCAGTTGCCTTGATAATTTGGTAAAAGGGGGAGCAGGGCAGGCGATCCAGAATATGAACTTGATGTTGGGCTTTCCCGAAACCTTAGGACTGGAATCCCTTGCCCTTTATCCTTGACCCTGGGTACACACCAGGGATGTGCCCTCATCGTCTAGTGGTCTAGGACATCGGCCTTTCAAGCCGAAGATCAGGGGTTCGAATCCCCTTGAGGGCACTTGGTTCGCCTACAGTCCAACAATGCTATGTTGAATCGAGTGTGGTTTATCCTGTTGATTCCGGCTTCCACAGCTTGTCATGTCAAGGCTGAACAGTGTGCAAGCATGGTGATAGAGAAACCTTATTAATAGAAAAGTGCCACCAGGAGTAGGTGGCAGGTAAACGCACCAGCATTTTATGAAGGGGGGAAAATGGAAGAGAAGATTGTTTACTTTGAGACGCCAGGCAAGGAGAACACCCCCGAGGTTCTGAGGCTTGTTAAGGAAAGGGCGCAGGCAAGGGGCATCACTAAGGTTGTGCTCGCCTCCACCCGAGGAGATACCGCCAAAGCTGCTCTCGAAGCGTTTGCCGGTCTGGATATACGTCTGATCGTCATTCCCCACCAGTTTGGTTTTAGAGAGCGGCAAAGGTTTCCACAGGAGTTGGTTTCCGAGCTAGAGAAGAAAGGCCACCACGTTCATTTTGGCACGATGCTGTTTCATACTGAAGAGCTATACGGCTCTGGGGTACCCCGGGTCATGGCGACTTTGCTGCGAACCTTCTGCCAGGGAATTAAGGTCTGTGTGGAGATAACCTTGATGGCCTGTGATGGCGGCCTTGTTGCTGCCGGCGAGCGGATCATCGCCGTCGCTGGGACAGGGGCCGGAGCCGACACGGCTGTAGTGGCCACATCTGCACCCAGCACCAAGCTAGCTGACTTACGCATCCACGAAATCATCTGTAAACCATGGATTTGAGCCTACGCGTCCGTGTCAAACCATTCAAGAAAGTAACCGAACGGGTACTTGACAAATAGGCTGAAGGCACTATATAATTCGCTAACTTAGAGCACATTCGGAGCGGACATCTCCGAATTTATCTTATGGTGGGTGTTGTTGAGCGGGGGGTGCGGTCAAAATTCTGAGACTCGAAGGGGTCGTAAAGAGAAGGAGGCTGACATGCCTAGTAATCCAGCGAAGTGGTTCGGTCACAGTAAGCGTCTGAGCCTGATTCTCCTGGTAGCTCTTTTCCTGGTGATAGCGCCTGTAGTGGCAGTAAACGTGCTGAACCCAGGCGGGGCGAAGGCTCATATATCGCCCGCCCCGCCCCCCGACCCCAATACCGCTTCGGTAGCCATCGGCCTTAGTGCCTACAAGATGCCCGGGGAGCTAATTATCCCCCCGGCCACGGTCACTCATGGCGATGTGGTGAAGTACAAGGTAACCCTTTCTTTCGGGGCCGTACCACCTGGAGGGGTGGGATACGATTTCCAGAGTGGCCAAGTCAAAGTGACCTTGCCCAACGGTACTGTGGTAGAGGTGGCTGGCTTTGGCGGGGCTACGCCTGATGTGCCTCTGATAACTGCCGCTACTCCCTGGACTGTTGAGGTACCAGTGCTTTATACCGTAAACCTGGCGGACATGGTTGGCGGCATGATTATTGCCTATGCTGCCTACGGGGTAGGGGTCGGCATACATCTAGAAAACGGTTATTTCCACAACGAAGAAGGCGATCCAGGGATGGAGCATCCACGGACAGCCAGCGCCACCACGGCGAGCATGGTTACGCCTACCACGGGGAACCTGATAATCTACAAATACAATGATCTGAATGGGAATGGGAGTTGGGATGGTGGGGAGCCTTATTTGCCCGGTTGGTACTTTGACGTCACCGGGCCGCAGAACTTCCCGAATCAGATGACCGATGGCACGGGCAAGATCACTCTTAGCGGTATTGCCACAGGTGACTACACTATCACGGAGAAGACGCCCCTGCCTGCGGGCTGGGTTAACACCGATCCGCCGGGCAGCCCGCCGTTAACAAAGCCAGCTACTGTAACCGATGGTGCGACCACTGAGATCAAGTTTGGGAACCGGCCATTAGGGACGCTGATCATCTTTAAGTTCAACGATCTCAATGGTAATGGGATACAGGATGGTGCTGAGGGGCCGCTCTCTGGCTGGGACTTCACGGTAACGGGCGGGCCATCGCCTACCCCAGGGACGTACACTACCAATGGCAGCGGCCTGATAACCATCACCGACCTGCTTCCGGGGGACTACACGGTAACGGAGACGCTGAAGGCCGGGTGGCGGAACACCAGTCCCGGTGGGGTGGCTCCGTATGTCAAGGTAGGGGCGGTGCCCACGGGTGGCAGTGTCACGGTGACCTTTGGCAACCAGCAGTTAGGCACGCTCATCATCTTCAAGTTCAACGACCTCAATGGCAATGGGGTACAGGATGGAGCTGATGGGCCGCTCTCTGGCTGGGACTTCGCGGTGACCGGCGGGCCATCGCCCACTCCAGGGCCGTACTCCACAGATGTTAACGGCCTGATAACCATCACCGGCCTGATTCCAGGGGACTACACGGTAACGGAGACGCTCAAGGCGGGATGGCGGAACACCAGTCCTGGTGGAGCGCCTCCGTATTCGAAGGTAGGTGTGGTGCCGGCTGGTGGCGATGTCACGGTGACCTTTGGCAACCAGGAGTTAGGGACGTTGATCATCTTCAAGTTCAACGACGTTAATGGTAACGGGATACAGGATGGCGCAGAAGGGCCACTGGCAGGGTGGGCCTTCACGGTGACGGGCGGGCCGTCGCCAACCCCTGGACCGTACGTGACAGATGGTAGCGGCTTGATAACCATCACCGATCTGATACCGGGCTCATACACGGTGACGGAGACGCTGAAGGCTGGCTGGCGGAACACCAGTCCCGGTGGAGTGGCTCCGTATGTGAAGATAGGGGTGGTGCCGGCTGGTGGCAGTGCGACGGTTACCTTTGGCAACCAGGAACTGGGCACGCTCATCATCTTCAAGTTCAACGACCTCAATGGCAATGGGGTACAGGATGGAGCTGATGGGCCGCTCTCTGGCTGGGACTTCACGGTAACGGGCGGGCCATCGCCTACCCCGGGGCCGTACACTACCAATGCCAGCGGCCTGATAACCATCACCGGCCTGATTCCAGGGGACTACACGGTAACGGAGACGCTCAAGGCGGGATGGCGGAACACAAGTCCTGGTGGAGCGCCTCCGTATTCGAAGGTAGGTACGGTGCCCAATGGTGGCAGCGTGACGGTGACCTTTGGCAACCAGCAGCTAGGCACGCTCATCATCTTCAAGTTCAACGACGTTAATGGTAACGGGATACAGGATGGCGCGGAAGGGCCTCTGGCGGGCTGGGCCTTCGCGGTGACGGGCGGGCCATCGCCTACCCCAGGGCCGTACACTACCAATGCCAGCGGGCTCATAACCATCACCAACCTGATCCCCGGCGATTACACCGTAACGGAGACGCTACAGCCTGACTGGCAGTGCACTACCCTTAATCCGCAACTAGGTACGGTGCCCGCTGGTGCCAGTGCCCAGGTTAACTTTGGCAATAGATACGTCAAGAAGACCTTGAAGATCTACAAGTTCAACGACCTCAACGGCAACGGTGTGCCCGACGCGGGTGAGGTTGGCCTGGGAGGTTGGGAGTTCACTATCAGCGGCATAGGCAAGCGCATCACCGGTTCCGATGGCTGGATAATCATCAACATCACCAATCCGGACATCTATAAGGTGACCGAGACGCTCAAGGCCAGTTGGCTGTGCACTACGGACAACCCGCAATTTGCTGACCTGATCAGCAATGACCTGGTGATCCTCTACTTTGGCAATGTGGAGCAGGTGGAACATCCGCCTCTGGTGCCGACTATAGGCATTTGGGGTGCGGCGCTCATGGCGGCTGCTTTTGCCGGCGCCCTGATCTGGGTAGTAGCTCTAAGAAGGAGACGCCAGACAGTATAGCCTGGCAATAAAGAAGGAGAGGTGAAGCCCCGCCTTTGACGGCAGGGCTTCACCGTCAATGGCTGTCTGCTTTTGCCCTGCCGGCAGTGAAAATCCTGGCCGGCAGCGGGCGGTATGAAGGAGGGAGGTGAGTCATGTTCAGGAATTCATCCCAGTGCATTCGTCACAGCAGGTGGAGCTTCATCTTCATACTGGTAGCTCTCTCCCTGGTCATGGCACCTCTGGCAGCGCTGAACGTGCTGAATCCAGGGGAGGCTGGGGCTCATATATCGCCCCCCAATGCCAATACGGCTTCGGTAGCCATCGGCCTTAGTGCCTACAAGATGCCTGGGGAGCAGATCATACCCCCAGCCATGGTCAGCAGCGGCGATGTGGTGAAGTACAAGGTAACCCTCTCCTTCGGCACCTTAGGAGTCGGGCAGGTGGGTTACAATTTTCAGAGTGGACAGGTCAAAGTTGTTCTACCCGACGGTATTACGGTCAATGTGGCTGGCTTTGGTGGGGCTACCCCGGATGTTCCTCTAGTAACCTCTGCTACTCCGTGGACGGTTGATGTGCCAGTGACTTATACCGTGAACCCGGCGCACATGGTAGGCGGCTTCCTCATTGCCTACGCCGCCTACGGGGTAGGAGTGGGCGAGCATCCAGAGAACGGCTATTTTCATAACAGCGAGGGTCCACAGGAAATGGAGCATGCGCGGACAGCCAGCGCCACCACGGCGAACATGATTGCCCCGACAACAGGGGAAACAGGGAACCTGATAATCTACAAATACAATGACCTGGATGGAGATGGGGGTTGGGATGTTGGGGAGCCGTATTTGTCGGGTTGGCATTTTAACGTCACTGGACCGCAGGTCTTCATAGATCAGGTGACCGATGGCACAGGTCGGATCGTCCTTAACGGTATCGCCACAGGTGCCTACTCCATTGTGGAGACAAGCCTGCCGATGGGCTGGAAACATACGGATCCGGGCAGCCCGCCTTACCAGAAGGTCGCCACCGTGATCGCCAACCAGACCGCCGAGGTGAAATTCGGAAACCAGGAAGTGGAGCGGCATCCGCCTGTTGTCCCCACCATAGGTATTTGGGGCGCGGCACTCATGGCGGTTGCTTTTGCCGGTGCCCTGATCTGGATAGTAGCTTTCAGAAATAGACGCCGGACAGCATAGAAAGACTCAGGATTCACCCCTGACGAAGGAGCACAGGAGCGATGGAAAGCCCCGCCTCTGAGGGTGGGGCTTTCCTTTAGAATCTGCCACAGAGCCAGCACGGTGATTCTCTCATAATCTTTTATGGTTCAAGAGGCCACCGTTTGGCTACCCTCTCAAAAGATCGTTTATCAACGCCTTCATGTTATTCCTCGCTTCGCCCACAATCACCCGTGCTGGCTTGCAACCAGCACCACAAAACATGAAAGCGGTGGATCTTCGTAGCAATTCGCCATGCCTCGGATTGCATCGGGGCACCACGGAGGACAAGGATTCTATTTTCACAGAGATGATAAGTGCCGGATTTGCATGCGTCATTGCGAGCCCGCCGCAGGCGGGCGCGGCAATCCCAGGGTGGTGGGGTATCACCTCACCAGATTGCTTGTCCTTCCTTGGAAAAACCGCAATCGCAGAAAAAGGCTGCACTCACTCAGTCACGCCGTATCTTCGGAGTAGTGCCATTACTAAACAACCTCTTCTTGAGGATTTGGCACGTCGTCCTTCTCTTGGCTCAAGACACAACTCCCAGACATCAATGATGAGATACGGTCTGTCGTCCCCGTGATGCGGGGAAAGCCTCCGCTGTCCTGGGCTCCTGGAGCAGTTACCATGTCCCGGACACCGCACACACCGCATTTGACAACATGGGTCGCAATGACGATGATGTGATATACGCACCCAACTTCTTTAGAGCATTGAAGATCCGAAGTCTCAAGGTTGGGTGAGGTGTGCCCACCGCAAAATCCTGTCTTGTGCCATGAACAAGGTGGGCCTGGAGTAGCAAATAGGTTGAAGAAATCAGAATCCTGGCAGGCTAATGGAAAAGGAGGTTGAACAAATATGGGTAAGCTGGACGGTAAGGTGGCCATTGTCACCGCGGGTGGGCAGGGCATCGGGCGGGGGGCTGCCCTGGAGTTGGCCAGGGAGGGTGCCGCAGTGGTGGTGGCCCAGAGGACGTTGGAGAAGGTCGTTCGGGTGGCCAAGGAGATCGAGGCCTTCGGCGGCAGGGCACTGCCAGTAACCTGTGACACCAGCCGCCGCGATCAGGTCAAGGCCACGGTGGCAGCGGCGGTGAAGGAGTTCGGCACAGTGGATATCCTGGTCAACGCAGCACAGTCCATGAGGAATGACGTCCCCTTAGAGGAGACCACGGATGAGGATATGGCCCTCGCCCTGGGGTCGGGGTTGATGGGGACTTTCTACTTCATGCAGGAGTGCTTCCCGTACATGAAGCAACGCGGCGGCAAGATCATCAACGTCGCCTCCGGCGCTGGCACGGAAGGCGCTGCGGGGTGGGCAGCCTATGCCGCGGCCAAGGAGGGCATTCGGGCACTGACCAGAGTAGCCTGTCATGAATGGGGCAAGTATAAGATTAATGTGAACGTCATTTGCCCCTGGGCCGATTCTCCCCGCTTCATGGAGCACGTCGAGACGAAGCCAGGCATGATGGACTTCATGTTGATGATGAACCCGCTGGGCCGCATTGGCGATTGCCAGAAGGACATTGGGCGAGTAATAGTGTTCCTGGCCAGTCCGGACTCCGACTATATCACCGGCCATACCATCATGGTGGACGGTGGTCAGTTGATGCTGCGTTAGACTGCTGCGACCGATACCTGGATCGGGGCGTGCGCTCGGGGTGCCCCGCCTCAGGCTGATCCTCGGTATCGAGAAGCCGATAAACACCGTCCAGATTGCTTCTGAATCACCGGGACAGTATAAGGAACAAAAGTATGGCGGCCGGTATTTTGGACAGGGGCCATGGGTGTAAGACATGGATAGCCGTGTTCTAGGCATCACTTGTTGTGCCAATAGAGAGTTCAGGTGGGGCGAGCGCACCTATATCATGGGTGTCATCAATGTTACCCCGGACTCCTTCTCTGGTGACGGGCTGGGCCATGATATCGAAGCTGCCGTAGCCCAGGGGAAGCGGTTTGCCGCTGAGGGAGCCGATATCCTGGACATCGGAGGGGAGTCCACCCGTCCCAAGTCAGAACCTGTGTCCGTGGACGAAGAGCTGATGCGAGTGATTCCAGTAATCGAGAGACTGGCCAGCGAGGTATCCCTGCCCTTAAGCATTGATACCTACAAATGGGAGGTAGCCAAACGGGCGCTATCTGCGGGGGCACGGATGATAAACGATATCTGGGGGCTGAAACACGATCCTCGGCTGGCTGACCTAGCGGCGGAGTGGGGGGTGCCCATCATACTGATGAGCAACCAGCGTGACGCCAGCACCCAGGACATCATGACAGAAGTCATTTCCGGCCTGAGGAAAGGCATGACGCTGGCCATGGAACGGGGCGTTGCTCGGGAAAACATTATCATTGACCCCGGCGTGGGTTTCGGCAAGACGCTGGAACAGAACCTGGAAATCGTCCGCCGACTGGATGAGCTTAAGTGCTTGGGCAGGCCTATCCTCATAGGCACCTCGCGGAAGTCGATGATCGGCTTGGTGCTCGATCTGCCCCCCGACCAGCGCCTCGAGGGGACGGCAGCTACCATAGCCATCAGCATAGCTAAGGGAGCAGATATCGTTCGGGTGCACGATGTGCCTCAAATGGCCAGGGTATGCCGAATGAGTGATGTCATCATCAGAGGAAAATGTTAACCGAAAGACCGAAACCTGGGCCTGTAAAGGTCTACCTCGGCCTGGGAGCTAACCTGGGCGATCGTCAAGGCAACCTGCTGAGGGCCGTGGAGCTGTTGTCGCAGTGGGGCCAGATAGAGAAGCTTTCTTCGCTTTACCAGACTGAGCCTGTGGGCTATCTCGATCAGCCACCTTTTCTTAATGCCGCCTGTCAGTTAACAACCACTCTTACGGCAGAGGAGCTACTATTCGTTTCCAAAAAAATTGAGGCGGCGTTGGGCCGCATTCCAAGTTTCCTCAATGCTCCCCGTCCCATAGATATCGACATCCTTTTCTACGGCGAGCAAGTCATAAACTCACCCGGCTTGACCGTTCCTCACCCACGGTTACAGGAACGGGCCTTTGTGCTGATACCCCTGGACGAAATTGCTTCTGACCTGGTACATCCGGTGAGCGGGTTGACAGTTCAGGAAATGACGCAAAGATTGGGAAGTTTGAGGAGAGTGACAAAATGGAACCAGGAGGCCAATGATGTATGAGGTTTCAGTTCGGGAGCACTTTGACGCGGCGCATTACTTGAGAGGTTATCAAGGCAAGTGCGAGAAGGTTCACGGGCACCGCTTTCAGGTGGTGGTAAATGTGAGGGCAGGGGAAACAGATGAGGTCGGCATGGCGTACGACTTTACCAAACTGAGGCGCCAGCTAGGCGAGATAGTGAGCCGCTTTGACCATACCTGCCTCAATGATATGCCCCCTTTTGACAGGATCAACCCCTCCTCAGAAAATATCGCCTCTACCATCTGTAGTGAGCTTCAGGTTCGACTGAAGGAAGCCGGAGTCTCCCTGTATAGCGTTCAGGTGTGGGAGTCCCCGCACAGCGCCGTGACCTATTTCCCCAAGAAGGGGCTTCGTTAACCCCTCAGCTCTGGTGGAAGGAGATTGGGGATAGCGTCCACAATAGGATACCGCAGGTTGCACTTGACGCAGTGGAGTGAGCCAGTGATTACCTCCTTCCCGTTCTCCTTTTCAACAGCGAGCTCCAGGTCCCCTCTGCACACCGGACAGACCAGGATGTCCATCAGTTCCTTTTTCATATCTTGCTTGCCTCCCTTATAAAGCTGGGTACTAGATTATCTGGAGCAGGCCGGTTAATCAAGACTGCGATTAAGGATCGGCCCGTCATGTCTCGGCATGAATCGTCCAGAGCAGAAGACCAGTGCTTTCTTGCTGAAATCAGGGGAATGAGATTCTTCTCTGCGCTCAGGTAGTCAGGCCTATGTTGTGACCCTGATCTGCCGCGGGCAAAAAGGGTCTATGCCTCAGTACGGTGACGGCAATCAATAGAATTGAGTACCAGTGCTCGTTTTCAGATGGGTGACAGCGGATGGATTCTGTAGACCGGTATCTGATGGATGCCATTCACGGCTTCCAGTGCCGGAGACGTCTCTGCCTTCAGCTGAGCATAGAATTGTATGTCGAGCCCAGCAGCTTATCTGCCCCTGAAAACCGGCGGCCTCTTTTCCAAAAAGGAAAGCACTCCCTCCTTGTAATCCTCGGTTTGAGTAAGGATGGATGAAGCGTGGCCCTCAGTGCGAAGCTGCACATCGAAGTTGGTCTCCAGGGCCTGATAGATTAGTTGCTTTAGCGTCTGCAAGGCTAGCGGTGGCATCTTAGCCAGCTTACCGGCCAGTGTCTGAGCTGCCGGCATCAGGCCCTCGGGAGGCACTACCTCTCTCACTAATCCAAACCTCTCTGCCCACCCGGCATCCTTTCTCTCTCCGGTGCTCAGAAACTCAAGGGCCACAGGTAGGGGCATGAGGCGCGGTAGAATATAGGTGAGTCCCAGTTCTGCTGCCATGCCTAGACTGATGAAGCCGGGTGTGAAGGTGGCCTGCTCCGAGGCAATGCGATAGTCACAATGACAGATCATAGCCAGACCCATGCCGGCGACGGCACCATTGACAGCAGCTATGGTGGGCTTATAGCAAGCGCGAAGGCATGTGGGTACCACCTGAGCCAGCCCGAAGGGCTGAAGAAGGGTCGATCGGCCCATGTCTATGGACATTGGGTCGTCCACTGCCTGAGCAACAGCTCCGAGGTCCATACCAGGGCAGAAAAACCGTCCTGATCCCGTGATGATTATAGCTCTGGTCTCGTCATCATTGGTTAACTCATCTATACACTGGCTAAACTCCCTCAGGGAAGCCGCATCCATAGCGTTGTGTCTCTCGGGCTTGTTAAGGGTGACGGTGGATACGTAGTTTTCTTTATTGAGTAGGATGTTCTTGTAGGTCATAGATCACCTCCCATGGATGCGCATAGCAGGTCAAGCTCTTTGCCTCTGACATTTACTTTGCTGTGCCTGCAAGTGCTTTCGACAATAATAACCTATTTCGCCCTGTGAGGCAGAAATCAATTCGACCCCTGACCACCTGGCTTGAAAGATGAAGCGGAGGGATTCGGCCATGTCAGGACTGTCTTCAATGATCAGAATTCAATTCCACCTTCTTTGCGTCTAACTCGGCCGCAGTGCCGCAAGGACAGATTCCCTTAAAATTGACCAAACGCTGTCAAATAATCGCTCGGTTGTGCTGTAGCCACGAGGCCAGTCAGATACCAACAACGGCTAAGCACTACCTAGCCTCGTTCAACTGAGCCACCTCTACCAGAGGCACAGAAAAGCCAAAGGTGCTTCCCGCTCCTTTCTTGCTATTGACCCATATCTGTCCCCCATGGAGCTCCACAAGGGTCTTGCATAAGGCCAGTCCCAGACCCAACCCCCTGAAACGCTTCCCATTCCCTTCCACCCGGTAATAAGGAGTGAACAACTGCTGCTGCTCCTCCTCGCCTATCCCGGGCCCTGTGTCCTCTACCTCCACTACAAGCTTGTCACCTTTCCCTCTGCCCCTTAACGTGATCTTTCCTCTCTCACCGGTGAATTTGCAAGCGTTGCCCAGGAGATTGAGCACCACCTGCCGCAGGCGGTCTGCATCAGCCGACACTGGTGGCAGAAAGGGGGGCAGATCCAAAACCAGAGACTGCTGCCGATTCGAAGCCACGGGGCTCATTTCGTCGGCTAGCTCCTGTAGCAATGGCAGCGGGTCTACGGTGGTGAGACTCAGTTGCAGCATACCCATCTCTCCTCGTGCAACGTCGAGAAGTTCGTCGACTCTCTTGTTCAGGTTATCGGCGCTGCGGCTGATGTTCCTGGCCATCCTGAGCAGCGGCCCTTCTGGAAGCTCTGACGCCAGCAGCTCACTTGAAGCAATCACCGAGGTGAGTGGTGTTTTCAGCTCGTGTACCAAGCCTCTGGTGAAATCAACCCTTTTCTTTATCTCAGCTTGCAATTCAGACCGCAGCTTTCTTTCTTCTTCACAAGTCTCCTGTATCTTCTGTTCTGCCTGCTTCCGCTCGGTGATGTCCATCAAGACTCCCAGAGTTGCTCTTTGACCCTGATATTGAATGCTTGTGGCCTTTTCCAGCAGCCATCTGATCTGGCCATCCTTGTTGACCAGTCGGAATTCATACATAGGAGAAAGCTGTCCCTTAAGCATCTTTATAGCGTTTTCTCTCACCATACTCCTATCGTCTGGCAAGACGAGGTTCAGAGGGTGCATACCGCGCAGCTCTTCCTCTGTGTATCCTGTCAGTTCCTCGAACTGGTGGTTAGCCATCTGAAATTTCCCGTGCTGTGCAATGTAGGCGCCGGTCGGAGAACTGCCAAACAAAGTGCGGAACAGGTGTTCTGCCTGCTTGCGCTCGCTGATGTCACGCAGAACGCTGACAACTTCCAGCGGTTGCCCATGCGAGTCACGGACGATAGATGAGGAGGTTTCCGCCCAGACTGTGGAGCCATCCTTGCGATAGAACTCAAGCTCCACGGGACGCCGCCTAGATTGCGGGCTCTCTTCATCGGCGTCACCCGCCAGAACCTTCGCCAGCCACTCCCTAGCCATTTTGGCAGAAGCAGGCGTCAGGGATTGTTCCGGCGGGTGATCCATAGCTTCTTCGACGCTGTAGCCCAGCAGGCGCGTGATAGAAGGGCTGATGTAAACTGGCTGTCCGTTCATGCCGGTACTGGTAATAACATCGGTCACATTCTCAGCCAGCAAGCGGTATCGCTGCTCACTCTCTCTCAGCGCATCTTCAACCCGCTTGCGATCGCTGACGTCGCGTGTGATGCCGACGTAGCCAATCACATGACCTTGCCTATCCCTCAGCGCACCAGCGCTTATTTCCACTGGAAGCTCAGACTTATCTGCACGCAATACTGAGCATTCGTACCTTACCGCCCCTTGTGAGGTGCCTTCCTGCCACACTGCCAGTGCCTTCTGGCGGTCACGCGGTGCAATTAATTCGCTAGTGTTTTTCCCCAGAATTTCTTCTTTGGTGCTGAACCCATGTATTTCCACCACTCTTTGATTAACATCAGTAATAATACCCTGCGGGTCAGCAACCGTTATCCCGTCCATTGCACTCTCAAGCATAAGCCGTAGTCTTTCCTCTGATTTCCACAGCCTTTCCTCCGCTTGCTTGCGCTCCGTGATATCATGAGAAACGATTTGCACCGCATAGACCTTGCCGCTCTTGTCTCTGACAGGTTGAAGAATTGACCAAAACCAGCGTCTGCCCGAAGGTATCTCCACCTCACTCTCAAAATGAATAGCTTTTCCTGACATAGCTATCTGGCGAAATCCCTCCGCGTAACCGGAGGCCTGTTCAGGATGCAGATCGTATATTGACTTGCCAACAAAGTCTTCCGGTTTTCCTCCCAGGTTCTTGACTCCAACGGAGTTCACCATGAGGAGGGTGCCATCTATGCTGTAAACAGTGATCGGATCACCGTAGTTGTCGAAGAGCAGCCTGTATCTTTCTTCTGACCTTTGCAGTTCCTCCGCTACCCCTTGGTCATCGGCGATACTCCGGAAGACCACCACGATGCCGGCGATCCCTCCCCTGCCACTTGACACAGGTACGATGTCCCCGAAAATACGGCGCGCAGTGCCATCCCTGGTAAGGAGCGTCGTGCCACCTGGCACGCTGGCGACGGCACCTTCTCTGAGTGCCTTCGTCAGTAGGCTCTCTGTCAAGTTGCGTTTTTCTTCATCCGTGATGTCAAATACCTGGGTCAAGTATCTGCCGAGAGCCTCCTCCTCCCTCCATCCGGTCAGCGCCTGTGCAGCCTGATTCAGGAAGGTTACTACTCGTTTACTATCGGTCGCAATCAATCCGTCAGCCGTGCTTCGGCACATCACACTGAGGAACTTCTCCCTCTGCCCAACGTGGGCTGTTGCTTCTGTGGCCGCCTTGCTAGTCCTCCTCATGATTCTTCCTCCTCACTCTTTGCCCCTTGTCAAAACCGTGCTCCGGACTACCGGGTCGAAAGATTGGCACACTATAACGAACCCAGAACTACCGCATTGTTTTGCGGATCTCCTGTCGCAAAGCTATACACTGCCGTCCAGCGTTCTTTTCTCTGTTACCTCTCCAGCAACTCCTTATCTACAGGCATATCGTTAGCTCTAAGGAAATCCATGAGAGCGCTCTGGGTAATGCGATACTGTCCACCCGGATGAAGATACGCTTTGAGGCTGCCAATCTTGACCCACTTCAGAACCGTAGACCTGCTCACATGGCAGTATTTCATGACGTCGCCTGTAGTCAATCGTCTATCTTTGTCCATAGTTTCAGGCCCGCCTCTTCTTGACAGATTGTGATCGTAACAGATGTTTTGTTCGATGCAACTGAACGACAACTTCGATCACTTTGCTACCTTCTAATCCTGTACTACTTCAGTCATGAAGATGTCACAATTATTTGGAAAAACTCACAGTTACGTCACAAATACTGTGATGTCGCCACAGGGCTTGCCTTGTTGTATCCCCCGACTTATTGCTGTAGCTGTTTGCAAAGCTCCTTCCTGCCGAAGAAGCCATTACAGGATAGGCCTAAGAATTCGGTGTTACCCCTTTTGGGGAGAGCCCGGCAAAGTTACCCACTTGAGTACAGATGAAGCAGAACCAAGACCGACAGTTTAGGCCCGATTCCGGGACACACGAAAGTAACGGACGGACAGTCACCAGGTTTCTTAGTGTTCGACTTTCCGGCTTGGCAAGATTATAGTTCCCCGTAACAACCGAGATTCTTCTCCACCTGCGGCGGATCAGAATGACACCTGTGGACACTACTGCCCTGAGCCGAAGCCCTGATCCGAGGCTGTACGAAAAGCCTGTGGTCTAGCTTTGGACCAGCTAGTTCTTTAGCTTTGGCTCCTTCAGTTTTCGGACAGCCTGAGCTAAGGGGTAGTGAAGGGTCTCATGCTACGAGGCACTATTCCTGGCTCACGAACTTGTAGCCCGACCCTGGCTCCCCGACGATCATCTTTGGCTTCTTCGGGTCAATCTCCAGCTTATCCCTGAGGTGAGTAATATATACCTTGATATAGTCGGTTTCTGCTAGATCGTTCTTTCCCAGCAGGTTTTCCAGAAGCGTTTGCTCAGACAGAAGCTTTCCTTCGTTGCTTGCCAGGTGATATAGCAGCCTATAGGCACTCGGTGCTAGGGGCACTGGTTTGCCGTCAATGAACACCCGTTGGGTACGGTAGTCGATTGTCAGCCTCCTACGGGGCGAGGTCGTCGTATCAGATGCCGGTACAGGCACGTGGGAACGGCGAAGCACGGCTCGTACCCGAGACAGAAATTCGCTGGGTGAAAAAGGCTTGACGACGTAGTCGTCAGCTCCCAGTTCCAGTCCCCTGACCTTATCGGACTCGTCCCCCCTTGCGGTGAGAATGATGAGGGGGGCGTTGGAAAAGCTGCGTATTTCTGGCAGTATGTCGAGGCCATCCCTGTCAGGCAGACCGAGGTCCAGGATGATAAAGTCTGGCAACTCTACTTTGGCTACCTGCAAGCCACTCCCTCCAGTGGAAGCAGAGATCACTTCAACCCCGGGCCATCTCCGCGCAAAGCAAAACCGGACGGATTCCACAATTTCGGCGTTGTCTTCTATGATCAGGATTTTCATGATTGCCTCCCTGTTCCGTCACTTGTACGTCGGCGATTGACCAGGAAATGCTATCAGAACAGGTTCTTGCCGTAATTATAACACTCCAAACTCAACTTGAATATATGGCTACCATGTCCTGGCCTCAGCACCTTGCATTTCTTTCCTCGAATGGCTCTGGTATCGCGACGCCAGGCGTCGGGTTAGGCGCCCAACAGGCACCGAGGGCTACCGGAACGGACTTTCAGGTCGGTTTGCCTGCTCAAGATGACGAGAATCACCGACGTCTTTGGGACAGAAGCGGTTTAGATAATCGGGCAGGATGCGCTTCAGTTCCTCCGTCGTGAAGTCACTGGCCGCAATGTAGTCACGAGCCTCAGCTATTACCCCGGCGGCGTTTCGAGACTTGGCATATTTGCTGAACCTGTTTTCGTGTGTCACTCCCACGGCCTCGGCCAGCAGGTTGATGTAGCTCCGGACTTCAAAAGGATATTCGTCTTCAAGGGGTGTAAAGCTCGCGATGCACCCTGTGCAGCTGGTAGCCATGATTTCAGCACCAGTGGCCTTAGCTTCCTCCAGCGGGGCACGGCGCATGGGGCCAGTTATCTCAGGACGCATCGTCTTGGCAGTGCCTCCGCAGCATAAAGCATCATCCCTATTGTGTTCCATCTCGACAAGAGTGATGCCAGGGATAGCTCGAAGAAGCTGGCGCTGCAGTTCAAAGGTTCCCAAACGAGCCACGCTACAGCTATCGTGCATCGTGACTACCTTATCGATCCTGCGCTTGAAGGGTATTCTATCCAGGTTTTCCACGAGAAACTGAGATAGCTCATATGATAGGAAAGGAACAGACATAAACCGCGGCAGCGTTCCCAGGCATGTCAAATGACAGCCGGTGCAGAAGAACACAGCTTTCTTGGGTCGGAAAGCAGCGATGGCAGAGACGAAATTCTGCCCCATTTGCTGCGCGGCCTCCGCATCCCCCCATAACATGGCAGCCGTTCCGCAGCAGAGGTCGCCACCTGCTAAAGCAACGAAGTCTATCCCCATCCTGTCCAGGATATCTACCGTCTCCAGGAGCGTGTGGGGTGTACCCATGGGAGAGCAGCCGGTAAAGAAAACCACATCTACAGGGTTGGGGTTATCCGGGACCTTCTTTATCCAGCGTGTCTCTGACGGCTTGATCTGTAAGGCAGAAAAAACGTGGGCAAAGTTGTAGCGGTGTCCGGGCATATACTGATAGTTGAGAGGATGTGCTTTCCTGCCTGCCTTGTGTACCTTGACCAAGGCAGACATGAAGGCGGAGTAAGGGATCAATTTCTCCGGGCAGGCTTTGGCGCAAAGGCCGCACGCCCCGCTGCAACTGCACAGCATATCATAGGCTTCCTCAGAAACCTCGCCTCCCCTCAGCAAGCCTGTGATTTTTTCGATGATGGCTTGTGGGCCCTTATGAGCAAATTTTGTTAGCGGGAAGAGGGGGCAGACCTCCAGGCAATCTCCGCAGTTGGTACATTTTTCCGCGAACCGCCTTCCTCTATAGTCAAAGTATTCAGCCATGTTGCTGTACTTTGTGGTCATATCTCATCCATTCTCCTCTAATCCTTGGTCGCCGTACCCTCATCCCGAGCTACGGAAGTTGCTCTCAGCCTAGCAACCGACTAGCGATCATCCTTTGGGTTTGGTTGTCTCAGCGTCTTCAAGTGTTACTTTGGTCGTAGGACCTGTCGGAAAGCCTCCCTTGGCAGAAGCCTGAAACCGTGCGGAGTTTGCTGGCGGTGTGAAGCGAGTTACCGCGACCGAGCCAATATGGCCTTAACCAGTTTTGAGACATCGCTGCGCACTCTCGCCAGATCCGCTTCATTGGGACGGCCTCTTATATCGCCCAGTCTCCCCATAGTATTACCTTCCTCCCAATTTCGAAACTGCCCCACTACATACCATTCGTCAGCCACATCGAAGCCAAGGTGCTCAAAGAACTGCCTCATGTACTTGCCCGCAGTAGTAGCTTCGCTTATCCCAGTATGGGGGCCAGAGTATGTACAGAATACGACAGCGGTTTTGCCGGGTATCTTGGGCGCACATAGCTTGATGTCGCCTCTCTCCCTGTGCAATTTCAGCTTGTCTTTGATGAAGCGCATCACTGGCTCTGCGGGCAAGAATTCGATCGACGGTGATCCAAGAAAGACCAGGTCGTAGTCGTACAGTTCCTGTTCTGAAGCATCTTGTACCCTGAGCAGGAGTGACTCCACTTTCTCGTCGATGAGACTATTATGTATAGTATCGGCGACCTTCTTCGTGTTCCCAGTACCTGAGTAATAGACCACCAATGCCTTCAGCCTTTGCTTATTAGTCAATTTCCTTCGCCTCCAAGCCTCTTTGCTTCTTTGATTATCGAAATTCTCACCACTGGTGAGGCAATTATACAATGTTCGCCGTCCTAAAAGGCAACTTCAGGTTTCAAGAAATCGGAGCCATCGACTAGAACCAAGTAGTGTGGTGAGCTGAAGCTTTGGGATAGGTTCAACTCTTCTTGATAGTGGTAGTTGTCAGACGCAGCGCTTTGAAATCAGGGTCAGAGCGAGCAAGCACGAGCCCGACATGTCCCACGCTAACAAGCACATGAAGCTCATTGAGGATGAACTGTTCCAGTCAATTGGCCGGTTGGGGTCAGGTCGTGGACCTGCCCCCCCGTTCCGTTTTTCCCAACAGGGGCTGAACCTGCCCTAAGGTTTCTTCTCTCGATGCCAGACTGATGTGCCCCGTCACCCAGCAGCTATGCTTCCTTCTTTGGCGTGAACTTGGTTAGGCCGGTTGTCCAGCCACCGTCAACCACTGCCGACGTGCCGGTGACGTAAGACGAGTCGTCAGAAGCAAGGTACAGCGCCACCTTAGCCACTTCCTCCGGTTGCGCGAATCTCCCCATGGCTGGCGGCTGTCGGAATAGCGGCGGATGGTCGGCATCGGAGGAGGCCCATATCGGAGTCTGTATGCCACCGGGGCAAATGCAGTTGACCCTGATGTTCTTGTCCGCATACTCCAGGGCCATGGTCTTGGTCAACTGGATGACCCCTGCCTTGGATGCGCCGTAGGCCGGCAAACCGGGCAGGCCAATTATGCCCGCAGTGGAGGCGGTATTGATGATGATGCCGCCACCCTGTTTTATCATTATGGGGATAGCATACTTCGAACCCAGGAAGACCCCCTTCAGATTAGTAGCCATGATGTTATCCCATGTCTCCTCTGGCGTGTCGACAGTCATGGCGAAGTTGCCCTGGATCCCCGCATTGTTGAACAGGATATCCAGCCGCCCGAAGGTGTCCAGGGCCAGCTTGATCATCTTCTGCACATCGGCAGACCTGGACACATTCACTTCCACGAAAACAGCTTGCCCCCCAGCCTCTTCTATCATTTTCACTGTCTCATGCCCGCCTTGAGGCACATAATCAGCCACCACGACTTTGGCTCCCTCTTTGGCAAAAAGGAGCGCTGTGGCGCGCCCGATTCCCGATCCAGCCCCTGTGATGAGAGCTACCTTACCATCCAATTTACCCATGCTGAGAACCCTCCTTATTATCTATACTCTATACTCTCGACATTCTTACTGCCAACACTCCGAACACTGTTGGATAATAGAATATTATTCTATGTAGCGTTCAACATGGCACTAATCCATGGCCAGTTTGTTAGGCTTTTCAGAGCTCCCCTGTTGGATGCTAGGTTGGCTAACCCGTGTTCTGCCTGAAGAGTGGCTGCGTTAAGTGAGTCG
>Ga0194125_10001739_pt1 | contig 36775 bp, 38 predicted proteins | sample TA2KigC250mmetaG_FD_148626 | JGI IMG/M metagenome (GOLD analysis project Ga0194125, IMG submission 148626) | Freshwater microbial communities from Lake Tanganyika, Tanzania - TA2015034 Kigoma Deep Cast 250m | ecosystem: Environmental > Aquatic > Freshwater > Lake | place: Tanzania: Lake...
TAGCGGCTTGTGAGTATCTTGGAACAGAGTGCCCGCCGTGACGGACGCCTGGTAATCGCAGTTTCGGCACCAGTAGAGGCCTCGCCGCATTTCCCACGCTCGCTTTTGATCGCATTGCGGACAAATGAACCGGTGCGGCCAGCGTAGCGCTGCAAGGTCGCCGGCCAGTTCGACATCATCGAGCGGGCCTTGGTGGAAGAGAAGGGCGGCTGGTTTTACTTCTACGCGTCGCCGGACAACGCCACCCAGAAGTATCTCTATCGTGCTCGCTTGGATGGAACCGGCGCGCCCGAACGGGTCACCCCCGCCGACCAACCCGGCACCCACGACTACGAGTTCTCCCCGGACGCCAGGTGGGCATTCCACACCTGCTCGGCGTTTGACGCGCCCCCGGTCACCGAACTGGTGGAACTGTCCGGGCACAAGGCGGTGCGCGTGCTCGAAGACAACCAGGAGTTGCGCAAGAAAGTGAAACCACTGATCGCCCAGCCGACGGAGTTCCTTCAGCTCGACATCGGCAATGGCATCGTGGTGGACGCGTGGATGATCAAACCGGACGATTTTGATCCTTCAAAGAAATACCCCGTGCTCGTCTATGTGTATGGCGAGCCGCACGCGCAAACCGTTCTGGACGCCTGGGGGCGGAGCCATGCGGACTACCACCGGGTGATCGCCGGTCTCGGCTACGTGGTCGTTTCCATTGACAATCAGGGCACGCCGGCGCCCAAAGGAGCCGCCTGGCGGCGGGCCATTTTCGGCAGCCTGGGGCCGCTCTCCACTGAGGAACAGGCGGCGGCCCTGAAGGAGCTGGCCCGCACCCGGCCCTACGTGGACGCCTCGCGAGTGGCCATATGGGGCTGGAGCGGCGGTGGGTCGAACACCCTGAACGCCATGTTCCGCCGGCCGGATGTCTATCACGTCGGCATCGCCGTCGCGCCCAAGCCGCAGCCGCACCTCTACAATGCATGGTTTCAGGAAATCTACATGGAGACGCCGGAAACGAATCCGGAGGGCTACCGGCGGGCTGCGCCCATCAACTTTGCCGACGGCTTGCAGGGCGACCTGCTGATCGTTCACGGCACCGGCGAGAGCAACACCCACATCGAGATTACTGAAGGCCTGGTGGACCGCCTCATCGAACTGGGCAAGCGATTCGACTACATGGCCTACCCCAACCGCGACCATGGTCTCCGCGAAGGCCGCGGCACGGCGGTGCACCTGCGCATGCTGATGGCCCGATACCTCCTCGAACATCTCCCGGCCGGTGCGCGATAATCGCGGAATTTCCAATCCGCACACCCGTCCGTCCGCTGGAAGCCCTGCCGACAGGAATGTCGGCGATACAGCAGACAAGAATGTCTGCGCTACGAGGTTTCGCGCATCGGATGCCGCTCAACAGGAGCAAAATCGGGTTGATTGGCTTTTGTCTGGTTGTCGCGCACCTGACCTGTGCGGATGACTTTTCGGCGCAACGTAGAACGGTGTTGGCTCTGGGAGAACTCACAGCGCCTCCCGCGTGGCGCGCAGCGGAGGGTGTGGCCGATGGCGATGGCCTGAAGGTCATCTACTTCGACGCGCTTCCTTATCAGGGCAAGCCCACCAAGGTGTTTGCCTGGCTAGGCTTCCCCACAAACCGATCCGGCAAAGTGCCAGGCGTAGTGCTCGTGCATGGCGGCGGTGGAACGGCGTTCAAGGAATGGGTCGAGCCCTGGACCGCGAAGGGTTTTGCCGCCATCAGCATCGCCGTCGAAGGCCAGACGGACGAGCGCAACGCCGCTTCAAAGGACCAGGACAATCCCAGTGGCTGGAAGCGGCATGAATGGGCCGGGCCTCGACGCGTCGCAATCTACGGCGACTCGGACAAACCGCTCAAAGACCAATGGATGTACCACGCGGTGGCGGACACCATCCTGGCCAATTCGCTCCTGCGGTCCCTGCCGGAGGTGGATGCGAATAAGGTCGGTGTTATGGGCATTTCTTGGGGCGGCGTGATCACCAGCACCGTCATTGGCATTGACGATCGGTTCGCCTTCGCCATTCCGACCTACGGCTGTGGCAATCTCGCGGAAGCCGACAACCAATACGGCCGCGCCCTCGGCAACAACCCGCTCTACCGGCAGGTTTGGGATCCGATGGTGCGCATGGATCGCGTGATGGTACCGACGCTCTGGTTCTCGTGGCCGGGCGATCAGCACTTCCCGTTGGACAAACGGGCCGCCTGTTATCGTGCCGCGCCCGGCCCGTACCAGGTCACGCTCATTCCTGGCCTGGGACACGGCCACGGCGCCGGCTGGAGACCGCCCGACAGCTATGCCTTTGCCGAGAGCCTCATTCGCGAGGGCAGACCGTGGTGCGTGCAGACCTCCGCCACAACGACCGATCAGGTCGCACACGCGGAATTCACCAGCACCAAGCCCTTGGATGGCGCGCTGCTTGTCTCCACCCGTGACACCGGAGTGACGGGTGATCGCAAGTGGATCGAGTCGCCCGCCGTGCTGGAGAAGATCGGCAACGTCTGGCGCTGCGCCGCCCCGTTGCCCGAGGATACGACCGCGTGGTTCATCAATGTTCGGAGCGGCAAGCTCACCGCCAGTTCGGACTATCAAGAGAGAAGGAAATCACCATGAGGACCCGCTTTGCCAGCAGCCCCAGGAGAATGAAGCCCGCCCGTCTCCTCTGGGTCGCGCTTCTCTTCCAGCGCCCAGGACTGGCATGCGCCCGGCGGCGCGGTCAATGGCGGCGCGTGGGATGAGGCGCAGACGGGCGACTTCGATGAGTATTTCCGCAAGAAATCCCTGCCGCAGATTCGGGAGTTGCTCACTGGCTACGGCCCGGTTGCCAAACTCTGGTGCGACACTCCGAACAGCATGACTCCGGAGAAGGCGCGGGAAATTGTCACGCTCGTCCGGGAACTTCAGCCGGCCACGCTGGTCAACAGCCGCGTGCTGTATAGCGGGCGGATGATCCCGAATCGCAGCCCGGCGGAATTGGACGAGCTGCGGGATATCGGCGTGGACTCTCTCTCCCACGCCGACCGCCACATTCCGGCCAATCCGTTTCCCGGCTGGCACTGGGAAACCTGCATGACGCTGGACCAATCCTGGGGCTACAAGGCAAACGACCACAACTGGAAAACTCCGGCCACCGTGATCCGGCAGTTGGTGGAGGTGACGAGCAAGGGGGGCGATTTTTTGCTCAATGTCGGGCCAACGGCTGAGGGTGAAATTCCTGCGGAGAGTGTCAAGATTCTCGCGGCGGTCGGCGACTGGCTCAAGGTCAATGGCGAGGCGGTCTACGGTGCGACACCCGTTTCGATCAAGGACACTGCCCCGGTGCAGAGCGCCCCGAAAGCCCGCAAGGGCAGGGCGGCGAACATCGAGGGGGAAAGCGGTGTCAACTGGCTGCCCACCGGTCGACCGGGCAAGATTTACATCCATCTGTTCACCTGGCCCAAAGGCCCGTTGGTGCTTCCCGGTACTGAAGGCCAGGTGGCCCAAGCCCACCTGCTGGCCGATCCGGCAAAGCGGCCAATCGAGTTTACTCAGACCGGCGACGCATTGACTGTGGGTTCGCCGCCCAAGCAGTTGGTCGCTGAAGATACGGTTCTTTGCCTGACCCTGAAAGAGGCACGGCACGCATTTGAAAGGAATGATCATGAAACATGCGCTTACAATCATCAGCACATTACTGCTCGCTCCACTGAGCGCTGCACGCCGCTGAAACCGGACCTGCCAGACCCAACCTCGTTTTCATCTTCGCCGATGATTGGGGCTGGGGGGATCTGAGTTGCCATCAGCGCAACATGCCGGACTGGCTGGATCCCAGAGCGCCGATGTTGCCGCGTTTTCTCAAACAGGCCGGCTACCGCACCGCGCACTTCGGCAAGTGGCATTTGACCAGCCGCCAGACCTATGGCGCGCCCCGGCCCGAGGCGTATGGTTTCGATGCGTTCGCGGTCTTCAACGGCGGCGCAGAATGGCCCTCGGCGGACCTCCATGCCACGGCGTCGAACACGGTGGCCTTCGTCCGTGCGAACCGCGACCAGCCGTTCTTCATCAACGTGTGGCTGCACGAGAGCCACACGCCGCACGTTCCCTCGCCGGAAGCCATGGCGCGCTGGACGCATCTCGACGAGCGGCGGCAGGTTTATGCCGCCGTGATTACCGACGGAGACAACGCCGTCGGGCGAATCCTCGATACGCTGGATGCCGAAGGCTTGGCCAAGAACACCATCGTCATCTTCTCCAGCGACAATGGCCCGGAATGGACCGCCGCCAAAGCGGCTCCGCCGAGACACAACCGTGAAACTGGGGTGACCGCCTACGACACCTATTACAGCGTCGGTGACACCGGCGGTCTGCGCGGCCGCAAGCGGAGCTTGTTCGAGGGCGGCGTGCGCACGCCGTTCATCGTGCGCTGGCCCGGCCACACGCCTGCCGGGAGGAAGAATGAGACCACCGTCTTCACTGCCTTGGACCTCCTACCGACGCTCTGCGCTGCCGCGGGCGTGAAGTTGCCCGCCGACTACCGCGGCGACGGCGAGAACCTCCTGCCCGCCCTGGAAGGCCAGGCAATCCATCGCACGCGTCCCATCTTCTGGGAATGGCTCGGTACACGGACCGAACCCGACTGGTGGCCGCGTTTGGCCGTCCGGGATGGCGATTGGAAACTCGTGTTGACCGAGGAAGCGCAACGTGTGGAACTGCATCGCTTGACCGGCGACCGTGCCGAGGCGCGTGACCAGGCGAAGGATCATCCCGACATCGTCGCACGCCTGACCACGCTCGCCCTCGACGGGAAAGCCACGCTTCCCGAAAAGCCCAATCCCGATTGCGTAAGCCAGCAACCCATTGACGAGGAACGCACCGCGCCAGAACCGGCTTCCAGCAAGTCTGGCGTCACTCCCGAGACCCGCGCCAAGGCATTCGCGCGTTGGGATACGAACCAGGATGGCATCCTCACGCTCGACGAATACAAGGCCGGGCTGAAAGGGCAGAGCAATCTGGAAGCCCGTTTCCAGAACTTCGACAAGAGCGGCGACGGCCGCCTGACGCGCGAGGAATTCGTGGGGGCATCAGCCAGGACCAACTGATGCAGCATCGGATTACAGAGGAATTTCCAGGAACATGAAAAGGCGAGTTGGATTCATGGTCCCCGTGCTGTTCATCGCGGGATTCGCGTCGGCGGAGTCCTTTCCAAAGGCCGAGTTCTATGTTTCCCCGAACGGCTCCGACAAATGGTCGGGGACCCTGGCCGAACCCAACGCGCAGGCGAATGATGGACCTTTCGCCACACTCGTACGGGCGCGGGATGCTGTGCGGGCCGCGAAAAACCGTCAGTCAACGGACATCCTTGTCCTCGCTCGTGCGGGAACATATCAACTGGACGAAACGGTCGTGTTCGGTCTGGAGGATTCGGGGGTGGGCGATTCGACGGTGACGTATGCGGCCTATCCCGGCGAGACGCCCGTGTTCAGCTCAGGGCGGGAGATCCATGGCTGGCGAAAAGTGACCACCGAGCTCCCGGGACTGCCGGACAAGAATGGCGGGTGTCGGAATTGGAGGAAAGCTTGCGGCGCAACCCTCAGGATCCGGCTGCAAGACGCCACATCCTGAACAACCTCAGCTACGAGATTGACGTCCTGCAGCGCAAACGCCGATGATCGAGACCGAAGCCATGACCTGCAACCCATGAACACACACTCTCGCTTCACGCGTCGGCGTTTCCTGGGGCAATCCGCCGTGACTGGAATCGGCTTGGGCTACTTGGCCAGGCTGCAACTTGCGCCTGCGATCTGCGCCGAAGAGGCACCCTCCGTCGAGCCCGACTTGATCCGTGGCATCGTCGATCCGGAAATCCGTGCTGGCCTGCAGGCGGCTGTCTTCAAGAACCTCATTCCGGCCGCCACTGAGCGTGTCTACCCTGGCCACTTCACGATCAACGCCGACGGTGGCGGGTATGGCAGCGAAACCACTTGGCCAGGGTTGGACTCCTGGCAGATGATTGGACCGTACTTGCAGTTGGGCCGAACGCGCCTGGTGCTGGACTACTTCGAGTTCGTGCGAGCCTCGCAACGAGCAGACGGGAATATCCCCTTCGCGATCTTCACCGGCGAGACCCAGCCGGGCGGTTGTCTGCGAGGCCTCAAGCACCCGGACGATGTGTTCACTTACCGACCGCCCAAGCGGGACGGGCTAGCCGCCTCCAGCCAGGAGACTCGCCAGTGGATCGGCCTTTTCGAGCATTGGCAAACCAAGGGATTTCCGCTTGGCGCGCTAGCTCCCGTTTGTTACGTGCTCACGGCTGCGGAGATCTTCGATGCCAGCCGCTCGCGCGCGTGGCTCCAGGAGCGACTCGGCTCGGTGGAGGCGGCCGCCAAGTTCCTGTTGACGCTGCGCACGGACAGCGGGCTGATCGGCGGTTCAGGATTCTACATCGAGGCGCCTCCGCGGGAGGGCTGCGACGGAGTAGCTCAGTGCTACGCGGTCCACGCCTTCCGCCAATTGGCGCGGCTGTGCCAAGCGGTCGACGAGCCAGTTCGGGGGGTAGAGTGGACAGGCCACGCTGCAGGCTTGGCCAAGAGATTCAACGAGTTCTTCTGGCGCGACGACCACTTTGGCGAGTACCTCCACCCCGAGCGTGGCCTCGTGGATGCGCACGGTCTGTCGGATGTGAACTGGGCGGCGGTGGCCTTCGGATTGGCAGACAATCGGCAACTGGATCGGGTCTGGCCGCGGCTGGTGGGTGAGCCGGCGTTTTGGGCCGGCGACATGCCCACGCAACTGGTGACACGACCCTTCGCTTATGAACCGTGGGAGTTCCGTCGATCGCAGGATTGTCCTGCCGACCCGCTCAATGACGTGGCGGCGATGGGGCGGGTCTGGTATGTGGAAGCGATGGCATGTCGGCGGATGAAAGCCCACACGCGCCTGGTGGAGTCCGTGCGCAAGGTGTGCCGGGCGGCTCAAAATGAGGGCTATTGGCGGGAGCGGTATCATCTGAAGCCCGACGGTTCCTTCTCAGCGGACGGCTCCCAGAAGTATTGCGAATACGCTGCGGTCCTGGCACGGGTCGTGTTCGCTAATCGCGAGATCTTCTACGGAGCAAATGTGTAGCGGACAGCAGCCATAGCCTCGAACATGACCCGTCGAATCTGGACTGCCCTCTCCGCCCTTCTGTGCTGCCTGCCACGTGATCGAGCACCTCAATCATTGAGCGCCATGACCTCGCTGCCGCTATTCGGTGTCAAGCCCAAGAACCCGGACGTGGAGGTGCGATCGTGAGCCTGAGATCGGTCGTGCAGGTCAATCCGACCGATGCACCCGGATTTTCCGGTCAGTCACGAGGACAAAACATCGCGCCCACGCCGCCACGTTTTCAGTCTGGAACACCTCCAAGATGCGTCTTGATAAAGCCAGTCTTCCAGGAAGACGCAGCCTGAGCAGGAGCAAGCCAGCTTGGGTGCCCGGCGCGAACTTGCGGAGGTCCGAGAAATCCAGGTCCTGGGTGATCAGGAAATGCCCCCCTGCCTGGGCCGCCTGCCACACGTCAGTATTGGGACGCCCAGCCAATCCTTCCAGCCGCACATTATCCGCCTCGTGACCCAGCTCGCGCAGTGAAGGCAACAACGACTCCGGCAGGTTCTCATCCAGCTTGATCTTCATGCCACCAGCGGTGCGGCGGGCACGGGCAAGTCTTCCTCGGCCGACGCCGCGGCGAACGCGATGACGGCGCGGACGGCTTCTGCATTGAGGGTGGGGAAGTCGGCGAGAATCTCTTCCAGGGTGGCGCCCTCTGCCAGGCTAGCCAAAATCGTGCGCACGGTAACCCGAGTGCCTTTCAGTACGGCCTCGCCTCCGCAGAGATCGGCACGGCGCTCAAAGAAGCACGAATAGTCCTTGCTCATGCATCGAACGTACTTAAGGAGTCAGGGGATGCCAAGCGCTGTTTGCGCACAGAGGGCCAGTCGTGGCGAAGTGGCGGGCGTCTCCGCCGAGCGTTGAGACCCTGCTTGGTGTGGTGTTGGTCACCCTCAGGTGGGTCCGCAGGGTCCATGCTTCGTTCATGGTAACCAGGAGCACCATGAGCAAGCCCGCACGCTTGATCGGCCCCGTGCTGGACGCGCCGAGTTGATGCCGCTTCGCCAACCGCTTGGCCGCTGACGCTGGGGCGTTGGCAGCCCTCCGGCCCAGCCTCGCAGGAGCGTCTCACTGCCGAGTGCTCCACTGCCTGGTGTGCGGGGCGCTTGTCCGCCACCGGTTTGGGGCTTCCCCCCAGCCGCCAAGGCTGCGGCGCTTGCTGTTTTCATGGGAGAGGCATACGGTCCAGGGCATGAGCGACCGAGTTGAAATCAATCCGCGCGTGTGCGGTGGGCAGCCGGTGATTAAAGGCACGCGGATCTCCGTGGCCGCCCTGCTGGAGCAACTGGCCGAAGGGGAGTCGTGGGATTCGCTCCTGAGCGGCTACCCGGAATTGACGCGGGCTGACCTCCAGGCAGCTCTTGCTTACGCACGGCAGTCCATCCTGCACACCGAAGTGGCCGTGCTGAATCCGGCCTGATTCGTTGTGCATCTTTACCTGGACCAGTGCCTGCGGTCGGAGTTGGCTGACTTGTTGTGTGGGCAAGGCCACGACGTCGTGCGTGCCGGAGAAGTCGGCCAAGCGCGAGCGGACGCTGGTCACGCTCGATGAACACTTAGGCGATTGGGCCGTGCTGCCGTTGTCTAAACACTGGGGCGTTATCCGAGTGAAAGCGCATCCGCCCACGGCGAAAAAGGTCGCGGCGGTGTTGCTGCCGCTGCTCGCCGGGCGGGGACAAGCGGAGTTCCGCAACCGGTTGGTCATCGTGTCGCCCGGCCGGGCGCGGTGGATTCGGACGGCGAAGGAATGATCGGCAGCGTCACCGCAGCGGGGTCGCGCCGACAGGCTGCCCAACCAACTGGTGACGGTCGTGACGGCGCTGGTGATGGCACGGGGACGTCCGTGTGCCGGGTCCCGTGATTCTGCAATTGCGCAGGCGGGGCGTGGACATTGCTGCGGCCACGGAGGGGTGCACACATCGGTTAGCGGACGAGACGTTGTTGGCATTGTCGACGAGCTCGGAGAGGGTCATGGTCAAGGCTGCGAATGCCTATGCCTTCTTCCGCTTCATCGCCTCCGCCAATCGGTTGAGCATGGTCTTCTCGATCTGCTTGCGGTCGGCCTCGGTGAGATCCGCTGTGCCGAGCTGGATCTTCTGCTTCCTCGGCTTGTCCCGCTGCAACTGGCGGAGCTCCTGGTGTGCGAGGATCAGGTCCACCCGATATTTCCGCGCCCCTGTCAGAATCTCCGCCATGCTCGCGGTGATGAAGTTGTGGAACTCGTCGATGTATAGCCAGAAGTCGCGGCGCGCCCCAGCCGCCTGTCGTTGCCGGCTCATCGCCGTCTGCTGCAACTTCGCCAGCAGGAGCGAGCCCAGCAGGAACGAGTTTTCCTTGCCAATGCCGCCATGGGCCAGTTTGGCCAGGAAGATCTTGCCGTTGTCGAGGAGGTCGGCGAAATCGAGCCGGTTTTCCTTCTGCGACACCATGTATCGGATCGGCTTGGGGCGCTACGCTCGCGGCGGGCCGCTTCTTTCCGTCTGCTCCAACTGATCGGGGACCCGCGCTGGCGGATGAACCTCTCCGTCGCGCTGCTCCTGCAATACGAGGCGGTGGTCCGCCGCGAGCGCAGCGCGGTGCGGAACGGTTCGGGATTAACGTGGTTGAACCGCGCGAGTTTCTGCGCATAACGGTGCAGGTGACATGAGCGCCCTCACTCTGGAGATCCCGGATGCGGTTCGCGCCGCCCTCGAGGCGGCAGCCCGCCGTGAGCACAAACCCGCCGAGCAGGTGGCTGGCGAGGCCCTGGTCCGCCATCTTCAGGCCCAGCAGGAGCTCGATCACCTGGCCGAGCGCGCCCGTCGCGGACGGCGCGAGGACTTCGACGCCTTGCTGGCCAAAGTCCCTGACGTGTCGCCCGAGCCGGACGACACGCTGTAAGTCCCACACTTCCGATTGCAGACTCGATCCCTCCGGCCGTTCAGGCCCCCCTGCGGGAGCCGGAGCGATCATCGAGGGCGGCTCCCAGATCACGGGCGCGTGACCGGACGTCGAAAGACGTAATCGTCCGGCGTCATGGCCACCAGTTCATAGCCTTCCCGCGCCAGGGCGTTCATCGCCAGGTTCATGTAGAAGGAGCGCGCGTCGGTGCGCTCGGGTTTCCGCACTTCGCTCATCCCCCTCGCCATGGAAGGTGCCGTCGCTGTCTCCCCAACTGGTCACCGTGACGGGCGAAACGCCCACGTACTCGTCGGCGACCTCAATGCGGGAACCGGGTTCGCTGGTCTCGATGGCGACTTCGAAAGGCACGCCTCCTCCCCCCATGCGTCGGGCCGGCAGGTTGGTGGATTGACAGCCGGCGATGAGCAAGCAGCAGCCAAGAATGGCAGCGGTATGGTCGAGTGCAGAGTTCATAGGCAAGATCTTGGTCGGACCGCCCCGGTGCGGTGGACACCGGGCTGCAGCGTGGCGGAAACCCCCGCGCTCGCGTTGGCGTTGTTGTCGGCGCGCACTGTACTGGTTGGTTGTCCGAGGTTGGACTTCTCCGCCCTGCAACCCAGCGAAACCACAGATGGACACAGATAGGAAGGCGGCTCTGTGTCCTCCTGTTGGGTTTTGTGGCTGCCGGGCTTTGAACAGGAGATCGCAGAGAACACGGAGAGAAGGGCCCTCCGCGAGGTGGAAGAACGGTGGTCCGCGCTACGTGAGGGCTGAAGCGTGAGACGCGAGCCTTGGGCTTCCGCCAACCCCCATCACCCCTGCACCCCAGCCCCCCATCACTCCACGACTCCATCACCCCACTTCCCCCTTTTCTTCACGGTTTCCCCTTCTGCACAGGCACGTCGAAAGGGCCAAAATGAAGAGCCTCCTTCGCTCCCAATCCCTCGGGTGCGCGGCGTTGGGCAGCGGTCGTTTGGTGGGAATCCGGAAGGCGAAGGAGGCTTTGCATTCTCGCGGTAGGGGGCAGGTGATTCGGCTCACCCGCGTGTCGCGAGTCACGCTGCCCAGGCGAGTCGTGGACTCGGCTCGGCCGCGTCCTGCTGCATCCTCCGAACCCGCCATACCTGCGCCGATCGCGGCCACTGCGTCCCCGGCAGTCGGCGGAACCGGAAGTGGTGGTTGGCCCAGGGCAACAGCTCGACCGCAGCCAGGTTGGGCTCGGATTCGTCGGACGCATTGACCATCGCGCAGAACCCGCCGTCGAGGGCTGTCACCAGGACCGTGTGGGTCCGGGTCGCCTCTCCGCGTTTGATCTCGAGCCGGTAACAGTGACCGGCTTCGACCTCGATTTTCAAAGAACCAGTCATAACGCCCTGACCTATGCCACACGGTGGGGTTGCCTTTCCAGGCGCCGGATTGCATGCTCCTTGACCGGCCAGTCATGTTCGAAAACCTCGTTGCCAAGCGCGGCTTGTCTTTCGACCGGCTCCGGGCCTTGCTGGACCTGGCGCAGGCCGGCAGCCTGTCCCAGCCATCGTAGCGCGGTCCAACGTTCGGGCCGAGTCGGATCTCCACGTCGCCGGAGGCCCCGCTCATCGAGAACCATTCAACGCGCCAGGCCGCTCGACACTCGTGATCGAGCTGTTCGAGGATCGGCGGCAGGGCGTAGAAGAATCCCTCCGGGTCGTGGCAGGCGGTCAGCGATGGCAGGCTCAAGGCCAGCAGCACGACTCCCCGGTCGGTCGGCAGCGGAACGCAAAGCACAATGATCCCGCCGCTGAGATCGAGGATCCTCTGGGCCACCTTGTGCCATCGCGGCCGGTCGCCACCCAGCCAGACCAGCAGGACAGGCGTGACCGGGGACAACCCACTGGAACCGTCACACCAACCCCATCCCCATCATGGCGGCTTTGTTGGGGCTGTCATAGAACTGCCACTGGATGGCTGTCAGGATAGCGTCGGGCACTTCGGCTAGGTCGCGCTTGTTTTCGCTGGGGATCAGGATGCGCTTGGCGCCGGCTTCCACAGCCAACTGCATCCGCTCAGGCAAAAATGTCACGCGCAAGAGCAGGCCCTGCACGCTCATCTCGCCCAGAACCACTGTGCGCTCCAGGACAGGTTTCTCCAGGATGGCTGAAACGAGCGAGATGAAGAAGGCGACGGCGGTCTCCGCCCCTTCCTTGGCCTGGTTGAGGTTTATGGCCTGGAGATTGAAATCGTAGCTATCAATGTCCGCTGTGATGCCAAGGTTCTTGAGGTTGGCCCGCAGGTAGGCGTCCGCCGTCTTGATGGCCTCCTTCATGCGGCTCGACAGATTGCCCAGAGGGATGATCCGGCCCGAACCGGGATTGACTTGCGCCTGGAGGAGGAAGAGCGCCAACCGGTTGTCATTCGCATCGGTGCCAATCGTGTAGATGCTGCCCGGCGCCAGTGTCCCCTCGGAAATCAAGCTGCCGCCACCTAATTCAGGCACGCGCACGAAAGTCTCTTGGCCGTTCTCCTTGTCCAAGTAGGAGAAGCTGGTGTTCCAGTACTCCAGGCCGCCCATCTTCTTGAGTTGCTCCTTCACGCGGCGGCGCATTTCGAGCGCGTATTCCACGTATTCCGCGAGTTCCTCCCGCGTCACCTCGCCGTCCGGGTGCAGCAGCTTGATCAGACCAGAGATGATTTTCCGCACCGCCTTCTGGTCTCGCCCGCCCAGGTGCGAGCCGAATTTGAAATGTCTTTCGGCATAGTCCACGTAACTCGACTTGCGCAGTTCCCGGAAGACTTCCGCCAGATAGTCGGTCACTAGACCGAAGTGATTCGTGTAGGCGTCGTCGTGAGTCTTCTGAAATTCCCAACCGGGGATGTAAGCGTGGATGCGGTCGTAGAAGGCCGTGTCCATCTCCTTCGGCATTGGATAGAAGAGGTGCGAGGTTCGCACGATGGTCGCAATCTCGCCATCAATGTTGCCGACGAACACCACCGAACCCTCCGCCGTGATGATGTCGCGCCCACGGCTGAAGGCGCCGTCTTCCATGTAGCCCTTCATGATGTTGATGCCGCTCTTGTCGGAGAAATCAATGCCCGCAGCTTCGTCGAAGGCCACCACATCCCACAGGCAGACCAGGCCGCGCTGCCCGGTGGACAGGTTGACGAACATCGTGGGCGTCGTGGTCTGCCCACCCGATACCAGATGGCAATACGGACTCATCTGCTGATACACGAAGCTCTTTCCCGTGCCGCGTGGCCCCAATTCGACCGAGTTGTAGTTCTTCTCCACGAACGGCACCAGGCGGAGAACACAATGGAGCTTGCGCCGCTTCGTGTAATAGGGGTGGTTCGGTTCGTAGCCCATCGAGCGCATCAGCAGGTCTAGCCACTGGTCGCGAGTGAAGCGCTTGCGCGCCGTCACATAGCCCTCGATGTTGCGGTTCGAGAGCTGGATGGGCCGGATCGAATCAATGAAGAACGGACGGTTCTGCCCCTTGAAGATGAACGTGTCGTCGTAGCGCAGGGCAACCTCGGCCCACACCCCGCCCATGAGCAGGCGGTCATGCTCATGCACCAGCCGGTCGTCAATGTTGATGTAGTCGAGGTTCAGGTTCGAGAGACTCGCCCAGTACTTGTCGTGGGTCTCGACCAGCTTCACCGACACCTTGTCAATGATCTCATAGGTGGTGTGCTGCTTGATGGCGGACTTCACGGATTCCCGCTCGTCTGGCTTCACGTACTTCGAGGCCAGAGTCTCGCGCACGAACTCCAGGCCCTCGTTGATGGCGGCCTCCTCAATCGAAGCGCAATACTTCCCGAGCAGAAACTCGATCACGAATGCGGGCACGCCAAACGACGAGCGCATCCGCCGCAGCAGGTCCTTGCGGACCACCAGCCCCGGAAACGCTTCGTTGGCCAGGCGGTCCAGTTCATCCAATTCAATCAATGGTTGCGCCATAAGGTATCAGGTTAGAAGTCACGGCCAATTTTCAGGGTGATCCCGCCGGGCGGAAACTGCTCGTCCGTCTCCGAGTCTCGTATTTGAAGCAGCAACAGCTCGCCCTGTTTGAATGAATGCTTGGAGTCAAAGAACAAGGTTACCGCCACCTCGCCAGCGGCCGGCTCGATGCGCACCGACTTGGGCTTGCCGCCCAGGACCGACCCAGCCTCATCCGCCCTGCACACGTCCAGTTGAACATCGCGGGGCTGGTCTGAAACGAGGGCCAGCTCGCCGGCCGGTGCGCCCGCGCTGGCTTTCGGACGCAGCAGGACCTTCACCGCAGCCCGCGTCAATTCGTAGGCCGGCAACAACACTTCCACGCCGATCTTGCGAATCTGCACGCGGCCCCGAGAGACGAGCCGCGGGATGATCATCTCCTGAAGTGTCGCGCCGCCGTGGCTGAACGCCTTCTCCGCCTTGAAGAAGGCCGTCCCCGGCGGCACGGCTACGCGCACGGAGGCATCCCAGAGGAATGGCTTTGTTTTGAGCGGCACATCAACCCCAGCCGGCACGATGGCGAACCGCTCCTTCAGCGCCACACACCACTCTTTTTTCACCGGGACTTCTGGGGGCAGTTGATCCGCGGCCACGAGCACGAAGCCGTGGTCCGTCACCACGTTCACTTCGGGATACCCCCATTGGTGCAACCGCTTGACCACTCTGGCAATTCGTTCCAGTTCCTTGTCCAGGTGCCGAACCAACGCTTCCGCATTGCTGTGCCCCAGACTGTCCACTTCCTCGTGCCCGAACACCACGAGCAGGTCGCGAGTTTTCTCCGGCGGCATCTTGGCTCCTTCCACCTCTCCGATTTCGAGACAGGTGGCACCGAACTTCTTCAGCAACTCCAGACGGTTCGCCCGCTGGCTCGTGTCCACGCCGTCGGCCTGGGGATGCAGTTCGTTCTTCTCCACATGCAGCCGGGTTGGGGCCAGTTCCTTCGGCAGCAGGGCGCTCATGCCAATCGGGGTCCGGGTGGGCAGCATGGCGCGGAGTGCTTCCACTTTCACATCCTGGCCGCGTAACCGCTCGACGAGGGCCAGGGCGCAATCATAGCGCAGCGCATCCACGATCACCACCGCTCGACGCCCACCGGCAGACCACACCTGCGCGTCCAGCCGGTCTGTCACGAACGGCACCCCAGGGATGTCTAAGCTTTCGTCGGCGGTGAAACTCTCGAAGAAACGTTGATTCAGGTCGTTGGCGTAATCGCCATAACCCCGGTCCACCAGCGCCACCACTTCTGGCACGTCGTGTTCCTCAGCCGTGGCCTTGAGCTGGGCGTGAGCGCGGTCGATCGTGCCGGCAAATTCGCAATAGACCTGGGCCAGTTCGCCAGGGGACTTCGCCTTTTGCACGGCTTTGCGGCCCTTCTCGCACGTTTCGACGAAACCGGCCACCCCGAGGAACAACGCCCAGTGTCCAGCGGGCGTCTGGCTGGCCCGCGCATAATCTGCTTCCTCGCGAAGCATCTGCGCTTCGGATTCCACCAGGGTTCGCACTTCCGACCATTTGCCGGCAGCCGTGGCAAACCGTTCCCGGAAACAAGCCCATCGCAACCGGGCCAGGTGCGGGAACCCAAACGACAGCCCGCTCCGCCCGCGTGCCCAGTCCGTCAGGTTGATGTGCTGCTCGACTTGCGCCACCCATCGGTCCCAGGCTGGCCGGCTGTTGGCGTCGCGCAGCCAGCGCCGCAGCAACTGCACGTGACTGTCGCGAAACCTCGGCGGCGGCAGACGGTTTAAGAACGGAAAGTCCGCCGGCTCCCCGTAACCGAGGAACGCCTCCGTCAGCGCCAGGGCTTCCACAAACGCACCGACCCACAGCACCGGGTTGTCCGTTTCGGTGGTGAAATTGAAACGGTCCCGCATCGCTGCCAGGAATTCATCCAGAACACCGCGCTCGGTCAGCGAGGCCCAGGTGGCCTCTGGCTGCACGGCCAGATCCAGAACGGTCTGGTCCACGTCCCCCACCAGCCGCGACTGCGCCAGGTCGGGTGTCAGCCGCTGTTCCCAAAAGACTGCGGGCCTATCTTGGAACTTGGCTGTGTATTTCGCCAGCAAGCTCTCCGCGCCTCCTTCGACGAGCTGGCGCTGTTCGCCCGGTGTCTCCGGCAGGGAAACGCCCGCCGTCTTCAGGAAGTTGAATAGCGTCGCCCGTTTGCCGCCCACCAGCCAGCGCACGCCGGCAATTCTGTATTCCGTCAGCAATTCGAGATGGTGCCGTCCCTGCTCGTCGGGCGAATCGAGACGCTCTTCCGCCAGCGGCAGGTAGATGAGGAACCGCGTCTCTCGCGCCTGCTCCGGCGGCAGTCCCTTCGTGGCCAGGGATACCTGTCGCCGCAGCCAAAGCTGACCATGCTTCCGCTTCGGGTCATAGGCCAGCAGCCGAAACGGCGCCGCCTTCATCTGCTGCAAGTGCGTCGCCAGCGCGGGCAGCAGCCGCTCGAACTCGCCCTGTGGGTCAAACCAGAGGCAAACCCTCGCCCGTTTCTGGTGGGAGAAGCGTTGCTGGATCTGGGCGATGAGGGCGGGAAGGATCATGGGAAAACGGAATCAACCGCAGATGGCGCAGATGAACACGGATAGACCGAAGGTTCGTTTAGGAGGTCGCGGAGGAACATCCGAAAGGCCAGGACCTTCGGCGGTTCCGCAGCTTCGCCTTCCAGCCAGCGATCGTCCGCGATGGAATTCTGGATGGCTTTGCCTGGTTTCAGAACCGCGCTGATGGTACCGATTTGAGCTTTCTTGGGACCTGCTGGAGCATTGATTTCTTCCAGGTCCGACTTCGATAGTCTGGCTCGGTCAATCCCGCGGAGATACGACTCGGCTTTCGTCCTCAGGTCACCGTAATGAACCGCCGCACAATCAAGCAGCAGATCCTCCAGGGTGCCGGCATTGACATTATCCGGCATCACGAACACGCCGCAGCGTGGGGGACCCGAAAGAACCTGGCCGGGAGTCGCTGGCAAGGTAAAGCCAGCAGCACCAGACTTTTCGACGGTTCTGGCCGCCAGGGTTGCCAACCGCGCGATTGGGGTTCCCCTATTGTCGGCATCCAACACAAAGCCAATTGCTTCCACTGCTCCGGAAATCTGAGGCACAGCGATGACGGCGCGCCCGGCCAGTTCACTTTCCCCGCCTGCTGGATGCAGAGCCACCGCATGATCAGGCGTCTGGTAGAAAAAAGGCACCGGCACCCGCTTCATGAGATCATCCTCATACGGAAAATCTGTGGGCACCAGCCGGCTGAAAGCAGGCTCCAGATCATTCTTCTTCACCACAATCTTGAAACCGGCATTCTTGAGTAGCCGGCCAATGAATGCCGCGTCATGCTGACCCTCGACGGCGATGTATGAAAGGCGACGAGCCATGACTCAGCGGAATTCGAGTCCCATGTCGAACCGCAACTCCCGCAGCCCTTCACCGGAAAGCCGCTTGGCTACCGGCTTCGCTTCTGCACGCTCCAAACGGTAGCCAACGACTGAGCCAGGGGCGCGTGCAAACGCGCGAACGACCGCGTCCACCGCCTCCAGGCTGTGGGTCGTGGCAAAGACCTGTACGTCGAACTCCTCGACTGCCCACCGCAGGAGTCCCAGCACCGACTCGAGCACACTCACGTGCAACGCGGTCTCCAGTTCATCGATCAGCAACACACCGCCGCGGACGGTCGGAATCGCGACCGCAAAGGTCAGGGCGCGCCGAAAACCGTCGCCGAGCGCGGAAAGCGGTGTGATCCCCGTCATCTCGTGCTTGATCTGCAGACGGGCAGTCCCGCCTCCCGTCTGTACGAGGTCCAGCCGCTGAATGCCGGGGTCGATGCAGCGCAGGGTGCGGAGGAAATCGCTCTTGAAATCCTGAGCGGGACGCTCGGCTTCCAACGCGGCGCTGTAGAGCGATTGCACCCTGCTCTCGACGCGGTACGTACTGGCATCGATGACCGCCAAGGGCAACAACGGCTCTTGGGGGCGCACCCCATACGCCATGCTGCCATCCCCGGCAATCCGCACCTTGAGTTGGTTTTGGTGGTTGCCCCACTTGTGAACCTGCGGACGTACCCGGTCGATGAAGTCCGCATCGATCTCCAGTTGGATTTCCCGGCCAATGGACTCCGCGCCAGGGAGCAGACTGGGTGTCCACGCAATGCTCCCGCCCGAACTCCCGCCCACAGTGCTCGTCGGTCCGCTGGGTGAGGAAGCGCCGCCCGGTTCCCGCAAAACCCCCGCCACGGTCCTCTCCTCGTAGTACTTGGCCAGCAGCCTCCGGCCAACGAAATCACCCTCACCCTCGATCCAGATTTGCCCCGAGTCTTCGGGTTCACCAGCGCCCCGGGGGAACATCCACTTGATCGTCTCGAGCGGCGCAACGGTCAGACCGCGGCCCTCGCGTCGCCAAGCCGTCGTGACCCAGTTGTCGATGTCCAGCGGGCGGGCGAAGAGGGCCAGCGCTTCCAGCACGGAGGTCTTGCCGGCGTTGTTTCCGCCGACGAAGAGATTGATGCGCGCAAATTCTTCGAGCTTCAGGCCGCCAAGGCCGCGGAATTCCGAAACGTTGAGAGACTGAAGAGCCAGCGGGTTCATCGACACGTTCTCCGGGTTGGATGTGGTTCGGGAGATAACCGCTGATCACCCAAATACAGACGGATAGGGTCGCGTCCCGCCTCTATCTGCGTTACCAGCGCAATCCGCGGTTTCATGTGTCCTCCAGTTCTCTGGCTCCAAACTTGTTCTTCGTCCGCAGCAGCCCCGTCCGGGCAAGAGGCGCGATGTTCACTTTCACGCCATCGTCCAGGTCGGGGCGCCAGCCTTTGGGCCGGTCCTGGGGTGCTTTCCAAGGGGTAAGGATGCGGTAATCGTTCTCGCCGGCTTCGATGCCTTCATGGTGGCCCTCGTGAAGTCGGGCCAGCTTGCGGTCGAAGGCTTCGACTTCTTCCAAGGCGGCCAGGAGTTGGAGGCGGTCGTCTTCACGGCCGTCTTTGCTGGCTTGAGCGGCTTCGCGACGCAAGGTGGCGAGGCGGTCGCGGACATGGACGCTCCGGAGTTTGGCCAGGCGGTCGTGGTCGAAGCGGTGGTAGTGAACGATGACGGAGAAAGCGGGCTCCGCCGATTCCTGGCTGCTCGCGAGGTGCCAGAGGATCGGGCGCTGCTGGTAGAGGGCACAATGGAAATCGAAGAAAACATCGGTGAGCCAGTCGTGAAGCGACTCAGCACGGGCATAACCCTTCACACGGCGCTTGAGTTCGTTCACCAACTCAATTTCCAGGGCGTGCTGGTCCTGCCTTGGGAAAAAGCTGGCCAACTTGGTGCGGACACGCTCCAGCAGTGGGGCTTCCTCAGCCACGGGTTGGAGAGCCACAAGACCATCGTCATCCTGCTCCACCACGCACTTCACCGCGTAGGTCAGCAGGCGGGACACGTGTTCCATTCGCTTCTGTTCAACGGTCTGGCCTTCCATCTCCGGCCAGAGGAACTCCGAAGGACGATTCCCGATCGCACTCTCGATGCGGCTTCGAAGCGTTTCGTTCACCCCATAGAGGCGATACACCGAATCGTTAAGTTGCTCGTAGGACGCGACAAGATCATCGTTGAACTCGGCTTCCCTGGAGAGTGCAGCGTCAAGAGAAGCACCGAAGGTATGTGCTTCGCCGGCTGTGTCGGTGTGAAGAATCCAAGGTTTCGTGAACGTAGTGCAAATCTCGTTACCTTCATTCCACGCGCGCTTTACATCAAATCCGTGCTGCGCACGATCTTCAATTCGTCGCCGACTTTCTGTCTTCACCGCGGGAATTGGAATCCTCCCCACATATTCAACGCCCCAAGATCTCGACGCGAAGCAGTTCAGGAATGCTTGTGCGAGGTTACTATTAAGAACCCCGAGCAAATAAAAGGTGTCGGCTTCGTTGTGTGGAAAAGCTGACGGTCCAGCGACGTTAAAAAGTGCACCAGGAGGTAGCACTCTTGCATTCATGCCCTTGACGGTCTTCTCAACCCAGGTGATTCCTTCCCGGAAGTAGTAATCTTCACATTTGATTGTTCGTGAGGCGCTGCCGTATCGCTCCTTTGCGATGGCTTTGATTTGTGCGCCGTTGTTGGTCCAGTCAAAGACCAGGAAGATGTCGGAGTAGAATCGACTGAAGTCTCCGCCCTTAGCATACGGGACCCACTTTCGCCTGGAGTCGGGGCGCACTTCCCAGTGACACCGCACGAATCGTCCTGACTCCGTCGAAATGAGACCCTGCCGTGCATCTGCGAAGGCGGGGTCAAGACGTGGGTATTCTCTGAAAAATGCCCCCACTAGATGAATCAGTCCGTAGGAAAGTGTAGAGTTGTCGAGGCTCATGAGGTCTTTCAGGGTGACATCTACGCGGGCATCGCTTGTTGGATCAAACAGCGCCCTGACAAACTCCGTGTGCCGGCGATCAGCTTCGGCTTCGGCGGCTCGAAACTGGGAAAGAGCAAAAAACGCCCCACGCTCCGCTTCGGTAACAATGTAGTAGGAGTTTTCGACCTGATCCTTCGCAACCTCGATGTCTTCCCGTGCTTGAGTAATACGGGTGCTCTCAACAATCAGCCGACGGCGGACGTCGGGATTCGCCAGCAGTTTCTTTATGTCGTAGCGCTTGAGAGTTGGCATGGTTCAGAGATCGGTGGGAAGCCCAGCTTCAAAGCTTTGTTGTGCCTCGGCCTCCCATTCGACGATCAGGTCGGCCAGCGGTGTGTAGTTCTTCTTCAGGCGTGCGGCTTCGCAGGCAGCAAAGTAGCTCTCGCGGTCGCGGGTGCGATTGAAAGCATCGAGAGGGACCAAGCTGTTCTGCATCAGAATCAGGTCGGCAAGGAGGAACGCGCTTCGTCCGTTTCCTTCGCGGAATGGATGGAGGGCGATGTACTCGCCCATGAGCGCGGCGAGGAATTCGCAGACGGTTCGGTTGTCAGAGCTCAAAAACGGAGTCCGTGCAAGAACGTCCCGCTCGAACTCGGCGAACACGGGCTCCCACCCGTAACGCGGGAGTGGCCAGGTAACGTCGCCGTTCGATAGGGTCACGGAACGCCATTTCCCGGCCCACGGGTAAATGTCACCGAACATCTCGGTGTGGATCTTCTGGATGAGGTCCAACGTGATCGGGACTGGTTCTTCCCTTACGGCAAGGCCGGCGACGAATTCCTTGGCCCGGTTGACGCCATTGGTTTCACGCAAGTTCACCTCGTCCTGGCTGAGGCAGCCCGCCCAGTTCAGGCAGATGCCGCTTGGCTCCGCGATCATCTGGAAATCGGAGTCGCTGTAGTTGTTCCAAGGGATGGTAACGATGGCAGGGGCAGTCGGCGGTTTGGCTTGGGCTGCGAGTTCTTCGAGCCGCGCCTTCGTCAACTTCCGCTGGGCCGTCGGGACATTATAGAACTCGGTCGATTGGGAGGCCTGGTAATAGTCCGCAGCGCTCTTGCCCCTTCCCTGCTGAAATCGGAATCGGAAGTCCCGCTCCGCCCAGCGCCAGGTGATGTGTTTACTTGCCGGGGAGTTCATGATGGGGGGCACAGGGCGACCATGTTCTCTCATGGCGTGGTGGATTCGCGGACGGCAACACGCCCCGGGCACATCTTGTTGAGGCGAATCGGCTGCCGCGACCAATGTTCCGCCATACCCTGCGTAAAATCCGGGCGGACCAGTTTGGCCCGATCCACCAGCCAGTTGTCGTGTTCACGGCGCAAATACAGCCCTTCGCGAGCGCCGCCACTCAACTCGGACCGGCGATGAAGGACCGCCCAAAGGTCGGCAAGCGTGAATCCGCCGCGGGCGAGTTCCGGGACGACAGCCAGGCCAGCCGTTGCGGCCAAGGCATTGCGGCGGGAAGCACTCCAAAATCTTCGCTGGTGAGCGTCATAAACATCAAAGGCCAGAAACCAGTCGGGCAACCGGTCATAGCGAATAGAATGGGCGGCGTAACACCACTCACCAAACAGGATGTCACCGGACGGCAGCAGTCTGCGCAGGCTTCCCCCGTGCTCCGCCGCCCAAGCACGCAGACGTTCCCATTGCCCGCTCAACCTCCCCTCCAGCCAGGCCCCGCGGTTTTGAAAGAGCAGCCGGCCCTTGGTGTCAAAGGAAAGCCCAAGGTTCGCGCCGTCCACCTTCTCTTCCAGAACCACCGGTGAAGACAGGAAAGATTCGGCCTCGGCTGGAGTCATGACCTTGTCATCACGGACGGGCACCCGGCCCAGCCAGGCGAGATGGGGTGTGGAGGGAAACTTGTGCAGTACCTCATTCATGGTGGAAATGCTTCCGGTAGCCAGCCTCTGCCGCCTGTGGATCCAGGAAGACGACGGCGATGCCCTCCGCGGCCAGCGCGTCCTTCCAGCCCCACCACTTGAAATCCACCGCTTCGAGAATGGGTCGCTTCTGCCGGCCGGCATTGGCTGCCGCGACGAACTTCCGGTCGCTTCGGTCGAACGCTTTCAAGGCTTTGGATGATGGAAACTCGGCGAATTCCTGTTCCTGCTCGTTCAGGCAGGTAATGGGCCGCCGCTCACACCGGGCTGGATTCCACTGGTGGTCATGCACCCATTTGAGAAAGGCGTCTCCGGCGCCCGGTTGTCCGCTGAGGTTGAGGTTCTGGCGATACTCGTCAAAGATGAAGCCGCCGTCGTCCAGCACAAGGCCACCTTTACCAGTCAGTTCCAAGAGGGCGTCGATGCACTTTTCGACGAGCGAGTCGTCGGCTTGGTCGCTGTTGCCGTTGGCCACGACCGCCACGTTCGTGTCCACCAAGCAAGGTCGTGGTACGGGCGTCATTGCGCCGTCTCCTTGGCGGGTGCCCTGACCGCGGCGGCCTCCTTGCGTCGACGAATGCCGGCCTTCTGCATTTCGGCGATATCCGTCATTTGATCGCCAAAGAAGCCTATGGGCCAGTTGGTGATGTTCCCGTACAGGTCGACCTCCAAGGGTTGGATGGCGTTGCCGCCGGCGACCGGGTCGCAGAAATAGACCGCCACGTCCTCCTTAGCCAATTCTTGCTCAGCGATGCGTCGTTGGAGGCGACGCAAGAAGTGTTCGGAATGACTTTCGACGAGGAATTGGACATTACGGTCCTTGCCGGTTTCACGGGCCTTGACCGCCGCGATAAACAAGTCGGCCAGGTTCTGCTGCACCGCGGGATGCAGGTGCAGTTCGGGTTGCTCGATCATCACAGTCGAGTGGGGTGGGCTGTAGAAGCTTTGCACCACCACCGGCAGGACCTGCGAAACCCCAAAACCCACATCGGGAATCGAGACTTCCGGGCTGGCCTGGGTCACCTTGACACGCACCCGGTACTCACGGAGACCCTTGGCCACCGGAGCGACGGCAAATGAATGAATCAGGCCGAGCTCTTGCAGCCAGGCGGCAATGAGCGCCTCGAACTCCATGCCCGCTCTTCTGCCGTGCATTCGGATCTTCCGATCAGTGGCGGCAAGGAGTGCGCTGAGCCACCGTTCTCCACGACTGCCCACATCTTCCGGCGTTTCTCCAGCCCAGGCATAATGGCGTCGTGGCTCCTCACGCAACGGACCGAGGTAGGAAAGCCCGCCCAACAGGCTCTGGAGGGCAAACGCCAGATCGTTCAGGGTTTCCCCGTTCTGGTAGTAGAGGCTCAGCTCGTCGGGGAAGCCAAAGAACCGCGTCGGCTGGGGCAGTGGCCAGCCGCGACCTTTCTTCCGCACCCCTTCAAAGCCCTCCGTTTTCAATTGGTACTTCCCGGCTTGATCGTCGGGTGCCATGGCGATCGAGAAACCGGAGTCCTTTTTTCCGGAGAATCTGTATTCAAACCGACGGCACACCGCGCGCAGGCCTTTGCCGTTGGCAAATCCGACCGTGGCCGAGAAGCGGATTCTGGTGCCGGAGAAAACTGATCCCGTCAACACATCTTTGATCTCCAGCGGTTCGGCCGGCTCCCACTCCAGGGCGAAGTCCAGTTCACGGCTCTGGTCATGCTGGTTGAGCAGGTCGTCGAAGGTGCCCAAGTCCACTGGCGTCTTGTCGTCGCCGGGGTGGAGCACCCGGTTGCGGTCAGGCGAGCTGGCCGTCTGCTTCAACATCATCAGGAACTGGCCGAGACTCGATTTGCCCGAACTGTTGGTGCCAAAGAAGACCGTAATCGGCGCCAGCCGCAACAGGCCGGTGTCTTTCCAGCCTTTGAAGTTCTTGATTTGGAGGCCTGTGATCATAGCGTGCCTTCGTTTCTACCACACCCACCCAGTTCCCGCCAGACGGTCGTAGAGTCTGCTTCCCGGTCGCATGGCGGGTGGGAAGGACTCCCGGTGGCGGTTCGGCTGGCGACGGCCTTTGGATGTCGGCTAAACAGGTGCGTATTCATGCGTGCTTCATCGATGTTCATCCCAGGCAGAGCCTCATGGCGGGGTTCCTCGCAAGACGATGGCCGCCGCCTCGACGGTCGCGTCATCCAAGATGCCGTAACCCAGGTCCAGCATGAGGACCAGAGGGTTCCGTTTGAGAAGAAACTCCGTCCGAAGCTTCGTGTGCGTGACGTGCGTCCTGAACGTGGAGCTCACCAGCGCGCCCACGTAGCCCTCGGGCTCGATCAACTGGGTGGCGCGCTCGATGAAGGCCGCGTAGATGTCGGACTTGGTCAGCGGGTACGCGTCGGCGATAAATTCTTTCACCACTGGGACAAACCCACCGTAGGGCGGATTCATCACCACCACGTCAAAGACCAGGCTCAAGACCTCCAACAACCGCAGCCCGCGAGCCGTGTCCTCGGCAAACAACCGCTGGCGGGGATCGGCTTGGAGTTGACCGGCCAAGCGTTCCAATCCAGCGAGCAACTCCGAACGGATGCGTGCGGCTTCGTCCTCGATCACCTTCCGCTGCAGTTCGAGTTGCTCGACCCGCCGCTGGCGGGCGGCGGCGTCAATGCTCTCCAAGGTGAGTTGCGGCGTTTCCCGGGTTTCAATGAGCCTGGTGAGACCCTTGGCTTTAGCCTGTGCGTCCACCCAGTCGCTCAAGACGCGGGTCACGCCCTCGCTTACCTGCACCAGGCTGCCCAGTTCGCCCACGTTCTTGAGGTTCAGCCAGAGCGTTTCAAAGAGCTTCTCGCGTAGCCCGGCGGATTCAGCCTTGTCGCCGACCTGGTTGACGAGCCCGCGCACTTGTTCCTCGCCCACCTGCACGGCGTTGGCGATCACGAGGTTCGACCGGCGAATGCGAACCGCCGTGGGAGAGAAACCGTGCTGGAGCGCGGCTTCCTTGGCGGTGAGGATGAGCGACAACGAAGCGATCTGGATTGCGCGCGGGTCAATATCAATGCCGTAAAGATTGTTCTCGATGATGGCCGCCGGGATTTCTTGCGGATTGCGGACCGAGGGTTCCGCCGGCCAGCCGGGTTTGCCGGCATTCGCAATCTCATCCAGATACATCTGGTAGAAGAGGCCAAAGGCGTATTGGCCGAAGTGGAGCGTTCCACAAGCGGGATCGAGCAGCTTGATGTCGCGGGCGCGCTTGAAGGGCTGAGGATTGCCGTACTCGTCAATGCGCCGGTAGCGAATCTTCTCACCGGTCCGCGGCACCAGGTAATCGGCCACGGGTGCCAAGTCGAGTCGGCGTTCTTGCGGCAGCGGCGGGGGGCCCTTGGGTGCCAGAGACGAGTCCGGATGCATTTGCAGCCAGAGCCGCCCGAGCGTGTTGTCCACCAGAACCTTCACCACCCAGAGCGGGGTATAGAACTGGTTGATGACGGAAAGTTCGTAGGAACTGCGCGGCGTGCCCTTGTTCTCGTCCCGGATGATCTTCTTCTCGTCGCGGTTGAAGAACTGGTACACCCACCCCAGAAAATCGGGCGCGCGATAGGCGTCGGGGGGCAGGTCCGAGTTGATGCTCGAGATGGCCCGCTGGAGGGAGGCGAAACTGGGCCAGAGGCAGGCGTAATCGTGGTCGGGATCAAAGAGCGTGCGAATCTCTTCGTTCACCTCGCGGAACGCGGCCATCAGGCCATCCCGGAGCAGGGCCTCCTCCGCGTCGGCCTGGTACTTGTACCGCGAGCCGCCGGCGGCCCGGAAATCCCGGAGGTAGCGCGAGTAAGCCTGGCCTTCGACGGGGGTGATGACTTCGGTGGCCTCAGCCTCGCCTTCGGCCTGCCCAGGGGGACGCAGGAAAAGGAGGCCGCGCGCTTCCATGGCCTTGAGGCCCACCAGCCGATTCAGCAGGGTGTAGGTGTGCTCACGCACCACGGCGTCGAAGCCGCGCTGGGCGGTGCCTTCGCCTTTGGTGTCGCGCTCGATCAGGGCGGCCAGCTTCCGGCGGGTAGGCAGGATGTCCGCAGGCAGCGTGAGTCGTTCCTCGGTGGCGTGCCGGCCATCCCGGCTGAATCCAAACCGCTTGAGTTGCGCCTCAAAGTCGCCATCAAGGATCTTGCGCAGGCGCGGCACCCATCCCTTGACCGTCTCCTTGTGAGGGTCGGACAGAACGGCGTTGCTGAGTGGGACGGCGTTGCTCATTTCACCTGGATGACGAATCCTTCCTTGATCTTGGCCTTGAGTTCTTGGGCCACATCTTCCAATGCCGCGTCCACTTCAGTGTCGCTGGCGAATTGGAGTCCGGCCAGGGCCGCGGCGGCGTTCCAGGCGTAGAGCTTCTGCTCAGGCTTGGGCGGAGGTGCCTTCAGGCCGCGCAACGCGCCTTCCACTTCGGCGCGGTACGCCGGCAGCGCCTTGGCCGCCTGCGCGATGGAGGAAAGGCTGGTCTTGGTGGTCGCAGCCAGCAGGGACGCAATCGTGGTCAGCGCCACCGCCGGGCAATAGCACGGGCCACTGGGACCAAAGGTGGCCTCGACCACGCCATCCCGTTGTGGAGAGGGGGCGGCGGCGTAGGCGGCACCGGCGCGAATGGCGGCAACGGTGTCGTTCACGGCTTTCTGCAAAGCCGCATAGCTTCCACGGTAAGCCTCGCGATAGACCTCGTGAACCTTGTCCACCGAGGCGCGGTAATCATTCCAGCGGGGCACCACCGTCTTGTTCCCGCAAATCGCCTCAATGTCCGCCAGCGCCTGGTCCACCGCCGCCTTGTCCGGCGCGTCGCCCGGCAACGGGTGGTTGCGGACAAGGGTGACGAGCTGCCGGGAGGTTTCAAATTCCTTGTGCCGGTTCGCTTCCAGGAAGACCCGCAGGGCATCAAGCCCCCGCTTGAGCCCCCGCCATTGCGGGGCCACCTGCAAGAAAGCCAGAGCGGCCTTGGTCGGGTCCTTGAGCGTGGTGGGGTTCTTCAACGCGTCGTCGCATTTGAGGATTTCGTCTCCCAACGGCAGACCCGCTTCGGCGCGCACTTGCGCATCGCGCACGCCCTCCTGGAGCTTGCCGCCCAACTGGCGGATTGCGCCTGCCAGGGCGTTTCCGGATTCGGGCGTGCCGGTAACGCCCATGGCGATGAGTTCCTTGCTGACCAGTTTGATCTGCTCGACGGTCAAGCTCGACTCGGCCAGGCGGAACGTTGTTTTTTCGAAGGTCTTGATCTTGGTGAAGTCGTCCAGCGCCTCCTTGTAGTCATAGAGTGGCGTGGGGCCGGTGGCAGTCTGGCGCTCCAGGTAGATGGCACCAACGCGGAAACACCCCGCCAGCACCAGCCGCACGACTTCACTGGGCCAGCCAAAGGGTGCCCGGACGAATCCCTTGAAGCCCTTGTTGTCTCCGAAATCGAGCAGAGCCGCCCCGGTGGGATCGGTGCCCTCATCCTCCAGGTCTTTGATGACTTCAATCGTGGTCGCGACCAGAGCGGATTCCTTGTTCAGGCTGCCCTGCGTGTCGAAGAGGTTGAGTTCAGGCCCCACCGTATGGAGCGCGGTTTGCGCTGGATTGAGCAGGGCCTTGATTTGCTTGGCGAAATCAACCGGTTTATCCGCAATAGCGAAGCGGGGGTAGATGTTGGGGATTTGCTGACCGAGCGCCGTCTGAAGCTCCGCTGCCATGTCCCTGGCATTCTCCAGTTCCACTTCCTTGCCGCCGTAGTAGAGTGTGCCTTGCAGGAAGGCCGACTTCAGATCGCCCGCGAGAGTGCGCGCCAGATCGTCCCGTTCCTTGCGCTTTTCCGACAGGGCATCCGCCGTATCTTTCGAGGGGTCGTCCGTGAACCGCTTGTCGCTGGTGACGTTGAGCAGCGCTTGGTAGCGCTTGAGGCGTAGTTCGAGTTTGTCCGGCACAGCCGCCACCCAACAGACCTTGCGCCCATTGGGCCCAGCGGCCTGGTTTTCTCGTTTGGTCTCCTCGATGATGGTCTTGCGGCCAGGGGCCATCGGCCCCACGAAAGCAACCTCCAGTTCCGGCCCCGTGTCCACCGCCTCGCCGTCGAGAAAGACGCCGAATCTGAACGGCGTCTTCGTTGCGCCGTGCGTGACCGCGTAGTTGTTCAGGTTCTTGCGCGCGATCACACTGTTCTTCGCGATTTCGAGCGATTGCTGCCGGATCGCGGTCAGGGTGATGGACCGCGGCGTGCCGGGCCGGACCATTTCCTGAATGGCCTGCTCGATGGTCCGCTCCCGCTCGTTCAGGAACTTCCATTCGCCGCTGGCTTCATCCCGGGCGACGTATCCGGCCGCCTGGAGGGCTGCAAGCGTTTCCTCAACCTGCTGACGCAAGGCGGCTACATTCTCATTGAGCCGACAGACGAGCAGCTTCGCCATGTTCTCGGCCGTCCGCGGAACAAAAGGAACGCGCTGGATGAGGTAGAGGACCTTCAACACCCGGTCCGCCGGGACCGGCGTGGTCTTGGGCACACGCTTGGCGGAGTCGTAGATGGATCGAACACCTGACGCGCCGAGGTATTCCTGCGATAGAAGGTCGTTTTCCAGCGCATCGAACACTTGATCGAAACTGGCCAAGGTCCCGACGTCCGCGGCGGCAAGCTTTTGCAGGGCCTCCATGACCACGGAGATCATCGAGCGCACCCCGCCGGAGATGCGGAACCCGGACAGCGCCTCACCGATGTCCTGGGCCAGTTGAATCTGGTGGGGCAGGAACGGGTAGGCGTCCACCAAGCCCTGGGCCGTGAGAAGGCCCAGACTGCGGCTGGCCTTAAGATCGGAGAGCTGGGCCAGGAAGCCTTCGTTGTCCTGGTAAACCTTCTGCAACTCACCCTCGCGCGCGGGATGCTTCTTCAGGATGCGCTCGCAGACCACCTTGTTGATGCCGTCGGAAATCAGGTGAGGCTTCAGTTCGAAGCGGGCATTGAGCCGGCCGACGAGGGCGGGCTGGAAATTGGTCCGGTCCACCACCTTCTCGAGGTCCTGTTGGCTGGTGGCGATGATCCACACTTTGCCTTTGCCCTTGTTGCCAATCATTTCGCACAGGCTGTTTAACTCGCCGATCTTGTCGTTCGAGTCGCCGATGAAGGTGCCCATTTCGTCCACCGCAAAGACCAGGTGCTGCACCCGGCCGCCCGTCGGTTTCTGCTCATTCACCCAGGCGACCAGTTCGTCGGCGATGCTCTCGGCGGTGATCTTTGTATGCGAAAATGCGTCATCCAGTCCTGTGAGTGCTTCGTCCTCGGTGGGGAAACTCTTCGGATCCACTTCCGGCAACACCTTGGCCAGGCGACGGCGAACCGTTGCGAGATCATCGCGGCCGTGCTCGCTCCGCCAGGAGACATCAAAGCGCTTCTCGAAGGCTTGCTCCAGTTTCGGGAGCAGGCCGCGCCGGGCCAGGCGGTGCTCCAACTGCGCGATGACAAAGTTCTCCGAGAAACCAATGCTCCGATAAAACTCTCCGAGGAGAATCTCACCGACCGAGTTTGGATTGTTGAGACTTTGGCGGCTGCGGATTTCAAAGGCGACCGTCTTGATGACGGTGGTCCTTTTGATTTCAGCCAGCCGCAGCCGGATGTCGCGTCCTTTGGGCGAGTCGGAGAGGTGCTTTTCGAATGCGTCGATGCAGGTCTCGCCCGAACCATCCTCGAGGGTGTCGTTTTGCAGAAGGTAGCCGAGGACCTTCGCCACGTGGGATTTGCCGGAGCCAAAGAAGCCGGACAGCCAAATGCCCATCACGTCGCGCGGTCTGCCCCCGCGACGGAGGGTTTCGCTGACCTGGGTGAAGGTGTCCAGGATGCGCTTGAGTTCCTCCTCGATCTTGTCGGTGACAACGAACTCCCGAATTTCCGAGGCGAGCGCCGCGCGGTCATACACCTTCACGACACCCTCCACCTTGACGGCGATGTCGCGACGAATGAGGTCTTTGATTTTGGTGGCCATGACAAACGTCAGGTCTTGATGGTGATCTTCACCGCCAGGTAGTTGCCTCCGTCGGGGGTGTTCATGAAGTGGAGTTTGCCGCCGCGCTCCTCTCCCGGGAATGCAATGAACAACCGGCACCTAAGATCACGCAGATTCGCCATCACGTCCCCGAACTTGACGAGCGGGAAGAGCGACACCGTTGAAACCACGAAGAGATTCGTCCCAGCGAATTCTTGTGAAGCCTTTTGGAGCACCTTGCACAATCCCGATTCAACACGCTTGGACAGCCCTTGCCTCACGTGCCGATAGTCCCTGAACTCGTCCGCCTGGAGATCGTCCAATTCCTTCGCCTCGAAGCAGTCAAACAGGAAGTGGGTAAGGTCCAGGACCTCCCAGCAGATGCCGACGCTCTTCAGACCCGGCAGGCAACGATCGAAAATGAAGTCGCGGAAATCCAACTCCCACTCGGGCGGATAAATGAGCAGGATGGAATTGTCCGTCATCACGGCAGCCCGGTCAAAAGGCTGGCTCGCGGTCACCGTGATTGTTCTTAGTGCCTCTTCCATTATTGTTCAAACAGCTATTTCCACCACATCCGCTTGCATCCGAAACCGAAGGCCGCCGCATCGGTTCAGTTGCGCCAAAGCGTCGATGACTTCCTCTGGCCCGATGCCCAGCAGCTTGAATGCCTCGTGGCGGACAACTTGGAGCGGGGGGACACGCAACATCCGGAGTGCCGCCAGGAGCAGACGGACGGGACAGCCGTAGAGCGCTGGACGCACGGCAAGCTTCCGTGTCGTTCCTGTGGCCAAGCCGAAATCCCGCACGCTGGCCAGGTAGTGCTGGGCAACACGCGTCAGCGTGATCGGTGTCCACCGCGCTACTTCCGGGTGCGCGCCCTTGCCAAGCTGCCGGAGGAATGTCTCCAAATCGCCGATCCGAACTTCGCACGGCGCGCGCCGGAGTTGCGGGTAGAGCCACTCCATGCTGGTGAGCGCGACTGTCCGATCTTTCAGCGCGAACAGCATGTAAGCTGTCAGCGCACGTTCCTGGTCTGAACCACAACGCCCCCATTCGTGGTGAAACGTAGCGAAAAGAGGATGCTGCCCATCCAGCACGTAGCGGCCCTTGAGTTCTTTGAACACCTTCTTCCGCGTAGCGACCGAAACACGGGCCAGCACGTTCTCGTCAATAACCGCTCGCCGGTAGTCGGCGGTGGACAGAAGCTCAGGCCTCGCTTGTAGCAGAACCTGAAGGTCCGTATAGAGCGCAGACCGTGCCGACAGGCGCGCCAGACAGAGACCGTCTGGGTCCAGGCCCGCAATCACATTGTCGTGGGTGACCGCCATGCGCATTTGTAGTCCGCTTCCCCGCTGGCATCGGAGGCCAGTTGCGACACGGCCCCCGACCGCACCCATTCATCAACCTCTGTGGCCTGGAGCTTCCGCAACCACCCCAATTCGTGGGCAGCCATGTTGCGTCGCTCGATCCACTTGTAGACCGTGTCGGGTTTGATGCCCAAGTGTGCGGCGATTTCCTCAACAGAAAGCCAACGTGTTACACTGGCCCGGAGGTTAGTGCGACCGCACGGGCTGTCGAGTAAATCCAACTTGGGCCGCCCAAATGCCAATCAGTACCTCTCGGCACATCCAGCCGATCGCTTCGGTTACCGGCTGGCTGAGAGTGCATGTCTACTGTGCTCCGCGAGGGCGTCAAGCTCGGGTTGGCGCTGCCGTAGCGGGCATACGGACCGCTGTTCCCGTCAGAGTGTACTTCGTCTTTGGTCGCATTGCATCGCCCGTCTCCACCACCGGTTAACGGGCCCGCGTTGTGATCGTCGCTGTCGCGCGGATCGGGTGGCAGGGCGCAGGATGCGGTTTTCGAGCTCAAGGCCTGCCTGACATGGGCTCGGCGCATCCTGGCCCTGCGTTCCCCACCGACCCCATGGAGCCCCTACGGGGAAGAACACAATCCCACTGGCGTCGCTCACGCTGGCCGCCGGCGCAGGCCGGCTTTGCCGACCGTCCATTCCGCCTCCGGCGGTCAGCCGACCATCTCTACAGCCGGGGCGCGAGCGCGCGCCGGCGGTCGGTCCAAGTCGGATCAGGTTAGCATTCACAGGGAGTGGTACGGTCGGGGCCGGCCAGTTCTGACAGTTTCTTTCGCGCGAATCTCGGGTGCAGTAGGCGCGAAGCCTGGTCTGCGCGTCCGGTTGGCATTCGGCTTTGTTCATGCAAGACGCTGGGCGATAGCGAGCTGCATTCGATGGCGCTGGGTTCATTTGGTGCTCCGGGGCTAGCCTTGGCGGGAGGCGCGGCGGCGACGCAACAAGCTGAGGTGCCCGTGAGCGTTGCCCGCGTCCTGACGATCGAGACTGAGGAAGGCCCTGTGGATCAACCGGTCGCCGTGGACGAGCACGCTCCCGGTCAAGCCGGCGGCATGGTAACGGTGATCCTGGCCGTATCCCACGGACGGGACCACCTCCTCCCGCGACGACTCCAGCGATGCAATGAAAGCCCGCGCGACTTCGGGACCGTCGGCGACCGGTTTCGCCGGTTGCGCTTCCTCCAGCAAAGCGTCCAGGACGTAGCTTCGGACCAACTTCTCATGCAACCGGGCATAGACCTCCGGGCGCGAAACAATATCGAAGCCCGCCACTTGGCCGCTGATGATCACCAAGAGGCCGCCTTGTCCTTCCTGACGGGGAAAGGCCCGAAGACACTCGTTCAACCGGTCGGCCCGGGCCTTGAAGACATCATGCATTGCCGAGGTGGGCGACGAGAATCCTGCCTTGCAGTAGAGGGCCTGAATGCCATCCCAGACTTCAGCCTGGTCGGAGTGATGCACCTGGTCGTGCGCCAACGATTCGGACACCGATTGGCTCTTGCGGGACCTGATCTTCCGTTCGAGCACAGCGTCCGACATCGCGAACTTCTCTGAGGCATAGGGGTGGCATTCATAATGGGACCTCCGTCGAGCTCGCCTCCGGGACCGTGGCGCGGTGAGCGCGCTGGGGGCACTCAGCCTTGGTCAGATGCCAGCCGGCACAGAAGGGGCAGGGGTAGGCGCGAAGGGCCTCGGGTCGGCCGTGGCGGCCGCGGACTTTCTTGAAGCGATTGATGGCGCTGCGCGCGCCGCGCTTGTCGTAGCGGTTCTTCCGTTCGCACATTGTGATCCTGGTCTGCGTTTCAGCTCCGGCTTGGGCGAAACCGCCGGGTTGAACGGCTTCGATCGGATGCATGTCACTGATTTCGAGGGATGTATTCATGAGTTACAGGGTGGGTTTGCTGCGTCGCGTTGCATCCCCGGGCTGTTGTTGCCCTCGCCAAAGGGATCGCCGTTCATGGGATGTGCGGACTGCGTGTGTGGGGGGCAGGACGGTTGAGGGCACCGCGCGCGGTGCCAGGCACTTCGCTCCCTTAGGCCGAAACGGGTTCACTATTCGTAAACCATTGCGGTACAAGGGCAAGGTGCGAGACTCGGACTCGTTCGGCCCGGTCTTGGCGCTGTGCTGGTGGGCTCGTTGGGGCGGACAGCTATCATCTTCATGCCGGGTATACGGCCCAGCTTCGGCGAGTCTGACATCGAGTTGACGCAGGTTTGGGTCGGCGCTGGGTGTCTGCCTCGGGACCCCCGTGGCGCTGGCCGCACCCAAAGCATAGAAAAAAGCCTCGTTCGGGGTAGCGAACCAGACTGTGTTGCGTGCTGCGGGGCGTCATTCAAAGAAGTACCCAGCATTCCTGAGGGATAGATGTCCCGGGTTGCCGACGATGATGTGGTCGACGAACTCGATCCGGAGGATCTGCCCGGCCCGGATCAGTTCGCGGGTGACTTTGATGTCGCCTTCGGACGGTTGGGGCTCGCCGCTGGGATGGTTATGCGCCCCCAAGACGGCGGAGGCGGCCATCGCGATGGCTACCCTGTACACTTCCCTTGGATGGACGAGGATGCTGTCCATCGTGCCGATGGACACCAGATGGTGACCCTTGACGCGCCGTCGGGTGTTGAGCACCAGGACAACGAGACACTCGCAATCCGGGTTGAAATGCGGGTGGGTTTGGACATGGGTCCGCCAGTAGGCGACAGCGCGTTCGGGTGTGTCGCAGAGGTGCATGTCCTCGGGCATGAGGCACTCGCGCAGGGAAGTGACCTTCCATTCCTGGGGCTGCCGGCGCCGTCGGAGTCTGGGTGGTCTGAGGTTGAACGGATCGTTGTGGTTCATGATAAGTTTCCTTGGTGGTGAACCGGGCTGAGCCGGGTGGTTTGGGAGGGGGCGGATCTCGGCCGCAAGCGCGTTTGGCCTTCGGCTTGTGTCAGCGGCGGAATGGGCAAAAAGGGGCCTCCGCCGGGTGAGGGAGGAGGCCGTGAGGATCAGTAGTCCTCGGGAAGCAGGACGGTCGTCGCCGACCGGTCGGCTTCGGTCATGACGTAGAGAGGCGAGGCGGACCCTTTTTCGCCTCCTTTCGTTTCTTGCGGCTATCCGTCCGTCGATCCCGGCTGCAACAGAGAAGAGGGTGTACCGCGCCGTTTTGACCGTGCGCGCGGGAACGGGGTAAAATAATGGCCAATGGGGTTTCTCCATTGGCTTGACCAAAACTGGTTCGTCTTGCTGCAAAGCGCCGGCATCGTTGGCGGACTGGTTTTCACTGCGGTTTCGCTTCGGATCGATGCCAAAGTCCGGCGGGTTGGCAACCTGATCGCCATCACGCACGAGCACCGCGACATCTGGACGCAGCTCTACAAACGTCCGGACCTCGCGCGCGTCCTTGACCCGGCCGCCGACCTGACCAAGAACCCGGTCACGAGTGACGAACAACTGTTCGTCACCCTGCTGATCCTGCACCTGGCGAGCGTGCACGCTGCGCTCGAGAGCGGCATGCTGGTTCAGCTTCAAGGCCTCCGCAAAGACGTCGGGGCGTTCTTCCGCTTGCCCATTCCAGCCGCTGTCTGGAACGACCTGCGCTGGCTCCAGGACGACGACTTCGTTCGGTTTGTCCAGGCCTGCACAACGAACCGCTGACCTGCGGCGTGCGGGTGGACAACTCGGTCCAGTGTCAATTACCCGGGTAGAGTCTCGCTCCGCAGACGTCAGCGAATCGGCACAGGTTGTCGCCTGAACGCAGCACTTGTGGTCCGTCAAAGGGCTGCCTATGGTTAGGCCATGAGCTCGGTTGAATTACTCAAGCAGGTCAAGGCGTTGCCCGAGCGCGAACGGCAGAGGTTCTTGTTGTCCGTCCTGACACTAATGGATGAGACTGCGAGCCAATCGAACGGACGGAAGATGCGTGTCAAGTGGCCGGACGTCGAAGCGCGGGCCAAACGCATTTTCGGTAACCGGGTGCTGCCCAATCTGGTCCAGTTGGAGCGCTTGGAGACGTCGTTCTGAGCTTGGTGAACCACTACGCGGACAGCAGCTTCCTCGTCTCCCGCTACGTCACGGATGCGAACACCGGGCAGGCCAAGGCGTGGTTGTCGCGGACAGGAGTGCCGCTTGTATTCACGTCGTTACATCGGCTGGAGGTTCGAAATGCGTTGAAGCTGGGCGTTTTCCGGGGGGCTGTTCACATCCGCGGACGAGGCGGCGGCGTGGCGGAACTTGGAGAGCGACGTTCGCAGTGGTCGCTTGGTGAAGACCACGGTGCAATGGCCGGTGGCGTTTCGCCTCGCCACGCGCTTCAGTGAACGCCACTCCGCGGCCATCGGTGCACGGAGTCTCGACATTCTGCATGTGGCGGCTGCGCGAGCGGTGCGTGCCGTCGAGTTTGTGTCCTTCGACAGCCGCCAGCGAACACTGGCGGTTGCGGTCCGGCTAAGAGTGGCGCCGTAATGCTGCGATGCGCTTGATGAACAACACGGAAGCCATTCTGACACAGACGGTGGAGCAACTTGAGCGCATGAACGAAGCGCTGACGTCGCTGCGGCGGGAATCCCTGCGACTGAAGAGTGTAAATGAACCGCTCGTATTCACGCAGGGATTGGAATGGACTCATGGCGGGCGGCCTTCTCGATCATCGCTGCGGTTGTGTGACCTTGGGCGCGCAGCGCCTTCACGCCGGTCCGATACTGCCCCTGCCGCTGCTGCAGCAATTCGTAGGCACTCGCCCAGGCGGCCCAGTCCCGCACCCAGGTGTCCTCCGAGGGCTCGTCACCAGCGGCATACGCCTCGTAGAAGGTCTCGGACAGGACCCCGTACCTGCGTTCGTATCCACGCACTTCGTCCTCGAGCGCGTAGATGTCTTGCAGCAAATCGTCCAGTGTCATACGGCCAGAATAATGAGAAGACTGCAGTACTGCCAAGCGGACACGGAGGCAAGCCGCGAGGCAACGACCGGACGCTGGGACGCTGGACGCTGCACGCTATGGGGGCCATGAGCCGGTAGGGCGCGACCGCTGGGCGCGCCGGACGAAGACTGTCACCGTACCCGAGCGGCCGGCCCGGCGGTCCGGCCCTACCTGGAGGTTACCCCGAAAGCCGGTAGGGCGCGACCGCTGGGCGCGCCGGACGAAGACTGTCACCGTACCCGAGCGGCCGGCCCGGCGGTCCGGCCCTACCTGGAGGTTACCCCGAAAGTCGGTAGGGCGCGAC
>Ga0194125_10001740_pt1 | contig 36771 bp, 32 predicted proteins | sample TA2KigC250mmetaG_FD_148626 | JGI IMG/M metagenome (GOLD analysis project Ga0194125, IMG submission 148626) | Freshwater microbial communities from Lake Tanganyika, Tanzania - TA2015034 Kigoma Deep Cast 250m | ecosystem: Environmental > Aquatic > Freshwater > Lake | place: Tanzania: Lake...
GCTCATGAAGCTCTCTACCTATTTGGTTTGGTGTTCTGTACTGGTAATTGCAACGTTACCCATTACAAGATAACACTTTATGCCCATAGGTGAGGGCTTTTTTTATTTCGAATCGATCAACTCAGGTTTATATTTCTCCCGAATCTTTGCGTTCAAAGACAATTGAGAAATTATTATTAGGAAGAAAAGTTGTTCGGTTTGTGATTGATGAAGCGCATTGCTTTTCATCCTGGGGGCAAGATTTCAGAGTCGATTATTTATATATCGGTGACTTTATCAAATCACTTCAAGAAAGTAAAAATCTTGAGGAGCAAATTCCTGTTTCGTGTTTTACGGCAACTGCAAAACAAAAGGTAATTGAAGATATTTGTGCATACTTCAAAGAAAAGTTAGGACTCAATTTGGAGATTTTCCCATCCAAAGCATCAAGAACAAATCTCCATTATAAGGTTTATGAAAAGGGTAACGATGAGGAAAAGTATAACTCCGTTCGTGATTTGATTGAAGAAAAAGATTGTCCAACTATCATTTATGTTTCAAGAACAAAAAGAGCAAGAGAACTTGCTGCAAGATTAACTGCAGATGGATTCAATGCAAGGGCATTTCATGGCAAAATGGAAAGTCAGGAGAAAACAGAAAATCAAAATGCTTTCATAGCTGGTGAGGTTCAGATAATGGTTGCAACCTCTGCCTTCGGAATGGGTGTTGATAAGAAAGATGTTGGAATGGTAATTCACTATGAAATTTCCGATTCTCTTGAAAACTATGTTCAGGAAGCAGGAAGAGCAGGTAGAGATGAGAATATAACAGCGGAATGCTATATATTATTTAATGAGGAGGATTTAAGTAAGCATTTTATTTTGCTGAATCAAACAAAGCTGAATATACATGAAATACAGCAAATTTGGAAAGCAATAAAATTTATTACAAAAGTCAAATCAAGTGTTCAGAAATCTGCTTTAGAAATTGCAAGACAAGCAGGATGGGACGACAATTTGAATGAAATTGAAACTAGAGTTACAACAGCCATTTCTGCATTAGAAGAAGCTGGCTATTTGAAGCGTGGGCAAAATATGCCGAGGATTTTTGCTAATAGTATTCTCTCAAAAAATGCACATGAAGCTATAGATAAAATAATGCATTCGCAAAAATTTAGCGAAGAACAAAAAATTACAGCAACAAGAATTATAATGACTCTTTTTTCAAGTAAGAGCAGAAAGCAATCAAAACAAGATGAAGCGGAATCTAGAGTTGATTATATTTCTGACAATTTGGGAATCGAAATCAAGAATGTGATTTCAGTTGTAAATCTTTTACGTGATGAAAAGATTTTGGCAGACGCAAAAGATTTGACTGCATTTATTAAAAGGGGAGTGAATAAGAAAAGTTCATTTGATATTGTTGAATCCTATGGATTAATTGAAAATTTTCTTTGTTCATTATTTGAAGAACAGGAAAAATTATTTCACATTAAAGAACTAAATGAAAAAGCGGAAGAAAACGGATGCAAAAATGTAACTCCAAACAAAATAAAAACTCTATTAAACTTTTGGGTAATTAAGAATTGGATAAAACGATACAATAAAGATTATAACAAGAATCATATTGTGGCGATAAGTTGTCAGCCCAAAGAAAAATTAAAAAGCAGGTTAGAGCGGCGTCATATTTTATCAAAATATATCGTTGGCTACTTGTATGATAAGAGCAATGCAACCAAGGAAAATGGAGAACCTGATAAAGATGAGGTGTTGGTTGAATTTTCTGTTCTGGAAATTCAGGAAGCTTTTCTTAAACAGTTTCAGTTATTTGAGTTCAAAACAACTATTGAAGATATTGAAGATGCATTATTTTATTTGTCAAGAATTGAAGCAATAAAAATTGAAGGCGGCTTTCTTGTAGTATACAACAGGCTTACTATTGACAAAATTGAGCTAAATCCAAGAGTTCAATACAAGGAACAAGATTACAGGAAACTTGGTGATTATTACGAACAAAAGGTTCAGCAAATACATATTGTTGGTGAGTATGCAAAAAAGATGATTGACGATTATGCCGGAGCATTGAAGTTTGTTGATGATTATTTTCAATTAAACTTTTTTTCTTTCATAAGCAAGTATTTTAAAGGAAGCAGGGGATTCGAAATAAAAAGAAACATAACACCAAAAAAATACAAACAACTTTTTGATTCGTTGTCAGAAGTACAGCGAAGAATTATTGATGATAAAGATTCAAAATACATTGTTGTTGCAGCGGGGCCGGGAAGTGGAAAGACAAAAGTATTAGTTCACAAATTAGCTTCCTTGCTTCTTATGGAAGATGTAAAACATGAACAACTACTCATGGTCACATTTTCAAGAGCAGCGGCAACTGAATTTAAAAAGAGATTGATCGAATTAATCGGAAATGCTGCCAACTTTATTGAGATAAAAACTTTTCACTCATATTGTTTCGATTTGTTGGGAAAAGTTGGAACCATTGATGGAGCGGGTGCAGTAATTAAAACAGCTGTTGAGAAAATAAAGAACAATGAAGTGGAGATAAGTAGAATAACTAAAACAGTATTAGTGATTGATGAAGCACAAGATATGGATAAGAACGAATATGAGCTGATAAAAGTGCTGATGGACACAAACGAAGAAATGAGAGTGATTGCTGTTGGTGATGACGACCAAAATATTTACGAATGGCGTGGAGCTGATTCAAAATACTTATTGAGTTTCATTACAGATATGAACGCATCCAAATATGAACTTATAACGAATTACAGGAGCAAAAGCAATTTGGTTTCATTTACAAATCAGTTTGCAAAGACAATCGAAAAACGACTGAAGCAAATTCCGATTGAAGCAAAACAAGCCGATAATGGAAAAATAAAAATTGTTCATTACAAAAATAGTAATCTTATCACTCCTCTGATCGACGACCTGCTTTCTAATGGACTATCAGGAACGACTTGCGTTCTTACGCACAAAAACGAAGAAGCGTTTCAGGTTGCAGGACTTTTGATAAAAAGAGGATTGCAAGCAAAATTGATTCAATCCAATGATGGTTTTAGTTTGTATAATCTTGCAGAGGTTCGTTTCTTTTTAAATGAATTGAAATTGGAAGATGAAGTATTTATAATCAGCGATAATGTTTGGGGTAATGCTAAAAGAAAAGTGATTGATAGATACAGGCACAGTTCGAAGTTTGAAATCTGGAGCAATCTTATAAAAGATTTTGAAGCAACAAACACAAAGAAAAAATATAAATCAGATTTTGAGATTTTTATCAGGGAGTCAAAACTTGAAGATTTTATAAATGAAAATGGAGAAACAATAATTGTTTCAACTGTTCATAAAGCAAAGGGAAAAGAGTTTGATAATGTTTTTCTGATGCTTGAAAACTTTGATGCAAGCGAGGCTGAAAAGAAACGCCAGTTATATGTTGCAATGACAAGAGCAAAACAAAATCTGATAATTCATTTGAATGGAAATTATCTGGATAAAATCAAAACAGAAGAAGTAGAGAGGGTTGAAAATAACAAATATTATCAACCACCAAGCAGTTTGGCGATGCATCTTTCTCATAAAGATTTAAACTTAGGCTATTTCAAGTTCATACAGAAACGAGTATGCGCATTGACAAGTGGTGATTCCATTCTTATTTCAGACGAAGGGTGCAGGAATGGAAAAGGAGAATTAATTTTAAAATTTTCGAAAAAATATCTTGAGAAATTAGCGGTGATAAAGAAAAATGGATATAAATTGAGAGAAGCAAAAGTAAATTTCATTGTTTACTGGCGAGCTGAAGACAAAGAACAAGAGGTGAAAATTATTTTACCCGAATTACACTTTGAAAAAATGATTAACCACCAAGAATGAAAAGCTGACTTATTTTTTGAAAGCACATTGCCAAAGTAACCATAGCCAACGCTTCAACAAAAGCTTTGCCAAAGAGTTTGCAAAGCCAACCCTACATCAGACCGAGAAACTTTGTTACCAACGGTGATCCGATATTGATTCCTGCACCGGGGAACCAATCCTGTTCGCTGGTGAGAAATATTTTCCGCGACCATTTGCCTGAATCGTCATTTTTCTTATACTTCAGCCATATATGGCGCCGGTCATGGAGACATGACGGGCTTAATAGGGAATCCGGTGCAAGTCCGGAACAGTACCCGCTGCTGTAATCCCGCGCTGGCCGCTTGGCTGGCGAGATGGTTTGCCGACAATGCCACTGTCACGATCTGATCGGGATGGGAAGGACGGCAAGACCCGGGAAAGTCAGAAGACCTGCCGCATATTTTTTAACGCTTCGGGAATAAAGCAACATACCACATGAAAAACATCCTCGTTCCATTTTCGGGAACAGGCTGGTTTCTGACATCGTTCAGCTCGATGCGCAACCGGCTGCTTTTCTTTCTTTTTGGTCGTATCATTTTTTTTGTTCGAAACTATTCGTTCGGCCCTCCAGTCGGCTTGCCGCTGCATTTCCTGATGATCGGTACCGATACTACACTCGCTTCTCACAGTTATTATCCTCCGTTGCTGTTTCAGGCTGAATGGATCGATCTTCCGGGGCCGGATACGTATCCCGATAGCGTCAGGTGCCGATGGTTTTCTCACGAAGAGTCAGCTTTTGCAGGCAATACGCTGACCAGCTTTCCGTTCTGGCGAAACAACTGAGATCAAGTGGAGACCGGGATGAAAAGCTCTCCGGCAAACCTGCCGCATGGTTCTGATGATCGTCTCAACAGTGCGGAAACCGTGGTGAAAAAATTCCGGTTCCGCTTCGTTCTCCCGGTTCTTATGGTTGGTCTTCTGTTGATGCCCGGTGGAGCAAGAACCATGTTGCGTGCGATGAGCCCGCATAATGGCAATCATGAATGATGTATCTCTATGAGTGATGATCCTGGTTAACGATATCAGAAAAAGTTATGGAGAGGTTCAGGCTCTTGACAGAGTATCCTTTTCCATCAGCAAGGGAGAAATTATTGGGCTGCTTGGTCCCAACGGGGCAGGAAAGAGCACACTGATTCGCATTCTGACGGGTCTTACACGAGCTGACAGCGGCAGTTCCTCCATTTGCGGACAGCTGGGTTGCCGGTGCCCTCAATCTGAACCGGGTCTATTTCAAGACCTTCCAGGTGCTTGTTCAGTCGCCGGTCACCGCAAGCGGCATCATGCCTGGAGAGGTGCTCGCAGCCATGGTCAAAGGACTGTTCGCGGCATCGCTCCTGATTGTCATGGGCCTGTTTCTTCACAGTTCGTTCACCCTGACGCCGATGCTGCTGCTGGCCCCGGCAAGTCGGGATCGAGATCCTCATGTGCACTGTAGTTTCAGGATCGGGATGCCATTGATGACTGTTCTTTTTTTTACTGTGGAGACCGGATACCCTGTAACAGGGGTTTAATAGGGAATCACGTGCAAATCGTGAGCTGACGCGCAACTGTAAAGCCGAAAGCATGTTGTGCAGCGTTATGCCACTGTTCCGCCAGGGCGGGACGGGAAGGTGCTGCAGAACCGGCAAGCCAGGAGACCTGTCCGGTTTTTTTTTTACAACACCATGCTTTCGCGGATAAAAGCATTGATGATGAGCCCGGCTGCACGGACGCTGTTCCTGCAGGCGCGGCGCCTTCTCTTGTCTTTTCCCACGCAAGCATACAGACTGGCCGGAAACCAATCCGGAATACGTATGCTGACTCACACTTCCGGTTATCCCCGGATCGGCGCTTTCAGAGAGATGAAAAGAGCCTGCGAAGGCTACTGGAAGGGCACACTCGATCAATCGGCGCTCAAGGCTGCGGCTCTTGCCGAAAAACAGTATCGCTGGCGCGTTCAGCATGAGGCGGGCATTGACCTGATCGCCTGCAACGACTTTTCCCTGTACGATCACGTGCAGGACATGAGTTTCACGCTCGGGGCAATCCCGGAACGGTATGAAGCGCTGAGCCGTCACCTCTCCGACCTCGACCTCTACTTTGCCATGTGCAGGGGTTATCAGGAGTCGGGCTTTGATGTGACCGCCATGGAGATGACCAAGTGGTTCGATACCAACTACCACTACCTCGTCCCGGAATTCACCCGCGATCAGGACTTTCACTACTTTTCGCGCAAGTGCGTCGAGGAGTTTCTCGAAGCGAAGGCTTTTGGCGTTGCCGAGCCCAAGACGGTGCTGATCGGCCCGATCAGCTATCTGCTGCTCGGTCGCGAAAAGTCGGAGGACTTTCACCGTCTCGATCTCATCGAGTCGCTGATGCCGGTGTATATGGCCGTGCTCGAAGATCTGCACTACAACGGCGACGTGAGCAGGAAGCAGCAGATGACGGTCGAATTGGCCATGTATGCCCAGAGCCTGACCGACAAGCCGGTCAAGGGGATGCTGACCGGGCCGGGTACCATTCTGAAGTGGTCGTTCGTCAGGGACGATCAGCCGCTCGGCGAAACGGCCATGCAGGTCGCCCTGGCACTGCGCGACGAGGTGACGGACCTGGAGCTTGCCGGCATCGGCATCATCCAGATCGACGAGCCGGGCATCCGCGAGGGGCTGCCGCTGAAACGGGCGGATCGCGAGCGTTATCTGGAGTGGTCGGTCAGAGCTTTTCTGCTCTGTTCGGGATGTGTCGGCCCCGCAACGCAGATTCATACGCACCTGTGCTATGCCGATTATGGCGACATTCTCGATGCTCTCAAGATGATGGACGCCGACGTACTGACCATCGAGACGGCGCGCTCCGATATGAAGGTGCTTGCCGACTTCGCGGAGGGAGACTACATGAACCAGCTCGGGCCTGGCATCTACGACATTCATTCGCCTCGCATTCCCTCAGAGCGGGAGTTGGAGGAGCAGTTGAAAAAGGTGCTCAGGCACTTCAGACCGGAGCAGATATGGGTCAATCCCGACTGCGGTCTGAAAACCAGAAGCTGGGATGAGGTCATTCCGGCCATCGAAAACATGGTGACCGCTACGATCATGACAAGACGTCACCTGGAGAAGCCCCCGGTTTCCGTGGGGTGACGGGAAACTTTCACTAAAACCATGAGCATGTTATGGAAAAGATCAATCTCGTTTTTCATGAAATTATCAAGCGTGACGGACGGCGTGCGCCATTCGACCCGGAAAGGATCACCTATGCCATCTTCAGGGCGCTCAGGGCTGTCGGGCGTCCGGATCGCGCCAAGGCAGAGCAACTGACCGGCAATGTACTTTTGCGGTTGCAAGAGTGTACCGGAGAGGAAACGCCGACGGTCGAAAAAACCCAGGACCTTGTCGAGAAGGCGCTGTTCTCTGCAGGAGAGTTCGAAGCCGCCAAAGCGTATATCATCTATCGCCATCAGCACCGTAATCTGCGTGACACAAAGGAGATATTCAGCAACGTCGATCTTGTCGACAGCTATCTCAGTCTCGAAGACTGGCGGGTGAAGGAGAGCGCCAACTCATCGTGGTCGCTGCAGGGGCTGAACCAGCACATATCCACCATCGTCAGTGCTCAGTACTGGCTTAACCGCATCTATCCTCCGGAGATCAGTGAAGCTCACAGCTCGGGATCGCTGCACATCCACGATCTCGGGTTCCTCAGCGTCTATTGCGTTGGCTGGGATCTCGAAGATCTTCTGCTCAGCGGATTTACCGGCGTTACGGGTCATGCATCGAGTAAACCTGCACGGCATCTGCGTTCAGCCCTCGGACAGATCGTCAACTTTTTCTATACCATGCAGGGGGAAGCGGCAGGAGCCCAGGCGTTTTCGAATTTCGATACGCTTCTGGCCCCCTTTATCCGTTACGACGCTCTTGATTACCATCAGGTGCGTCAGTGTCTGCAGGAATTTTTCTTCAACATGAACGTGCCGACACGGGTCGGGTTTCAGACCCCGTTCACCAATGTGACGCTTGATCTCAGGGTGCCCGGAACCCACAGAAATCGCCAGGTTATCGTGGGCGGCGAACTGCAGGAAGAGACCTATGGCGATTTTCAGGATGAGATGGATCTTTTCAACAGGGCATTCGCGGATGTTATGATCGATGGCGATGCGAGCGGTGCTGTTTTTTCATTCCCTATTCCCACCTACAACATCACGCCCGATTTCGACTGGGACAATACTGTCTACGACGGAATCTGGAAAATGGCGGCCCGTTACGGCATACCCTACTTTTCCAACTTTGTGAACTCCTCGATGAGTCCCGATGACGTACGCAGCATGTGCTGCAGGCTTCGGCTCGACAAACGCGAGCTGCAGAAGAAGGGGGGCGGACTGTTTGGTTCCAATCCACTGACCGGATCGGTTGGCGTGGTTACCATGAATCTTCCGAGAACAGGTTACGAAGCAAGGAGCGAAGACGAGTTTTTCCAGCGACTTGCCCACACCATGGATCTTGCCCGGACAAGTCTCGAAGTGAAGCGGAAGGTTATCGAGCGGTTGACGGAGGAGGGACTTTATCCGTATTCACGGTTTTATCTCCGAAACCTTCATGCGAGAAACGGCCGGTATTGGGACAATCACTTTTCGACAATCGGCATAACCGGTATGAATGAGTGTTGCCTCAATTTTCTCGGTTGCAGCATAGCGGATGAGGATGGCCGAGCCTTTGCCCTGCAGGTAATGGATTTTATGCGTACAAAGCTCGAAGCATTTCAGGAGGAGACAGGTCATATCTACAACCTCGAAGCGACCCCGGCAGAGAGCACCGCATATCGGCTGGCCAGGATCGACAAAAAGCGTTATCCGGATATTATTACCGCAAACGAAAATGCCGTACAGCTTGGGGCGGAACCCTACTATACCAATTCAACGCAGTTGCCCGTAGGGTATACAGACGATCTTTTCGAGGCGCTCCGCCTGCAGGATGAGCTCCAGTCGCGCTATACGGGTGGAACGGTTTTTCATGCATTCGTCGGTGAGCGGGAGATTCCTGCAGAATCGGTAAAGCGTCTTGTCAGAACGGTGACGGCGAACTTCACGCTGCCCTATTTTACCATTTCTCCCACGTTCAGCATCTGCCCCTCCCACGGCTACCGTTTCGGCGAGCACGAGTACTGTCCCGACTGTGCTGCCAGGGGGGTCGAGCAGCGGTGTACGGTTTATACCCGGATAGTCGGCTACCTCAGGCCTGTGGAGCAGTGGAATGGAGGCAAGCAGAGCGAGTTTGGGGACAGAAAACTTTTTTCTGCCATGCATGAAGCATCGGCAGGAGAGATGGCGGCATGCTGAGCGTCGGAATCAATCTCCCGGTAGGTGGCTATCTGCCGCAGAGCCTTGTGGATTTTCCGGGATATATCGCTGCAGTGGTCTTTACATCCGCTTGCAACTTCCGCTGCCCTTTCTGCCACAACCCCGAGCTGGTCGATCCTGAAAAAATGAAACGCAACAGGCACATACCGTTTGATGAGGTACTCAGGCGCCTGCTGCGTAACCGGTCATTACTGGATGGCGTTGTCATAACCGGAGGAGAGCCGGCAATGCATGATGCTTTGCCTGATGCGCTACGATGCCTCAAGAGGCATGGTTTTCTTGTAAAACTCGATACCAACGGATCCTATCCGGATATGCTCGATCTGCTCCTGCAGGAGCGGCTCGTTGACTGCGTCGCTCTCGACATCAAGGCGCCGTTGCGGCCCCGCCGCTATGAGGAAGTTGCCGGGATTCCCTGTTCCGAGGCGATGATGAAGCGAATAGAGCGCTCCTGCTCGCTGCTCCTGAATTCCGGAATCGACGTGGTTTTCCGGAGTACTCTCCTGAAAGGGATTCATGCTTCGGAAGATGTGGAGGAGATGGCCGCTGCGGCGGGGAACCGCCTTGTCCTGCAGCGGTTCCGGCCGGAAAGAACGCTCAGGCCGCTTGCGGCGGGAGCGTTCAGCGACAGGGAGCTTCAGGCTCTGGCTTCCCGCTTCAACTGCTTGATCTGCAGCTCCGGCTGATCGCCTGTTCTTTTTGTGTTTTGATTTCGTAAACCTGAAAACATATCACGTATGCTGAAAAAAATTATTCCGGCACTTTCGCTGATTTTATGTGCAAGCCCGCTGTATGCTGCCCATCCACTCGTTTCCGACGATACCGGGACGAAGGGGCAGGGCAACTGGCAGCTGGAGCTGAACAGCGAGTTTTTTTCCGACATGGAGCGTGAGGGGGGGCTTGGGGACGTTCCTGAAATCATGAACTTGCAATGACCACATTGCAGCGTTAACTTTCTACGATTCTAACCAATCATCAGAGGCATGCCGAGAGGTCCAAGACTCGATTCGCCGGGCACGTTGCATCATGTGATTATCCTGGGGATCGAAAAAAGAGAGATCGTTGCAGACGATAAGGATCGGGGCATATTCGTATCTGCAATGGGGTCGGTTGTCGTGGAGGAGCTTCTCGATCAGGGGATCAATTTCTACCGGGAGTTGTTGATTCAGCATTGGCGTCTTCTATACCGGATTGCTGAGGATCGAGTTTTTATTCTTTCAATCATCGATAGCCGCAGAAACGTCGAGGATATTCTCCTGCATCGTTTTCTTGGTTTGTGACATAGTGCCGGAATACCTGGATGGAAGTGAGGCGGTGGAAGAGGACTTTTTCCCGGCTCTTAATTGACGGTTGGTGGTACAATTTCTCCGGAATATTCTCAAAACGCGCTCTGATGCAGAAGATGCTGACGGGAAAGTAGCGCGCAAAAAAGGAAGTGGTGAAAAGCTATGAGTGACACCCCTGGGAGCGCGGAGCCCCAGCTCCGCAATAACAACGAATGGAGGTCTCGTGGCTATCTTCCTCATCGGGACCGTATCGGGTTGCTGCAATCCATTACCTTTCGTTTGGCTGACAGCCTGCCACAGGAAAAGCTGCGGGAGTTGGAGATGGAGTTGGAGGAGATGAAAATGAAAGAGAAGGAGGCGGAGCTGGGGCTCCGCGTTCCCGGGGAGGTGGAGAGGCGTAAGCGGATAGAGGAGTGGCTTGATGCCGGAATGGGGTGCTGTGCTTTGAGGCATCCTCAGATGGCTGAAGTGATGCAGGACACGTTGCTGAGCTTTGATGAGGAGAAGTATCTTCTTATTGCATGGTGCATCATGCCAAATCATGTGCATGTGCTCATCGAACCTCGGCTTTCGTTGTCAACCATCGTCCGGTCGTGGAAATCCTACACCGGACGATGGGCGATGAGGCATAATGTTGAGTTGGGGTTGGGGATTCCTGTGGAGAAGGATGCGGGGGAGAAGGGTGCTGAAGAGAAGAGGGATGTGGGGAAGAAAGATGCGGAGCTGGGGCTCCGCGATCCCAGGGTTCACGCTTCCAGGGTTTGGATGCCTGATTACTGGGATCGGTATATCCGTGATGAAATACATCTGCGATCGGTCATTGACTATATACACAACAACCCGGTCAAAGCGGGTTTGTGCAGGAAGGAAACAGACTGGCCATGGAGCAGCACATACGCTGATAATAATAAGATGTATGAATGAGTCTGAATTTCTGATCTATCAGGCCAACGATTGAAAAATCACCATCGATGTCAGGCTGGAGGATGAAACCGTATGGCTGACGCAGGCGCATATGTGCGACTTTTTCAAGAAGTCGAAAGCGACGATCAGTGAACAAATCAAGCACATTTTTTTAAGAGGGAGAGCTGGTAGAAGCTTCAGTTGTTCGGAATTTCCGAACAACTGCCTCTGATGGAAAAGCCTATGATGTTCGCTACTACAATCTCGATGTGATCATTTCCGATAACTCTTACGCGCAGCGCGGTTGTTCAGTGTGAATCAGTGACGTCGTTGTGCAACACACTAAAAAAACCATACCGGGTGAATGGCTGCAGCCATCACCCGGTATTAGGTATTCAGGGGGTTGTTTTTGCCGGAAACGTAGCGGTGGATGAGACTCGATACGAGAGTCTGGTAAGGAATGCCTTCTTCCAGGGACTTTGCCTTCAGCCTGTTCAGGTCGCTTTCGGATATTCGGATGTTGATCCGCTTGTTTTTATTGGCGGTATTGCGAGCGTAGGCCTCGTACTCTTCCTTGAGCTTTTTGAACTCTTCGGCCGATCGCCATTCGTCCTGTTCATAGGATCGCAGGATATCTTCTTCGCTGTCATCGTTCTTCTGCATCATCTTTTTCTTCTTTCAGATAGTGTTTCGTGGCTTTTCTGCTCGGAATGACGGTTTTCAGGAATATTTCGGTTTCTCTTTCAACAAAAGGCACAAGAAAGGCATAGCCGTCTATATCCACAACGAGCAACCTCTGGCCAGGACACCTTTCCTGATCGGGGTGTTCAAGGATATCAAGAATTTTCCCGGTTTCAATCTGTGTGACGACAAGCTCAAAAGAGATGTCCCGTTCTCGTTGAAGCTTCCTGTTTTTCTCGTTGCTCCATGCAAAGATATTCATGTATTCAATATACGCTTATGTGTGCCTTTTGTCAATCAGGAGCTTCATCCGGAGAGATCGAACAGGTTGTCCGGCAAACATCGAACACAAAACGCTTTTTATTCTTTCTGCAGAAACAAATATAAAAGACCAATCTGGTGTATGTATCCGAGGCGGATCTCCTGAACATGGCGCTGTTCGGCAGGACTGTCGCAGAGTGGCGGATAAAACCTGAAGTGGTGAAAAGCTATGAGTGACACCCCTGGGAGCGCGGAGCCCCAGCTCCGCAATAACAACGAATGGAGGTCTCGTGGCTATCTTCCTCATCGGGACCGTATCGGGTTGCTGCAATCCATTACCTTTCGTTTGGCTGACAGCCTGCCACAGGAAAAGCTGCGGGAGTTGGAGGAGGGGATGGAGAGGATGAAAATGAAAGAGGAGGAGGCGGAGCTGGGGCTCCGCGATCCCGGGAAAGAGGAGGAGGCGGAGCTGGGGCTCCGAGATCCCGGGAAAGAGGAGGAGGCGGAGCTGGGGCTCCGCGATCCCGGGAAAGAGGAGGAGGCGGAGGTGGGGCTCCGCGATCCCGGGAAAGAGGAGGAGGCGGAGCTGGGGCTCCGCGATCCCGGGAAAGAGGAGGAGGCGGAGCTGGGGCTCCGCGATCCCGGGAAAGAGGAGGAGGCGGAGCCGGGGCTCCGCGATCCCGGGAAAGATGAGGAGGCGGAGCCGGGGCTCCGCGATCCCGGGAAAGAGGAGGAGGCGGAGCCGGGGCTCCGCGATCCCGGGAAAGAGGAGGAGGCGGAGCTGGGGCTCCGCGATCCCGGGAAAGAGGAGGAGGCTGTGCATATGCATTGACTGTGAGTTGCAGGAAGGGCGGATTCTGAAAATGAGGGCGTGTTACCGAGAGGTTGTACCGGGTGCGAACCGGCAGAAGAAGCCGGCAACGGTAACAGCTGACTGAAATGCCTATTCAGCGATGAGTTTGTCTTCGGATTGGGTCGGAGATGTGTGACTGTTATAGCTGTTTTTTTTATCCGATAATTTTCTTAACATTGCAAACTGTTCTTTTGTTGTAGCTGGTGCCGGTTTAAAAGCCGGAGAATAGGGAAGTACGTGAGATTCGTACACTGTACCCGCAACTGTACAACGGTATACTGCTGAAGTCGTTCATGGCCACATGCATGAGGGCAGCAGTCGTTTCAGGTCACTGCATCGTTTTCCTCCCGGGAAAACAGCGGGAAGGCCGGAACGGAGACAAGCCGTAAAAGTCAGGAGACCTGCCAGTTATTTTTTGCATGACAAGATCGGACTACGGGTTATAGTCGGGGCAAAGCTGTACTTCATTTGCATTGCTTACCGTTTTGATCTTTTTTTGCAGGAAATCGTGATCGATCCGGATGAAACTTCGCAAGGGGTTTCATGGCTTGCCGTTGTGTTCCGATTACCGGAAACGATTCCTCGAAAAGTAGGTTTGCTCTGCTCGAACTGTTCTGCAGTGCCTTTTTAACCCCTGTCAGTTTATTATTTCTCAAACTGAAAACAGGAAACACATCGATGAACAAAAAAGTATGCCTGCTTGTGATGGCGGGGCTGCTTTGCAGCAAGGGGCTTCTTGCCGAAGAGACGACAAAAACGCACATGACAGGCGAAGTTGTTGTGACGGCCACCAGGACGCTCAATTCCATTGCCGATGCGGGGGGCAGTTCGGTAACGGTGATTACTGCCGAGGAGATCCGGCAGTCGGGTCAGCACTCGGTTGAAGAGGTGATTAAAGGTACCGTGGGCGTTGACATTGTGTCGAACGGGGGTATTGGCACGACAACCAGCGTTTTCATGCGCGGAGCGGATTCCCAGAATGTGCTTGTCATGGTCGACGGGGTTCCGGTGAACGATCCCAGTTCCGCGAACCGGACGGGAAACCTTGGAAACATGATGGTGGATAATATTGAACGGATCGAAGTTGTCCGTGGTCCGGTCAGCGTTCTCTACGGCACCAACGCAATGGCTGGAGCCATCAATATCATTACGAAAAAAGGGGGGCTGAAGCCAGAGGTTCATGCTGGTCTTGAGGGGGGCTCATACGGCACATCGAGGGTCTATGCCGGCGCAAGCGGCAGGAAAGGATTGCTGAACTACGCTCTTGAGGTGTCGAAGCTGAAAACCGATGGGTTTTCAGCTGTGGATGAAGATAACCACTGCATCAATCCTTCCGGCAGCTCTTATGAAAAAGATGGCTATGAGAACACGACTGCCTCGGGAAGTTTCGGTTTCAGGTTCAATGATCATATCTCGCTTGAAACAACGCTTCGCTATACTGACTCGGTTCTCGAGTATGACAGCGGAGCGATGGACAATCCAGGCACCACGCAGGACTCCGAACTTTTCAGCGGTCGGGCAGCGCTGAAGCTGGATTATGAGCCGTTCGTCTCGACGCTCTACTACCAGATGACCGACCAGGACAGGGTCTATATGGAAAATGGTTCGAAGTCGAGCATCTACAACGGTTATCTCTATGAATTCGGCTGGCAGGGCGATCTTGAAGTCGCAAAAGGCAACACGGTTACCGCCGGGCTCAATTTCCAGCATGAGAGCGCGGAAAACGAGAGTTTTGGCGCTTACGCATCGTCATTTGACGAAGAGGTTGCTTCGCACAGTTTTTTCCTGCAGGATCAGTGGCGTATCGGGGGGCTCAAGCTTGTTGGGGGTATTCGTTATGAGGACAACGAGAAGTTCGGCGGGAAAACAACCTGGCGCGTAGCGCCTTCCTATACCTTTGGCGATACGGTACTGAAATTCAGTTATGGTACAGGTTTCAGGGCTCCTTCACTCTACGAGCTCTATTCGCCTTACGGCAATGAAACATTGAAAGCTGAAACCTCTAAGGGATGGGATGCCGGAATTGAACAGCGGATCGCTGATGGCCTGAAGGCGGGGGCTACTTACTTCCGGACCGATTACGAGGACCGGATCGACTTCGACCTGACGGATTGGAAATATATTCAGGTCGAAGGCACTACACAAACACAGGGTGTTGAAAGTTTCATGGAGTGGCGTCCGGCAGACGGGCTGTCGCTGACCGGAACCTATACGTATACCTACACTGAGGATGCCGATGGCAACGAGTTGAAGCGGAGGCCGAAACACAAGGCCGGCCTGAACGCCTCGTACGCTGTTTCAGACAAGGCGACCGTGAGCACGAACATGCATTGGGTCGGTTCGCGGCGCGATACCGGTGCGAAGAGCGAGGAGTGCGAGGCGACCGGAAAACTCGACAGCTATTTTCTTGTCAATCTCACCGGGTCATATCGGCTGAATGATCATGTGGAGCTGTATGGCCGGATCGATAACCTTTTCGATGAATTTTATGAAGAGGCCTGGAAGTACGCTACGCCCGGCAGGTCTGCGTATGCAGGTGTCAAATTTACCTATTGACTTTGTTCGGGTCACCGGAAATCTCCGTTTTTCCGGGTGGCTCGTGCTTTGGAGCGCAGCTGTGTGTGTGCTGCGCTTCTTTCTCGAATTATAAAGAGAGGATGCTTACATGAATATGCCAATCACCGAATTGGAACGCGATGCGCTGTACAAGGTCATCTACAGCCGTCGCGACGTGCGGGGGCAGTATCTGCCGGATCCGGTGCCGGACGAGGTGGTCGGGCGTCTGCTCGATGCGGCGCACCACGCTCCGAGCGTGGGGTTCATGCAGCCGTGGGATTTCATTGTCGTCAGAGACCCTGCAACCCGTCAGGAGATCAAAGAGGGGTTCGAGATCGCCCACAGGGAGGCTGCCGAACAGTTTAAGGCAGAAAAACGAAAACAGTATTGTGGCTTCAAGCTCGAGGGCATCATGGAGTCTCCGCTTGGCATCTGCGTGACCTGCGACCGGTCGAGGAGCGGCGATGTGGTGATAGGGCGCACGGCTAACCCCGAGATGGATCTCTACAGTTCGGTCTGCGCGGTGCAGAACCTCTGGCTTGCCGCACGGGCTGAAAACCTCGGCGTTGGATGGGTGAGCATCATCCATCACGACCATGTGCGCAGGGTGCTCGGCATTCCGGAGCATATCGTTCCGGTTGCCTGGCTGTGCGTAGGCTACGTGAGCTTTTTTCACGAGACTCCTGAACTTGAACAGGCCGGGTGGCTGCCGCGCCTCGAGCTTGAAACGCTTGTCCACCACGAAACATGGTGAAGTGCAAAGCAGCATCGATAGCAGTGTTCGGTACCGCTTCGGATGTTGGCAAGAGCGTTATCGCGACGGCTCTCTGCAGGATTTTTCGCGATGCGGGGATCGACGTGGCGCCCTACAAGGCGCAGAACATGTCGAACAACTCGGGCGTTACGCCTGATGGCTTCGAGATCGGGCGCGCCCAGATAGCGCAGGCAGAAGCGGCGCGCGTTGTGCCAACGGCCGATATGAACCCCGTGCTGCTGAAGCCGAACTCCGATACCGGCGCGCAGGTGGTGCTTCAGGGAAAGGTGTGCAGCACCGAAACGGCAAAAGGGTATTTCAGGGATACGTCGGTGTGGGCAGCGGCTGCCCTCGACAGTCTCGAACGGCTGATGCAGCGCCACGAACTGCTGGTGATAGAAGGCGCGGGTTCCTGCGCCGAGATGAACCTCTATGAACGTGATTTCGTGAACTTCCGCACGGCAAGGGCCGCGGGAGCATCGGTGGTGCTTGTGGCCGATATCGACCGGGGCGGCGTGTTCGCCCAGGTTGTGGGGACATTGGCGGTGATTCCGCCCGAAGACCGCGCTCTGGTGAAGGGGGTGATCATAAACCGTTTCCGTGGTGATATCGAGTTGTTCAGGGACGGCATGCGGATGCTCGAAGAGATGGCCGGCGTACCGGTGCTCGGTGTCGTGCCGTATTTCAGGGGGTTTTCAATCGACGCAGAGGATGCCGTACCGCTTGCCTCCATCGTTGATCCGGCGATGGAGCCGGCTGCGGGCAAAACGGGCGTCGCAGCGATCTATTTTCCGCATATTTCGAATTTTACCGATCTCTCCCCGCTTGAAGAGGACACTGCGGTCGAGCTGCATTATCTCCATTATCCGCGTTCGCTCGAGAACTACAGTATGCTTGTGCTTCCGGGTTCGAAGAATGTGCGGGGCGACCTCGACTGGCTCCTGCGGCTCGGTTGGGAGGAGCGTATAAGGGAGTTCAGGGAGCGCGGCGGACTCATTGTCGGTTTATGCGGCGGTTACCAGATTCTTGGCCGATCCATTTCCGACCCGCTGGGCGTCGAGGGAGAGCCGGGTACAAGCGCGGGGCTCGGTCTGCTCGATTGCGATACCGTGCTCGAGAGCGAGAAGTGCCTCTGCAACGCTTCGGGGATACTCGACGACGCAGACGGGGTGAAATGCCGGGGATATGAAATTCATATGGGACGTACGGTACTCTCTCAGGGCCTCAGGCCTTTCATGCGCGTAGTAACCCGAAACGGGTCAGCCGTCAGCGATACCGACGGCGCTGTAAGCGGCGACGGCAAGGTAATCGGCACCTATTTCCACGGCATTTTCGATGAGCCGCAGGTGAGGTACCGGTTTCTATCCCTTGCCGATCCGGAGTATCGACCGGCGCGACATGAACATGGCATCGAGGAGAGCTACGACCGCCTTGCGAGCCATGTTGCCGCGCATCTCGACCTTGAAAAGCTCTATTCCATGATCGGCAAGCCGTTCGAAAGCCTATGAACAGTCTCTATCACCACAGGCACGGGGGTCAGGCAGAGTCCGGCGAGGTTATCGGGAACGCGCTGGATTTCAGCGTGAATATCAGCCCGGTTTTTCCCTTCGGGGGATCTCTGCCTGTCGATCCATCGGCATTGCAGGCCTATCCTTCGATAGACGGGCGCGGCGTGAAGGAGTTCTACAGGCGACGGTTCGGGCTTGACGATGCGACGGTACTCGCCCTGAACGGAGCTGTCGAGGGAATCTACCTGTTGCCGAGAGCTCTCGGCATCCGGCGGATGCTTCTTCTTTCTCCGACGTTTTACGAGTATGGCCGTGCGGCTCGCATAGCCGGCGCTGAAACCGGATTCGTGCGGCTCAGCCCATGCGACGGTTTCGCTGTTCCATCGCTTGAACTGCTTGCAGGGCAGCTCGAAGGGTTCGATGCCTTTTTTCTGGCCAACCCCAACAATCCGACAGGCACGCTCTTTCCTCCGGAATTGACCATGGCGCTCGCCAGCCGCTTTCAGGACAAGTGGTTTTTTGTCGATGAAGCGTTCATACAGTTTCTTCCGGATTTTCAGGATGCGTCGCTTATGAAGAGGGTGCAGGCGTTCCGCAATATCGTGGTGGTGCATTCGCTTACGAAATTCTATGCGCTGCCCGGCTTGCGCCTTGGCGCTCTTGTGGCGCATCCCGATACCATCCGGAGGCTCTGCGATTTCAAGGAGCCGTGGACAGTCAATGTCGTTGCCGAGCTTGTAGCAGGCGAACTGGCAGGCTGCGGCGCCTATGAGACGGTGCTTATGGCTATGATGACGGCTGAAAGAGAGCGCATCGTTTCGGCTCTTTCGCAGATGCCGGAGCTGCACATAGCAGGAGGGGCTGCGAATTTCTTTCTCATGAAGTGGCGCGGGGAGTGTTCGCTCGACAGGCTGCTTGCGGCTTTTATGCAGCAGGGGATTATGGTTCGCGACTGCCGGAACTTCGAGGGTCTTGAAGATGATTATTTCAGGTTCGCCATACGAACACCGGGCGAAAACGATATTCTGCTTGAAGCGTTTCAGGCCGACAGGCAACTGAGGGAGAGTTAGCCGATCGATATGGGAACACCCGAATACATGCTTGCTGCGGCTTTTATCTGCGACCTGCTTTTCGGCGATCCGCGCTGGATGCCGCATCCCGTCAGAGCAATAGCGCAGCTTGCGCACGGAGCCGAAAAAGTGCTCAGGATTTCAGGTCTTCCGCTCCGGGTTGCCGGCGTACTCTGCGTTTTCGTGGTTGTGGGCGGAACGGCAGGTGCGGCATGGCTTGTCATCGATACTGCCGGGCGGCTTCATCCCGCTATGGGCGCGATAGCCGGCGTTTATCTGCTTTACACCGCCTTTGCCGTGAAAGATCTCGGCGACCATGCCCGAGCCGTCGGGGATGCGCTTTCTGCGGGAGATCTTACCCTTGCCCGCCTGAAGGTATCCTGGATGGTCGGGCGGGATACCGCCGGACTGACGGAGGATGGGGTGGCGCTTGCAGCTGCGGAGAGCGTTGCGGAAAACACCGTTGACGGAGTGACAGCCCCTCTTTTCTATGCGCTGCTTTTCGGGCCGGTCGGAGCGCTTGCCTACAAGGCGGTCAATACGCTGGATTCGTCGTTCGGATATATGAACGAGCGATACCGTGAATTCGGCTGGGCTTCGGCAAAGCTTGACGATCTCGCAAACTGGCTTCCGGCAAGGCTGACGGTTCTTGCCATAGCGGTTGCCGCGTTTATTCGGAGACTCAGGTTTTTTGATATCTTTGAAGCTGTACGGCAAGGCGCGAGACTGCATGCAAGCCCGAACGCGGGATATCCCGAAGCGGCTTTCGCCGGCGCTCTCGGCGTCACCTTCGGAGGTACCCGAAGCTACGGAGGCATCGTGCGCGACGTACCGCTGCTTGGGCTCCGCAGGGAGACCTGCTCGGCAGTTACGGTCATGAACGGCGTTTCGCTGATGCGGCTGACGGCGTTTGTTTTTCTGGCAGCCGGAACAGGCTTGAGGCTGCTGTTTCAGTTGTTTGTGTGATATGCAATCAAATAAGAGTGAGGACGGAAATGAAAAAAAGAAGAATCCTCCTGTTTACCGGTAACGGAAAGGGAAAAAGCACCGCGGCATTCGGAATGCTTTCAAGAGCGCTCGGCCACGGGATGCGTGCCGCGGTCATCCAGTTCGTGAAGTCGGACGACGCTGTAGGGGAACAGCGTTTTTTCAGCGTTGTTGACGGAGTGGACTGGAAGCAGTTCGGCAAAGGGTTTCTTCCCCGCGATCCTGAGAGCCCGGCTATGGAGGCCCATCGCGCGGCCGCCCGGGAAGGCCTCGATGCGGCCCTTGCAGCGCTTTCATCGTCGGACTACCAGTTCGTGCTGCTTGACGAGGTCTGTTTCGCGCTCGGCCATAGGCTTATTCCTGCAGAACCGCTGCTTGAGGCTCTCGGAAGCTGCGAGGATGGAAAAATTGTCGTCCTGACCGGCAGGAACGCTCCGGAAGCACTTATCGCCGCTGCCGATACAGTGACGGAAATGAGGCTGGTAAAACACGGTTACGAGCAGGGCATTCCGGCACAGCAAGGCGTGGAGAACTGAGCGAATCATGGGATCTTCCCGAATATGCGCCGATAACCGTTTTACAGGCAAGGAACGGAGCCGCTCGCGTCTGAAGCTTCTGCTGTTTCTGTTCTCAGTACCGCTGCTCTGCGGGGTTTCACTGCTTTTCGGTCCGTCCGGTATCGGATTGCCCGACGTGTCGCAGCCGGTCGGAGCTTCCATCATGGCGCTGCGGTTCGGCAGAATGCTGATGGGGCTCTGTGTCGGCGCGGCGCTTTCCACATCCGGCGTGGTGTTTCAGGCCCTGCTGCGCAATCCGCTTGCCGAACCTTACGTGCTCGGCGTCAGCGGGGGGGCGGGCCTCGGCGCGACCGTGAGCATTCTGGCGGGTTCTTCTCTGGCTTTGCCTTTGAGCCTTCCTGTAACGGCATTTGTTTCGGCCGTACTGACGCTCATGATTGTCTACGGAATCGCAAGCCAGGGATCGGGCGGTTCGCCGTCGGTCTACAGCCTGATTCTCAGCGGCGTTATCGTCAGCGCGATCTGCTCGAGCCTGATCATGTTTCTTGTTTCGACGGCGAGCGTCGAAGGACTTCACAACGTGATATGGTGGATGCTCGGCAATCTCCAGCCGGCTTCCATGCAGCAGCAGGCGTTTTCTTCTTTCCTTGTAGTAACGGGTATCGGCGGCATCTGGCTGCTCGCAAGCCGGTTCAACGCCATGACCCTCGGGCGTGAAATGGCTCATTATCAGGGGATCAATGCCGGTGCGGTTATTGTTTCCGGTCTGCTTTTCGCGACGCTCCTTGCCGCAACGGCGGTATCGATGGCCGGCATGATCGGTTTTGTGGGACTGATCGTGCCGCATGTCATGAGGGCGATGTTCGGACCCGATCACCGTCGTCTCGTGCCGCTCGCGGCGCTTGGAGGAGGTACTTTTCTGGTGCTTTGCGATGCGCTTGCCCGCACAGCGCTTGCGCCTGTGGAGATTCCCGTAGGGGTGGTAACGGCGCTTGCGGGCGGCCCGTTTTTTCTGCTGATTCTGCAGCGGAGAATGAAGCAGGCGTGGAATTAAGCAGGAGACAGGAGACGGGAGATGAAGAAAAGAGGAAGAGGTTGCCCACGGATTTACACGGATTGGCACGGATTGATTGGTTTATGTGCTATGGGTTATGCTTTCTTGCCATTGATGCTATCGAGCAGTCTCGCTATCCGGCAAGAAGAGAAAGAGCGCGGTTCCCGCTGATTGAAAACGGATTTTCACGGATGGAAGACTGGAGACGGGAAAGTCCGTGTTTGTCTGTGGTTATCCGGTTTTGCGACTTGCCGCAAATAATTTTTTTGGTCTTTTTTTCTTATGATCGAGCACAAATCTGCACATAGTCCTGCGCTTTTGTTCAGGGAGGTTTCCTCGGGTTACCGGGGGCGGGAGGTGCTGCATGGAGTGAGCTTTACGGTTGAGGAAGGGGAGTTCGTTTCGTTGATCGGGCCGAATGGCTGTGGCAAGAGTACGCTCCTGAAGACCGCCGCGGCGCTTATCCGGCCGTCGTCAGGCTCCGTATCGCTATTCGGCAGCGAAATACGGCAGCTCAAACATGCTGAAAGGGCTTCGCTTGTCGGGGTGGTGCCGCAGAAACTCGATTCACCGATGTCGTTCAGGGTCGAAGAATTGGTCATGAACGGCAGAATAAGCGCTATGGGACTGTTCGGCAGGCCCGGGCCCGATGACGAGGATATCGTCGAGCGAGCGATGATCTACACCGATGTGCTCGGGCTGAAGAAGCGTTTTTTCATGGAGTTGAGCGGGGGCGAGCAGCAGCGCGTGGCCTTGGCCATGGTGCTTGCGCAGGAGCCCCGCATTATCATGCTCGACGAATCGATAGCACATCTCGATATCAACCATCGCCAGGAGGTGCTTCAGATTCTCATGAATCTTAACCGCGAGCGTCGGATTACCGTGGTGCTCGTCAGTCACGATCTTACGCTTTCTGCGCAGATCTCCGATCGTCTGCTGCTGCTGCACGACGGCCGGCTTGCCGCCGAAGGAACGCCCGCAGAGGTGCTGCGGCCGGAACTGCTCAGCCGGATATACAACTGCGAGCTGCAGGTGCGCAAGGATCCCTGGAGCGGAAATCTTCAGGTGAACGGAGATCTTTCCCTTGCCAGGCAGAGGAATACGCTTGGCAGGCGGGTGCATGTCATTGCCGGCGGAGGCAGTGGTATCGAGCTCTATCGCAGGCTGCTGCTCGAAGGGTACGAGGTGAGTACCGGAGTGCTCAACAGGCTCGATTCCGACGCCGAAGCCGCAAGGGCGCTGCATCTCGATACGGCGCTCGAACAACCCTTTTCCGCTGTTTCCGAAGCGAGTCGCAGCGAGGCATCGCTTCTTGCCGCATCTGCGGATGCCGTCGTGGTTGCCGAAGTGCCTTTCGGTTCAGGCAATCTTGTCAATCTTTCGCTTGCCGTCGATGCGCTTCGACAGGGAAAACCGGTTTTTCTTGCGGCAGGAATCGCGGATCGAGATTATACAGAAGGCAAGGCGGCGCAGCGGCAGGCTGACGGGTTGAGCGGAGAGGGCGCACGCATCTGGAACTCCGTGCACGAACTGATTCCGCTTCTTCAGCAATCATTGCAATGATGAAACACTTTTTATGAAACAGCGCTTTCCTTTCAGGTTCGGAACGACCTCCTATATCATTGCGGCCGATATCATCCCCAACGTGGAGTATCTTGCCGACAAGGTTGACGATATCGAACTCGTGCTCTTCGAATCGGACGAGTTCAGCAATCTTCCTTCTCCTGAAGATATGCGGCGACTTGCCGACCTTGCAGCAGACAATGACCTCACCTATTCGGTGCATCTGCCGCTCGATGTGTATATGGGTCATCCCCTCGGGTCCGAACGGGAGCGGTCGGCCGGAAAGTGCCAGAGGATCATAGAACTGACGGAGAGCCTTCCGAAGTCGGCTTATGTGCTGCATTTCGAAGCGGGGCCGGGTGTGGATATCAATGGGTTTTCAGAAGATGAACGAGCACGGTTCGTTGATGTTCTCGGGGATTCGTCGCGTCTGCTGCTGGAGCGCACCGGTCTGCCGCCCTCAACGATCTGCGTGGAGAATCTCAACTATCCGTACGATCTGATATGGCCGGTTGTTGAGGAGCACGGTTTTTCGGTTACGCTCGACGTCGGACACCTCGAGTATTACGGGTTTCCGACTGCCGAGTACCTCAAGCGGTATCTCTTCCGGGCAAAAGTGCTGCATATGCACGGAACGAAGGAGGGCAAGGACCACAATTCGCTTGCCTGCATGAAACCGGAAGCTCTTGATCTGGTAATGGCCGCACTGGGCGAAAACCCCGACAGGGAGCGGGTGTTCACGCTCGAGATCTTTTCGGAAGAGGATTTTATGTCGTCATGCGAGGCAATGCGTCGTTTTCTCCTGTGACGGAATTTTCAGGCCCGCTTTCTGCCGGTGCGTCGTCGTATACGGGAGCTTTGAGAAAGCCACTCACCGTGATGTCGATATTGAAGAGGTAGTCGTTGCTGATTTCGACGGTTTTTGGCTGTTGCCCCTGAAGGGCAACACCATTGATCGAGACAGCCTTCAGGCTGTAGGTGCCGTTTTTCAGCTCGTCGATACGGTAATAACCGAATTCATTGGAGGTTGTTCGTTTAATCGGGGTTCCGTCTTTCCCCGACAGTTCGATGATGGCATTTGCCATGGCCTGTCCTGATGGCCCGGTTATTTTTCCTGCTATGCCGTACCGGGCATAGACGGGAATTGAAAGATGCGTTACCGTCCCGCTTTTTACTTCCACATTCCGGGTGCCCTCTCCGACGACAAGTTCCACCGGCAGGTTTTCAGGATCTACCGATACCGAATAAACGCCGGGCAGCAGGTTCCCGACAAAGAACGATCCGCCTATCTGTTTCTGCTGCATGGTTCTTCCGTTGAGAAGGATGGTGACATTGTCGATATCCGAAGACGACAGCGAAGTTCCGCTTTCGACGTCGAGATTGCCGGCAATTCCGCCGCGTGTTGTACTGACGGCGGTACGATTTATGGGGTATAGCCTTTTTCCCGACCATCCGAGGTCCCAGGTGAGGGCGCAGGCGAGATATTGCGCGGGTTCCGACGCCGCGTCGATAAATGACAGCTCGTCGATTCGGAGCGCCTGTGCGTTGTTCATATTATAGCTGTAACGGAGCGCGAGACGAAGTCCGGTGTTTATATAGGTGCTCAGTGAGCCGGAAAATCCAGGCTCTCCGCCGGAATATGAAAAACCTGCTTCCACCATGCTGTAACCGGTGTTTCCCGGTAACCAGTTGAAATAGCAGGTTGTGACGTTATCGTCCGTTTTTCGCGCATAGGTGTTCAGCACCCGCATACTCAGTTTTTCGCTCAGACTCTTCGTGTACTCGGCAGAAACGATATCGTTTTCATAGGCGACGCGCAGATTGTTTGAAGCGGAAAAGCTGAATGAGGATTCATATCGGTATTGTTCGTCTTCATTGGGGGTTACCGAGATATGTACGCCGGGAAACACTCCCCAGTAAATGCCGGGCAGAAGGTATTCCTGCGTTCTCTGGCCATCAATGGTTTCTGAAAGACCGTAGAGAGAAACGGTCATCGTCCTGAATGGCCGCAGCGAGAACGAGAGGGCGTTGCGTTCCCGCTGCAAGGCATCATCCTCTCCGAATTGTTTTTCCTGCAGGTTGCTCCATAGAGACGCCTGCCAGTATCTGCCGCTTCCTTCGAGTCGGAACTCTCCCGCATATCTGTCGTTCGATCTTGCTCCATAGAGCGCCGCTGCCCAGTTGCCGCCGATCGAGAGTATCGTCCCCCCGTAATAATCGGCCGTGCCGGTATCGATATTGTTGCCGATGCCGGCCTCGATACTCATCCTTCCTGAGAGGCCATACTGAACATGACCGAAAAGGACATTCTCATTTTTTTCATCATTGTCGCTGTCGAGGATATTCCCGCTTTTTCCTGCCCCTCCGCGAATCAGCAGTTCGCCTTTCGGGAGCATCCGTCCCGAGAGTCGCCGGGTAAAGTCGAGTATCGTTGTCGGCGGGTCTGCGAGGGATCACTCGTAGAGGTAGACCTCGGTTTTTCTCAGGTCGGTAGATATTCTGACATTACGGAATATGAATTTCCCTTCAAGGTTGATCCGTTGTCTCGCAACGACAATGCCGTCAAGCCGCAGTTCGGCAATACCGGCAGGAGGCCCGTCGCCTTCCAGAGTCTGCAGCTGGGTCCGATCGATTGCAAGAAATGTTTCGGAATCGCTGTACCGGTCGAAATCGAGATACCGGATGATATTCCGGTTGCTCCATCCGAACTGCGTACCCGTGAAACTCCGGCTGTCGATGATGGAGTAAAGGTCAGGAGTTCCTGTGCCGGCCCTGATGGCAAGCTGCCGGTTGTAGGTGGTCCAGTGGTATTTTGTCGGTTCCATTTCCCTTTCAGGATCGCCTTCCAGCGTCATGTTCCAAGTTCCGCCCAGCAGGCGGCCGCCGGTTTCAAGCAGCAGATTTTTATCGGGGTCAGTCTTGAAATCGTAGAGCAGGTCGCTTTCGATACGGATAAAAGAAAGCGAGGATCCGGGGGCGAAGATATCGGCCTTTTTTGTTGCTGCGGTACTTCCGGTTTTCCGGGGAGCCCCGGGCTGCCATGGAATGGTCAGCATGACTGCATACAATGACTGGTTGAAAGCAGGGGAGACCCTGAAGACCTGTTTCAGAGAAGAAAACGAGATACAGGTTGTGTTTTCGATCGTTTCAAGGGCATCGCTCTCAAATGCGATGATTCCGATCGAGGTGGCATATCGCGTTTTACCGGTTTCCGTTTCTTCGGGTTTCAGGCCTGACTCATCGAGAAAGAGTTCCCAGGGTATCCAGTATTCATTGTTCCTGAGGTATGCCGTTATCGTGCCACGGTCATTTCCATTGACATATATGCCGCTGATGATCGATTCCGCATTGTCTGCGGCTCGAACGACGGTACCGGGAGCAAGAGGTTTTGCCGTCGATTCTTCAGGCCTGAATCCCTGTTCGGCATGCAGCACAGCACAGGGGTTCGGGCATAAAACCGATGCCAGCAGAACAATGGCGTATCGCCTGAATGTGTGTAACAGCATTGATGCCATGGGGGGGCACAAAGGGTGTCTGCTCTTCAGGGCAGAAGTTTTTCAACGTTTTTTCCATTGATGGAGCCCGATACGGCAATGGCGTATAAACCGGGTTTGCCCGGAAGGGAGATCGGCGTTTCTATGACCCGGTTCTCTCCCGGCAGCACCGGCAGATTGTTGAGCGTTCCGGAAGTAACCGGTTTGGTTTTGCTCCCGGTTTTTCCGAATCCCGGAAATGTACCTTTCTCCCACACCGTATACGCTCCTTTCAGGCGTGTATGCACATTTCCGCTGTTATTGATGTGTGCTTTTATGGTGGACGATGCAGCATCGAACGAGATGTTCTGCAGCGTTGCCGATTGTCTGACGGGATCCGCATAAGCGTAAATGCCGACACCGATCCGGAACGTTACCTGGACGGCGGCATTTACGTCCTGCTCATCGGGCTGTTCGGTGAAATAGACGATCGCCCGGTGTTCCCCGGGTTCGGGTTTTACGCCGGGTCTGATTGAAAAGCGAACGACCTGTTCCTGTCCCGGATCAATGGTAAACGTCAGGGGATTGATGATCATCCATCTGTCGAGCGACTGCGGGGTTCCCGGAATGATCTGCAGGTTGTTCTGCCGGTCGAGCGTCCAGTTATAGACATCGGTTTTTATGGTGACCGGTTTTTTTTTCATGTTTTTCAGCCGGATCGACTCGTTGACGGGTTTCGATCCTATCTGCAGCTCGAACATCGATGGAAAGATCGCTATCTGACCGGGAGGTTCGGAAGCGAACAGCGATAACGGAACAAACAGGCTGCAGAGCAGCGTCAGGGTAAGGAGGATCTGTTTCATCAGAATGACGCTATTGAAATGAGGGTTTTAATCGTTCCTGCGTAGTTTCCGGATTTCGAAATATCGGCCAGATCCAGAACAAGGTCAATGCCGCCTGTACATATCCACTGGTTGTTTTTCTCGCTCCATGAAAGGGGCAAGGGCTCAATCTGTACATCTATGCTATCCGACGGGTCGGACTGGTTCGAGAGTGCGCCTCTCTGCCCGTTTGCGCCGGTAATGGAATACTCGGCTGTAATATATGGTTTATTGTCGTTTTTATTTTTCAGGATTTTCCATTCCCACAACTCATCGATTCTTCGTTTTACGGCTGTAGTGGTATAGCCCTCCGGATTAATGTCATAGTCGTTGAGCACCGATCCTGATGAACTGAGCTGCAGATCGATCGCGCCTTCGTCGATGGAAATCGATCCGTCCACAGCGTTTCCCAGCTCCCTCGGGGATATCTTCTGGAGCGTTATATCTTTTTTATGAAAAAAAATCGGGGGATCGGCACATGTCGGATGAGGAAAAAACAGCAGCGAAGCCAGAAACAGCGGTGCGACAGAGATCTGCCGATACAGAAAAGCAGGACTCCGTTTCCGGAGTCCTGTCTTTATGTCTGCCAATGTGTTCATGCCATCAGATTGTCTCTGCGGTTATCTTGTAAACGCCACCCTTGTGCATACCTGATGTTGTTGTTTTGCTGAAGTCAAGCGTCATCGATACCCCGCCTTTTGTTGCTCTGGCCTTTGAAATACCGTTCAACGGAACTTCTATTTCACTATCACTTTTCCCGTTGCTGGTTACCTTCAGGTCGCCCATGGTGATGACGGATTTTTTGTTTTCGTTGTTTACCATCTCGGCAGTTGTGTTGTTAATCTTAATCTTGGCATTTCCGTTGTTTGAAAAGCCTCTTACAGCCCAGAGGTTGTTGAGATTGACGAGCACATTGTCTTCGCTGTTTACGCCCTTTACATCAGACAACGAGATTTCGCCGTCATAGGTGCCTGTGCTCCATGCAACGTCATCCCATGATTTATCTCCTTCATCGATTGCCTGAGTCGGGGCTGCAAAGTTGAGGGTCAGGTCGGAATAATAGTGCAAGATAATGAACTCGGGGACTTTTACCTGCACCTTTGTTTCGCCGCTTGTGCTTTCGCCAGGGGCTGCCACTACGGCCTGTGCTGAGTTTGATCCGCTGAAAAGCATTGCTGCTGCGATGATCATTCCGGTGATTGCTTTTTTGGTAGTCATGAGGGTTCTCCGATTGGGGTTTTGATTATCTGTCTGTTTTTTCAGGATTTACTTGTTTGAACTTCATGACTGTAATCTGCAATAGCCGTGCCAAATATCTTTTTTGTCCGGTTTTTTATTGATAAGCGTAAATGATGTGTAATATATTGTGTTTTGCGGTTGTCGGTGCAGTGGGTGTGCATCTGCTATGTGTCATTATGTAACAATGTGTTGAGACGGTTTTTTTTCTGATACAGCATATGAGGGAGTGTAGGGGTGTGGGTGCAGGGAGTGAGGAAAAGGAGATGCTATCGTGGCGACAGGGTATTATATGGTCGATGCTGTGATGACGCTTCGGCTTGCGGGAGGGATTTTTTCAGCTGTTCCGGGGCTGACGGAACCTGCGCTGCTCACGGCGATGCCGGTGAGGGGCGAGGTGGTGGCGGCCATGGTGACTGTATTTCCGGTAGCGGGATCTGTGCAGGCGGCGCTGATCTTCACGCAGGCATTTCCGCCTGGCGAAAATCCCCTGACCTGCAAGTAAACCGTTTCAGGGGCTTTGTTGTCGTCAATCGGGCTTGTTCCGGCGGTTGCTGTTCGGGTTGCTTCAGGGAGGGAATTTACGTGTGACGCGTTCTGCCCGGAACAGTTGAGGATGATAACCTCCGGCACCAGGACGGATACGGCAACGGCGCCTGCAGCCGTTTCGGCTCCCGGCAGCTGCCTGCTGAAACAGCAGAGCGAGCAGCAGCAAAGCAGGCATCTGCCCAGGAGGCGTCTTTTGAGGAGAGCAGGGGAATATCCGTGTTTCATGTCCGTTTCATCCTGGCTGATTTTGATGGGAGTGCCTTGATGATCAGATTATACAGGGACTTCAGGGGGTCCTTTTATACCTTTTAATATACCAAAAGTTCATCGTATTTGTTTTTTTATACCGCTATCTTTCACTCGGCAGCGGGCAATGGCGGATTTTTTGTATGTTCGTTTTTCATTTTCTGAACCTGGGATCATGAACAAGATTATTTATGTCACCGGCGGCGCGAGGAGCGGAAAGAGTTCCTATGCACTCCGGCTTGCCGGTGTTTACGCCAACCGTGTATTCCTCGCGACTGCGGAGCCCTTCGACGGAGAAATGCAGCGGCGTATCGGAAGGCACAGGGAGGAGAGGGGAGACGGGTTTCGTACCGTCGAGGAGCCTCTTTACGTGGAACGCGCTTTTACGTCGCTGCCTCAGGGAACAGACGTCGTGCTGCTTGACTGCCTGACGGTATGGGCCGGCAATCTCATGCACCATTTCGAAACCGACGAAGCGATTTCCTTGCGGGTGGAAGCGCTGATGGAGGCGCTGAAGGAGCCGCCAAGCGACGTTATTCTGGTATCGAACGAAGTGGGAATGGGCATTGTGCCCGAAAATGCCATGGCAAGGAGGTTTCGCGATATTGCCGGGACCATCAACCAGCGGGCAGCGTCGATTGCCTCGGAAGCCTGGCTGCTGTGCAGCGGCATTCCTCTGAGATTGAAATGAGAAAAGAGGAGGAGGAAGAATATTGGGTACTGGGTACTGGGTACTGGGTACTGGGTATTGGGAATAGCACCAGGAGAGGGGAAAAGGGTGAGTGGAGAGTGGAGGGGGGGATAGGAAGCCAAATAGCTGTCAGGCCATCCAGCCATTCAGCCTTGGGTTCAAAAAAATATAAGTTGTCCATGTAACTATGACATTGTTCGAAGAGTTTGAAAGTTTGCTGGCCGAAATCAGGCCGGTTGACCGGTCTATGGTTCCGGCGGTGCAGGCGCATCTTGACGATCTCACCAAGCCGCAGGGGAGTCTCGGCAGGCTTGAAGAGATTGCCATGAGTTTTGTGCTTGCGACCGGTTCGACGGTTCCGGTGCTCGAAAAAAAGAAAATCTGCTGTTTTGCCGCCGATCACGGTGTTGCCGCTGAAGGCGTTTCGGCTTTTCCGGCCGAAGTGACGCCTCAGATGGTTTACAATATGGTTGGTGGAGGAGCGGCTATCAATGTGCTCTCCAGGCATGCCGGCGCAGATCTCGATGTTGTCGATGTCGGCGTCAATCATGATTTTCCCGATACGGCGGGACTTGTAAAAAGAAAGGTCGGAAAAGGAAGCGGCAACATCGCCTGCGGGCCGGCCATGAGCGAGGAGGAAGCGCTTCAGGCACTTATGCATGGCGCCCGGCTTGCCCGTGAGGCCGCATCTGCGGGGTATCATCTGCTCGGTACCGGGGAGATGGGAATCGCCAATACGACTCCGGCTACGGCGCTGTATGCGGTGCTGCTCGGCATCGATCCGGACACGATAACAGGCAGGGGAACCGGCATCGAGGACAGCCGCCTGGAACACAAGAAAGCCGTTATCCGCAAGGCGATCGATCAGAACCGGTCGCGATGCACCAGTCCGCTTGGAACTCTTTCAGCGCTCGGCGGTTTCGAGATTGCCGCCATTGCGGGTTTTGTGCTTGGCGCCGCCGCGAGCAGGGTTCCCGTGGTCGTTGACGGGTTCATTTCATCGGCGGGGGCAGTTGCGGCAATGCAGTTATGTCCGTCCGTCAGCGGTTATCTTTTTTTCAGCCATCTGTCCAACGAGCAGGGTCATAAGATCGTCATGCGGCAGCTGGGCGCCCGACCGCTTCTCGACCTCGACCTTCGTCTCGGAGAAGGCACGGGGGCTGCTTTGGCAATGCAGGTGATCGAGGCGTCGGTCAGGCTCTACCGGGAGATGGCTACCTTCAGTTCGGCAAACGTCAGCGAAAAAAGCGATGAACGATCGTAACGCTATTCAGGATACCTCCTCAAAGGGAGACAACCGGTTTATCGATATCGATGGCCTGCAGGTGCATTGCAGGGTGCGGGGCTGCGGTTCCCCGGCTCTGCTGTTCATGCACGGCAGTTTTCTTTCGCTGAGAAGCTGGCGGCTGGTTTTCGACCGCCTGGCGGAACATAATGTGGCGGTTGCCATCGACAGGCCTGCTTTCGGCATGACATCCAGGCCGCTTCCCGTGTCAGGAAAACGGAATCCCTATACGCCGGAAGGTCAGGCCGATCTTGTGGTGGAGCTTCTCGACAGGCTTGGGCTTCGTGATGCCGTGCTTATCGGCAACTCCACAGGCGGTACCATAGCGCTGCTGACGGCGTTGCGCCATCCTGACCGTGTCCGCGGGCTTGTGCTGGCCGATCCGATGGTTTACAGCGGTTACGCAACCAGCGAGTTTCCCCGTTGGCTCTATCCGGTTTTCAAAGCTATTGCGCCGTTTGGATCCCGAATGGCCAGCGTGATGATCCGTCTGGCGTTCGGCAAGCTGCATCGGACTTTTCTCTGCGACGAGAGTCTCCTGAGCCGCGAGATTCTTGAAGGGTATCGCTCCGATCTGATGCAGGGTAACTGGGGGAGGGCATTCTGGGAGCTTCTGCTCGGAAGCCACAACCTGAAGCTTGAAGAACATCTGCACAAGATTGCCGTACCGGCGCTGGTCATGACCGGCGACCAGGATCGCATGGTGAAGCCCGGGGAAACCATCAGGCTTTCGCGCGAACTGCCCGGTGCCGAGCTGCATGTCGTGGCCGATTGCGGACATCTGCCCCAGGAGGAGAAGCCCGATTTTTTTGCAGAGAGGGTCAGCGCGTTTCTCGTTAACCATTTTCAGCAATGATCCCGCAGGCATTGAGCGGTCTGGTGACGGCTGTCCGAACCCTGACCATTGTGCCCATGCCCGGCAGGGATGCCGAACGGTTCAGTACGTCGCTTTACTGGTTTCCGGTTGTCGGGATGTTCATAGGCGGTATTCAGGCCCTGGTCATGTATCTGTCTCTCTTTGCCGGCTGGGCCGAGTCAGCCGGTTTTGCAGCGGTGCTTGCGGGGGTGCTTCTCACGCGCGGCATTCATGCTGACGGTCTTGCCGATTTCTTCGACGGGTTCTGGGGCGGAAAGAACAGGGAAAGCGCGCTGCGGATCATGAAGGATCCCAATGTCGGGTCTTTCGGCGTACTCGCTCTCTTTTTCGCGATGCTGTTGAAATGGCTGGCGGCGACAAGAATCGCCGAGGCGGAAGAATACAGCGTCCTTGTCGCCGGTATTCTGCTTGGCAGGTGGGTTCAGGTGATCCTTGCCTCGACGATGCCGTATGCCCGGACTGAAGGGGGCACAGCCCGTTCGTTCGTTGCGGGAGCAGGAACCAGCCATCTTGTCGTAACAACGGCCGTTTCGGCTCTGTGTCTCATGCTGCTTCCGGATGCAGATACAGCTTTTATCGTTGTGGCCATGGTTTCCGCAGCGCTGCTTGCCGCAGCTGTAGCCGCGGCAGCAGTTCGCAAGATAGGAGGCGTTACCGGCGATGTGCTTGGCGCTTCGAGCGAACTTGCCGAATGCGTCGTCTGGCTTGCATGTTTGCTGTCAAGCGCGCAACAGCCATGAATCCCGGCAGAGTCAGCCGCAGGAGTACGCAGGTTCGTCCGTTTTATGCCCGAGTTCCCTAACTTCGAAGCGGTATCTGTCGATGTCGAACGATAAGCGCAGGTTGTCGTTAAAAGTGACTTTTCCCTGTTCGAACCTGATTTTCATCGGTACGCTTACCTTTCTCTCGTCTCCGCATACATTGTTTTTGACGCCGGGCCTGAACAGTTCGCTCCGTTCATCAGGAAGCGATACCAGCACGGCATGATCGACGGTGCAGAGCGCTTCGACGCTTCCGTCAGGAGCGAGCTGAACGGAATTGATGTCGCCATGGATGCCGTTCGGTTCGTTATCGTACGCGAGCATATTTCCGATGGGAGTCGGCAATTCGGTTTTTCCGAGCGGTTCGAACGACCGGATTTTTCCCGATTCATAAAAAGCGATCCCTTTTCTTACGGAAATCGTTCCGACAGGAGTCGGAACGCTGATTACCTGCCCCGGCCAGAGGGTTATGCTTTTCAATGCTCCGCTTTCATAAAACCGGATGTTGATGATTTTAGCCGAAATGCTGCCGACCGGCGTGTCGATCGTGGTCGTTTCCGCGAGGGCAAATTCGTTCTGCCACGACCAGAAGCCGCTGAGCTTGCCGTCGAGCGGGAAGACTCGCCGGATAGTTCCGCTTTTATGAAAAGTAACGAGCTCTGCCGGCAGCTGGCCGACCGGGGTGGTAATACGTGTCTGCGTCTGAAGCGCAATGGATTTTAACGATCCATCCTTGAAGAAGTACATCGGTTTAACCGACCTTCTTCCTATATCCTCGGCCTCGTATTGCGGAACCATCTGTCCATAGGGTGTCTCAAGAATATTGTGCCTTGAGACCAGGCAGCCGTCCATCTTGCCATTCGAATAGAGTGTGCGGAATTCGACGCCGGAAAGTTTGCCGTATCGGGTTGTGACGCTGTTCATTGACCTGCCTCGTGTAATGATGGGAATTGCTGTTGCAATTACTATTGTTCAAATATCGTGCCAGGTCTGTTTGTCAATGTATAGCGTTATACTATCAAACGAGATAGCGGCGTTATCGATGGTTTTGATGAGTGGTAATAATGCTACATGAACGTAGCAATGGTCGAGGAAGCTACGATTTTGTGGGTTTTTCCGGCAGCCATTTGCCCACCATACTGCGTACAGCTTCATGAGTGTATGGTTTTGTGATGAGATCATCGATACCGTACTGGCTGAACCGCTCGCTGATATCTTTGAGCGAGTCTGCTGTCATCGCGATGATCGGGCACGTTGTCGCCCCGCTGCATTGACGTATGGCCGCAGTGGCCTCTATGCCGTTCATTTCCGGCATGTGAATGTCCATGAAAACGATATCCGGATGGTATCGGTCGTATAGTGTTACGGCTTCGCGTCCGTTGACGGCTTCAAAAATTTCCGCATCCGGGAGAAGTTTCTTGAGAATGGTTTTTGCCAGCAGCATGTTTGTTCGGTTATCTTCTGCGATGAGAATCCTGTAACTGCCGTTAACGATATCGCAGATGCTTTCTGTTTTCTGTCGTGTATCGAAGGCATTGCCGGAAAGGAGGTCGATAAGTTGACGGCGTTTGACGGGTTTGATGATCGATACCGTTGCTCCTGCATGTATGGACCGGGTCAGGAGGGATGGGTCGTCGGTAGCAAGAAACGTCATGATTATGAGGGCTTCCTGTCTCAGGGCTCGAATGCGTTTTACGAGTTCGATGGCATCGGTGTCGGCAGCATGGAAATCGATGAGAAATGCCTCGAACGATACCGCTTTTTCATACGCATCATTAAAGCCGGAAGCACACTCGCAGGTTATCCCTGAGGCGGCAAGGTTGTCGGCAATCACTGTGCGGCAAAGCGGATTGCCGTCGAAAATCAGAATTCTTTTTATTGTCGGGGTGACAGATCGTTCCGGCTTTTTTGTATTGGAGCATTGCAACGCAAGGACGAATGAAAACACGCTTCCTCTGCCGGGAGAGCTGTCAAGCTTCAGTGTTGAGTTCATCATCATCAGCAGTTTGTTCGAGATCGTCAGACCAAGCCCGGTTCCGCCGTATTTTCTTGTTGTGGAGCTGTCTTCCTGAGAGAATGCTTCGAATATCGCTTTCTGATTTTCTTCGGATATTCCTATTCCTGTATCATGTACGGAAAATGTGATATTGCATTTGTTTTCTGTCTCCGGCGATGGGGATGAGGTGATTTTCAGCAGGATTTCTCCCTGATGAGTGAATTTAACTGCGTTTCCCAGAAGATTAATCAGAATCTGCTTCAGATATACCGGATCTGCGCGGACCGGTTCCGGAAGGTCGGCGGGGATATCGAGCAGTAACTCGATGTTTTTGCTGTGTGCCGAAAACGAAACCATATCGATGACCTGGCAGGAAAGCTCTTCAAGCGAAATATCTTCCTCGAAGATATCGAGTTTGCCGGCCTCTATTTTCGACAGGTCGAGAATATCGTTGATCAGACCGAGAAGCTGATTTGCGGAGTCGTTCATGATTTTCACGTAACCGAGCTGCACTTCATCGAGCGCCGTTTTCATGAGTAGTGAGGAGAAGCCGATCAATCCGTTCAGAGGCGTTCTGATTTCATGGCTCATATTTGCAAGGAAGTTGCTCTTTGCACTGTTTGCCGCTTCGGCTCTCTCCCTCATGACCACGAGATCTTCCTCGACTTTTTTTCTGCGCGTGATGTTGCGCAGTATAATGATTCTTCCCGTCATATCCTTTTTTTCATCAGGCAGGGCAAGTATATCGACATCGAACCATGTGTTCATATCGAGCGTCTTTTTCATCAGATCCCGGTGTTCTATTTCCTGCGATCCCAGAACGAGCCCTTTCAGTTCCGGCCAGAACCCCAGCAGGTCGGCCGCCGGTTTGCCGATATCGTCACTGGAAAGTCCGAGAATGTTACGGGCCGCATGGTTGCAGTCGATAATCCTGTTTTCCTGGTCGATAACGAAAACTCCATCCGGAATCGTTTCGTAGACGAAGTCTCTTACTACGGGAGAAATATCGAAAAAACGATACTGTATGAGGCCTATGTAGATCAGAATCCCGCTGAAGGTGAATGTGAAGGGCGTCGTATCGATTCCTGATGGCGTCAGGCCTGCTTTATAGATCAGGTCGCTTGTCCACGGGATGAGCGTTGCGAAAAAAATGATGGCAACCTGTCTGCGATAGATGGATGCGGATCGTTTCCAGAACCTGTAGAACAGTAAGTTGCTGAAAAGGATACATGCCAGGTTGTAGAACTGGATGACACGATACCAGATACCCTGCCGGAAGGAGACGACCGGGAAGAGATCGCCCTGAACGAAGGCGACCGTTTCATAGAGCAGCTGGTGGCGGTCGAGGCTGAGCGCTAAGACTACGGTGATGATCGGAACGAGCAGCAGAGCGAAAAGCAGGTGCGGGGATATGTTTCTCCTGTTACCCGTGTAGGCAAGCGCGAACAGTACGAAGCCCGGAGGCAGAAATGCGATACCGATGTATTCGATACGGATAAAAAAGAGCGCTGTGGCGAGGTTGGAAGATGAAAGCTCCAGCCCGTAAAAGAACGAATAGACGATACTGCA
>Ga0194125_10001746_pt1 | contig 36699 bp, 32 predicted proteins | sample TA2KigC250mmetaG_FD_148626 | JGI IMG/M metagenome (GOLD analysis project Ga0194125, IMG submission 148626) | Freshwater microbial communities from Lake Tanganyika, Tanzania - TA2015034 Kigoma Deep Cast 250m | ecosystem: Environmental > Aquatic > Freshwater > Lake | place: Tanzania: Lake...
AAAGCTCTGCCACAAATATGGAGCCCTGTTGGTCTTTGATGAGGTGGTAACGGCTTTCAGGATGGGACCAGCCGGTGCTCAAGGGTATTTTGGGGTATCTCCCGATCTGACAATCTTCGGTAAGATTGTTGCCGGCGGTTACCCGAGTGCCGGTGGACTCGGTGGTAAAAGAGAATTCATGAAATACCTGGCGGCCGGTTTACAGGGTGGAGAAAAACATAAAAAAGCTCTGGTGGGCGGCACTATGGCTGCTAATCCTTTGAGCTGTGTTGCCGGTTATTACACGATTTGCGAAATCGAGAGAACCGGCGCTGCAAAAAAAGCAGGGCAGGTTGGCGACCGCATGGTAGCAGGTTTGAAAGAATCGATTAAAAAGTACAATTTGCCCTTCGTAGTTTTTAACCAGGGATCCATAGTTCATCTCGAGACAGTCGGCACCATGCATTTTGTGATTGACTGGAAGAAAATCTGGACCATTCCGGCCGTAATGAAAGCCACTGCGGAACGAAAAACGGAGATGGAACACATGGGCGCCGCTTATATGGCCGAAGGTTTGGTCACACTGGCGGGCAGCCGTTTATACACCAGTGCTGCTTATACTGATGAAATGATCGAAGATGCACTGGCCGGCTTCGATCGGGTTTTTGCCAATGTGACCATAAAAGAAGGATAGGCGGAGGACAGTGATCATGGAGATACAAAAAGCCCGGGAAAATGTGGTATTGGCCGGCAAGAAACTTCTGGAATCGGGGTTGATTGCCAGAACCTGGGGTAACGTAAGCTGCCGGATTAGCGATTGTCAATTCGTGATTACCCCGAGCGGCAGGGCTTATGAGACTTTAAGCCCTGAAGAAATAGTGACAGTCAATATTGAAGATGGCAGCTATTGTGGAGAGCTAAAACCTTCTTCGGAAAAAGATCTGCATGCTGAGATATACAAGCACAGAAAAGATGTGAATTTTATCATTCATACCCACCAGGCCAGCGCCTCTGCTCTCAGCCCACTGGGCGAGGATATACCAATCAGGGATTCTGAGGCTGTCAGCAGTTTCGGTGGAAAAGTGGCCTGTGCGGCTTACGGGCTGCCCGGCTCACAAAAACTCAAAAGAGAAGCTGTCGCTGCGCTGACTCGTACCGCCGGCAAAGCCATTTTGCTGGCTAATCATGGGGCAGTCTGCCTCGGCAGCGATATACAAGAGGCTTTCCAGGTGGCAACGGATCTGGAGCAGCTCTCTGCTGACTTTGCCTGCCGGCGCTATAGCGAGATAAGTGGAGAGAGTGTGAAGGATGCAGATAAATTAAGAGAAGATTTCATTAAGTTGACCACTGATGGAACTCCTGCTGAAGAAAAAGAGCCGCCAAAGAATCTATACAACAGTGAGAGGAAGGGCGAGCATTTTATAATGTACTCCGGCGCTAAGGCCGATGCTCCTTTTGCCGAAGAAGAAATTAATTTCAGAGACCTTAATATTATAGTACCGCCGGACAATAAAGAAGCAGACATCCTGCCTGCAGAAGCAGAGCTGCACCGGGATATTTACAGGCGTTACAAAGATGTGGGTGCAATTATTCATACCAGATTACCGGATATCATGGCGGTGTCCCGGGCAGGCAGAAATCTAACCCCATTGCTCGATGATTTTGCGCAAATAATCGGAACGAGTGCCCGGGTAGTTGCTTACAACGGTTCGGCTCAGTCAATTAAGGATGTGTCAGGGAAGCTAAAGGGGAAAAGTGCGGTACTGATCAGGGGGCAAGGGGCCCTCTGCACTGGCCCCAATAAATATGACGCTGCCGCGGCGGTGATGGTTCTGGATAAAGGATGTAAAGCAATGATCTGTTCAACTCTTTTAGGTAAAGTAAAGCCAATCAACCCCTTTGAAGCAATGCTTATGCGCTATATCTATTTGAAGAAATACTCAAAACAGATATAAATCAACTGGTCGACCTCACTTATGATCTGATCTGAATCGGGTTAGGAATGCTGGTGTGTCAAATAATACCCCTGAAACAAACTAAACTATCTGTACTGTGATCGAGCTGCTCGAGAAGGAGCTGCAGGCGATTTATAAAACAGGTGCTGCCGACAAAAACTATAAGAACCAGCTTTATAGTATTGTAAATCCGCTTAGGGAAAAATACAGCTTATCGGGCAGTTACATGAAACCAATGCGCGAAAGGCTTAACTCGGCGAAGGAGAGCTAAAAACCAGGGAAGCAAAATTTTGTAATAACCAATTAGCTAAAACCAAAGGTTATATTGTAATAGGGGCTGAGCATTTTTCATTTGATTGTGAATTGACACCGTGGTATGATGTCACAGGCAAACTCAGCAACAATAATTATGTTTATTAAAGAACATTAGCAGCGGGGGTTCAACCAATAGAAAAACTCTCTCAATCTACTACACGGTTCTACCAACTTCGGGCATGGGCCGTTCATTTTTATACAGCCCTGGGAATCGTTGCGGGATTAATGGCTGTTGAAGCCATCTATCGTGGCGAAGCTCAACCGGTGTTCATTTGGCTTGCTCTTGCAGCGCTTATTGATGCTACTGATGGAACACTGGCCCGTCGTTTTGATGTCAAAAGCTGGGTTCCCCAGTTTGATGGCTGTCTGCTTGACAATATTATTGACTTCCTGACCTATACTTTTATTCCTGTTGTTTTTGCCTATCGTTTTGAGCTGATCCCTCCCTTTGCCTTGCCTGTTTTAGCACTGGTGCTTTTCGCTTCTGCTTACGGTTTTTGTATCACTACTGCTAAAACTGATGATGGTTATTTTACCGGTTTTCCGAATTACTGGAACGTAATGATCTTTTATTTTTATTTGTTAGAGTTTCCTCCGTTGATTAATGCTCTAATCATGTTTATATTTGTTATTCTTGTATTTGTACCAATCCGTTATATTTCTGCTTCTACCGAAAAACTTAGGGCAATAACTGTTGTTGTGATGGTTTTATTCGGAGTTGCGCTGATTATTATGGGTGCAACTATGAATGATGTAGACAAGCGCCTGGTAGTAGGCTCACTGGCTGCTGCGGTTTACTATTTTGCAGCGTCATTTTATTTACATTTCACCGATAAAAATGAGATAGTAAATACCTTAAAGCAGATTATCCCTATCCCAGCCGACGATATTTAATAATTCTCTATGTAAAATGCTATTTGAAACGACAATTCCTGAACTGCTTAAAGTCAATGGATTCCCTTGTTGATCGGTGCAATTGCCTCCTGCTTCATTTACGATAAGCAGACCGGCGGCAAAATCCCAGACAGCTAGTTTATATTCAAAGTAGGCATCAAAACGGCCGCAGGCAACCCAGCATAGATCTAAGGCTGCGCTGCCAAATCTCCTTATGCCGTGAATGTTTTCTGCAAAGAGTTTTTCAATGCTGGACAATGTTTTTCGCATCATAACGCCACGGTCATAGTAAAAACCGGTTGCCACAATCGCTTCCTGCAGTGAAAGTGCTCTCGAAACGGTTATTTTTTTACCGTTTAAAGTAGTCCCCATGCTCTCTGCAGCACTAAATAGCTCCCCGCGTTCCGGATCGAAAACAACTCCGGCTTTTACTTGTCCAAAACGGGCATAGGCGATGGAGACACTGAAATGAGGTATTTGGTGCGCGTAGTTATTGGTTCCATCCAGCGGGTCAATAACCCAGAGATCCGGTTCATTGATGTTGGCGGTAAGATCATTTTCTTCAGCAATAAAACTGTGATCGGGGTACTGTTCCGAAATTATCTTGATAATAGTTTCCTGTGCGGCGTAATCGGCTTCGGTGACCAGGTTGTTATCGCCTTTTTCCGAAAATGAAGAGCTGCCCTTTTTGTTAATAATTATATCTCCAGCCTGCCGGGCTGCTGATTCTGCCACTTTTAATATTTTTTCAGTAGCGTTTTGCATCGATTAACCTGCCTTTTATTTATTTAGTACTTTACCTGTTTCTAATTCTAACATAAAGATTTTGACAGTCATTCTTATCATTATTTTGAATATGGAAGGATTGATTGAGAACTCATTTCTATGTTAGTTTAAATGGAGCACTCCAAAAAAGCTTTCATAGCATCGGTTTCGTGTTGCCGAGATAGATTTATAAGACAAATTGTTTTTAGTTTGGTATGATTATTTTAAAAAAGGCAAGAAATAATGAAAAAAACGGCAGAGCTTTTTATCAAGACGGTCACGAAGTATAATCCCCTGGCTATTTACATCCCCGGATCGCCGGATCCTGATGCTATTGCTTCAGCCTATGCGATTAAGATAATCCTTAAACACCAATCAGTGGAAGCTGATATCTTTACCGAAAAAGGTTTGTCATTGCAACAAAATAAGGCCTTTACGAAGAGATTAAAAATCCCGCTAAAAATCGGCAAAGAAATCAACCTGGACAAATATCAGGCATATATTGTGACTGATTTTCAGAATAACCGGGTCGATCAGATCGGATCCAAAATTCCATGTGCGGCTCATATTGACCACCACCGGGTAACAAAAGCTCCTGTAAAAGCAGAGTTTTCACTGATTAGTAATGATGTCGGCTCAACCAGTACCCTCATTGCTTTAATGATTAAAAATTTAAACCTTGATCTACCTGAAAACGAAATGACGTCAGTCGCAACAGCTCTTACTTTTGGCATTCAAACTGATACAGATAAATATGATCACATAACAGATCTTGATTTTGAAGCGCTCAATTATTTATCGCGATCTGTTGACAGAGATATATTGCAGGGAATCAATAGCACCCCGCTTTATCCTCAAACTGCAGAGCTGTATGATCGGGCAATCGCAAATGAGGTTGTCTACAAGGATTGGGCTTTCTACGGTCTCGGTTTTATTGATGCCCAATATAGGGATTCAATTGCCGTTACTGCCGATCAGGTATTGAAGCATGCAGATTACAAAGTGGTGGCTGTTTTTGCTATCATAGAAAATCAGAATAATCAGGAAACCTACCTCGACGTATCGCTACGCACCAAAAACAGTAACGTTGACCTTAACCGGATCATAAAAAATATTACCCCAAACGGCGGAGGCCGAAAGTACAAAGGGGCATACCAGGTTAAACTTAATTATCTAAAACATGCTCCGGACAAAGATCTACTCTGGCAGGTTGTAGAGACAGCTACCATGGAGACACTGCGCAAAAGCAGGGATGCCTTTTACATCACTGGTTTCAAGGGTATTTACCGTAGCGTAAGAGATAAAATACGTTCAATTTTCACTAAGGAGAGGGCTCAGTAATGGATAGTAAAGATAGTTATCGTCAAAAGATGCAGGAACAGTTGGAACAATGGAAAGAAGACCTGATAAATCTTAAAGCTCAGGCTCAGACTGCCGGGTCAGAAGCGGTTAAAAACATACCTGATCAGATTAAAATTCTGGAGCAAAAAATTAAGGAAGGATCTGCTAAGCTGAAAGAGATAGTAGACACGAACGAAGAAGCTTTTGAGGCTTTAAAGGAAGGTCTTGATTCGGCCTGGGAAGCGCTGTCCTCCGGTTTCTGTGAAGCCAAATCAAAATTTAGGTGGGAAAAAGAAAAGGACTAAAAGATCAATAACACACTTACTGGTTAAGCACTGTTCTATGGAACTGCGGAGGTTACGATACATTGCTATCATCTTTAAACCGGGAACATTATTCTTTCTTTCACATATTTCGAGTCAGGTACTCAGAAATAGACGCCCAGGGTATTGTTTTTAACGCTCATTATTTTACTTATTTTGACACCGCTATTACCGAATTTATCAGGGAGATCAAGTTTGATTATAAAGCTTTGATTGCCAGTGAAGGGCTTGATTTTTATTTGGTTAAATCGACTATTGATTTTTTTAAGCCTGCTGCATTTGATCAGCTGATTGAGATTGGGGTATCAATAGCTAAAGTTGGCCGATCAAGTTTAACCTGGGAGTTGGCAATTTTTAGGAAGGATGAAGATGAATGCCTGGCCCGGGGTGAGTTGGTGTGGGTCTGCACAAAATTGGGAAGCGGTCAATCTCATCCCCTGCCGGACCATCTCCTAAGCCTAATCAATGATTTCGGGTTAACAACTTAAAGTATGATTGCGCCTTCAAGAGAAAGCCTTGAAAGAGCCTGCGTTGTTATTGAGAAAAACCTTGTTGAAATGGGGATAATTGTCGCCTACGTTTCGGCATACTCCCCACTTGCGACTGATACCGATCGGCGCACACTGCTCTATATAAGTAGCTGCTTATACGATTTTTATCTTTTGGTCGAAGAATGCCTGCTGCAGATTGCTCGCATTACAGATCGCTGGATCCCGGGTAGCTTAGATTGGCATTACCGGTTGATCAGGTTGTTGAGGGCACCTGTACCGGATCAAAGGCCTCCTGTGCTTTCAGGTCGGACAGTATTACTTCTGGAAGATTACCTGGTCCTTTATATTAATTATCATCAACACTCACCAGTGATTTCGTCTGTAAAAATTGAAAGAATGATTAGTAACCTGCCGGTACTCCATCAGCACTTAGAGAATGAACTATTATTCCTAAATAAGCTGGTTATGCCCCGTAAACGAAGTGAAGCATAATGGTTATTTGTGACATTGATTTAACCAGTGGTCAAGAAGGAAGGCAAATTGAAAAGCATTAGGTTATTATAAACTAAAGACATTGGAGTAGATGAAATGGCGCAAGTAAAAGGAAAAATTGCCCTGATTGGTTCGGGTGAGCTTTCCGGAACGATGGTTGAAACTCACAAAACGCTGATAGCCGGCATAAAAACAGGCGACTTGACCCTGTTTCTTGATACGCCGGCAGGGTTTCAGGAAAACGTTGATCTGATCTCCGGACGGGCGGTGAAATATTTCAATGAGCAGGTGCTCCATGAGATGGAAATTGTCTCATTTAAATCAGCAGAGGCAACTAAAAGCGAGCAGGCAGAACAAACTTTCGGCCAGCTTGGGAGGGCCGGATATGTCCTAATCGGGCCGGGTAGCCCGACTTATATAGTTCGTCAGCTCGAAACAACACCTGTGCCTACTTTGCTCGGGGCGATGATTAACAGGGGCGGTTGCCTGGTTGCTGCCAGTGCGGCAGCTCTATCAGTCGGCAGCTGGACTCTCCCTGTCTATGAAATATACAAAGTTGGTCAACCTCTGCATTGGGTTTCGGGTTTAAAAATTCTCGGAAAATTAGGTCTTGAACTGGTTGTGATTCCCCATTGGAACAATGCTGAAGGGGGCAACCACGACACCCGTTTTTGTTACATGGGGGAGAAAAGATTCACTGCTCTGAGTTCGATGTTACCCTCCGATATAACAATCTTAGGGATAGATGAACATACCGTATGTGTTCTTGATTTTGCTGCTGAAACGGCCTCGGTAGATGGCCTGGGGCAGGTAACAATCAGACATGGCAGCTTCGAATCTTCTTTTTCCCGGGGTGAAACGATCTCATTTGATCTGCTGCAAGGCAAACCGGGATTGCCCCCTCAACGCGAAGACCCTGACGGGACAATAAACTATAATAATGGGTTGCCGATTCAGGGTGCTATGGCAGAAGAAATAAAACCAGGCTCGGTTTTTTGGGAGCGAATGCATAAAATAGAAGATACTTTTCAATGCGCGTTGTTAGAAAAAAAGGTAACCGTAATAATAACGCAGCTACTCGAAGCCGATCAGTTACTATGGCAGGCACACATTGACCTTGAAAACCCGGATTTCATCACCCAGGGCAGGGAGATCTTCCGGGAGATGATTGTCCTGGCAGGAACAGCAATTGAAGAGCTGACAACCATGATACCCGATAAGCTGAAAAACTTAGTGGCAGCGATTGTTGCTTTAAGAGAAGAGTTAAGGGATTTTAGAAGATGGGGTGAGGCAGACCGTATCCGCGATATTTTGCATAACGCCGGAATTGTCCTTGAAGATACGGAAACCGGACCCAGATGGAAGATTTAATTTTTAAACCCAAAGGAGAAGTAGATGATGGAAATAAGAGAGTCTGCAGAGCAGGACCTGACCGGCTTGCTGGTGGTAGAAGAGACAGCTTTTGGTGATACTGAAGGACCGGTTATTGTAGAGCTGGTTAAGGGTTTATTACAGGATCCGACCGCGATTCCCCTGCTTTCATTGGTTGCGTTGTCTGATCAGAGAATAGTGGGCCATATTCTTTTCTCTAAAGCAGAAGTGACCGGTTTTGCAGAAGAACAATCGAGCATTTTGGCACCGCTTGCAGTTGAACCGGATTTCCAAAACCGGGGAATTGGCAGCAGTTTGGTGACTGAAGGTTTGAAGCTCTTAGCCGAAGCCGGCGTTAAAATGGTATTTGTGCTCGGTCATCCGGAATACTATCCCAGGTTTGGTTTTAAACCAGCCGGCCAGTATGGCTTGGATGCGCCATATCCAATACCCGAAGCAGTGAAAGAAGCATGGATGGTTCAGGAATTAAGCCCTGGTTATATCGGCAGAGTTAAAGGTCCAGTAAAATGCGCTGAAACCTTGGACCACCCGGAACATTGGCGGGAGTAAAATTTTTTTATCCAGGGAGGTATGGTATGGTGAATGATACCCTAAAATTGCTTAAAAGTCACCGCTCAGTGAGAAAATACACTGAACAGGATGTTGAACCCGAAAAGGTTAAAGCAATTATTGATGCTGCCCAGTGGGCTGCAACTTCAAGTCATTTTCAGGCCTATACTATTATCAGGGTTGATGATCCCGCAAAGCGCAATAAATTTGCTCTTTTAGCCGGAGGCCAGAGCTGGGTTGAAAAGTGCCCCTTATTTATGGTTTTCTGCGCCGACCTGCGGCGCAGTAAAAAGTATTGGCCAGAGCTGGACGATGAAGTATTGGGCAATATGGAGATGCTGATCATGGCCACGGTCGATGCAACCCTGGCTGCCCAAAAAGCACTGATTGCTGCCCAATCCTTAGGGCTGGGCGGGGTTTTTATCGGAGGTATTCGTAACGATTTAGGCCAGGCGAGTGCACTTATAAAACTGCCTGAGTTGGTTTACCCGGTCTTTGGCCTGTGTCTTGGATACCCAGCCGAACAAAATCCGCAAAAGCCGCGCTTGCCACAGGAAGTGATCTTCAAGCAGGAAGTATACGATGATCGCGGTGATAACGTTCTAATAGAAGAGTACGAAGAGCAGGTTTGCAAGTACTATCGGGATCGTGAGGGTGGTTTGGAAAATATTACTTGGAGTAAAAGATCGGCCGCTTATATGATGGCTAAACCCCGCCCGGAAGTGGGACCTTACCTGCGGGAAAAAGGATTTGCCTTAAAGTAACTCGAATATCCACGATGCAAAAGTTATTGGTTTACCATCAGGATAGGGGTAACCAAGCTGTTAACCTGAAAGGAGCAGTCCATGGGAAAAACAATTGCAGAAAAAATCCTCTCTGATAAGAGTAAACAGGATGCAAAAGCAGGAGATATTGTCATTGCCGATCTTGATTTTGTAATGGGTCAGGATGGCACTTCACCGCTGGCGATCAGAGTTTTTGAAGAGATGAAAGCTAATCGGGTTTTTGACCCGAACCGGGTGGCAATGGTTATCGATCACAGCGCTCCGAGCCCGGTTGAAGGAGTATCTGCCCTGCATAAGCAGATGCGGGATTTTGCACAGAAACAGAAGATTCATTTCTACGACATCGGTGACGGTGTCTGTCACCAGCTGCTCCCTGAAAAGGGCCATGTTCTGCCGGGCCAATTGGTTATTGGAGCTGATTCACACACTTGCACCTACGGGGCGATCAATGTTTTTTCAACCGGTGTCGGCTCCACCGATCTGGCTGCGGGTATGATTTCCGGTAAACTATGGTTTAAAGTACCGGAAACGATCAGGTTGGTTTTAAACGGAAAGCTGGCAGGAGGGGTCTTCTCCAAAGACCTAATCATCTTTTTAGCCGGGCAAATTACAGCAGATGGCGCAACTTACATGGCCATTGAATTTGCAGGTGAAGTGATCGATGCTCTTTCTGTAGATGCCAGATTTACAATCAGCAATATGGCGGTAGAGTTGGGCGCAAAATGCGGGCTTATGGAAGCAGATCAGAAAACAGAAAGCTGGGTTAAACAGCATAGCATACAAAGCTACCAGCCTGTGTTAGCCGATCAGGATGCTAATTATAATTATGTTAAGGAATATAACCTCTCAGATCTTGAACCGCAGGTCGCTTTGCCTCACACCGTAGATAATGTTACACCGATCAGCAAGGTGACCGGCACAAAAGTTGATCAAGGAGTAATTGGAACCTGCACCAATGGCAGGTTGGAAGATCTAAGAATCGCCGCAGAGATTTTAAAGGGTAAAAAAATCGCTGCTAATACCAGGTTAATTGTTGCTCCCTCCTCGCGAGCTACTTTTATCGCAGCGATGCGCGAAGGCTTGATTGAGGCTTTGGTGGAAGCTGGTGCGGCAGTGGTTACTCCCGGATGCGGTCCCTGTGTCGGAACCCATAACGGGGTGCCTGCAGACGGTGAAAATGTGATTTCAACCGCTAACCGTAACTTCAAAGGACGTATGGGCAACAATAAGGCCTCTATTTTTCTGGCTTCACCGGCTACTGTGGCGGTTTCGATGCTGTACGGTTCGATAACAGATCCACGGGAAATAATAGGTTAGGAGGATAACCATGGAACTTAAGGGTAAAGCCCATAAATTTGGCAATGATGTTAATACCGATTATATAATTTCCGGGCGCTACAAATTCAAAACTCTCGATATGAGAGAGCTGGCTAAACATCTGATGGAAGATCTGGATCCAGATTTTTTTGCCAGGATCAATAAAGGAGATTTTATCGTAGCCGGTAAGAATTTTGGCTGTGGTTCTTCTCGTGAACAGGCCCCACTGGCCATCATCAACGCTGATATCAGCGCAGTTATCGCCAAGTCATTTGCCCGTATTTTTTACCGCAACGCTATTAACACTGGTTTGCCGCTGATTGAGTGTGATACAGACTTAATTGATCCGGGTGATCAACTGGAGGTAAATCTCTCGCAAGGTCTGCTTTATAACAAAAGTAAGGATCTACGGATACCGGTTACTCCTTTGCCTGCGGTAATGCTGAAAATCCTTGCTGACGGAGGCCTGGTTGAGCACTTTAAAAAGTATGGTAATTTTAACTTTGATTAAAAAACTGCAACGGGAGGTATTTAATCTCCTGATGCAGTTTTGATCTCTGATTGCCCAATTTAGTTAGCAGGATTGATCTTCTTTTCGTAGAGATAGTCCTCATAGATGTACATTAGTTCCTTATCAAAAAGTGTCCTTTTTAAATCGACCGTAACACTGCGGACCGCACTGAGCAGATCGGCCGCTTCTTCATCGGACAGGTCAATTCCGTATTCGACAAACTTCATTTTGATTGCCTTTGAGCCTGAATGTTTGCCGATCACAATCTGTCTTTCCAGCCCTACATCTTCAGGGCTGAAGACTTCATAGGTTGCAGGATTTTTCAGGACGCCATCAGCATGAATGCCAGATTCATGGGCAAAAGTATTGGTGCCGACAATTGGTTTGCCCGGATAGAGCTGCCTGCCGGAAGCCCGGGCAACATATTCGCAGAGGTTGCGAAAATCTTTCGTATTCACCCCGAGGTTAATTCCATGCAGGTGTTTTAGGGCCATGGCCACCTCTTCGAGGGCGGCATTGCCTGCCCTTTCACCGAGGCCGTTTACGGTCACCCCGATAAAGCGGGCTCCAGCTTTGGTACCGGCCAGGGCATTGGCTGTTGCCATGCCGAAATCATTGTGGGTGTGCATCTCAATATCCATTTCGGTTTCCTTTATTAGGTTAGTAATAATCTCAAAGGTTTTAAAGGGTTCTAAGACCCCGATCGTGTCACAGAAACGTAAACGGTTTGCGCCGGCGGCCTTTGCTTGTTTGGCAAAATCTACTAAAAAAGTGAAATCGCTGCGGGAGGCATCTTCTGCATTGACAGAGATATAGAGATTATGCTCTTTTGCAAACTCCACGGCCTTGATCATATTTTCTAAAACCCATTCTCTTGATGTCTGCAATTTGTGGATTATATGGATATCAGAGGTCGAAATTGAGATAGCCACAGCATCAACGCCGCAGTCGATTGAGTGTTTAAGATCCTCAACATTGGCCCTGTTCCAGGCCATAATACTGGCATCTAGTTTGTAACCGACCATCTCTTTGATGACCTCTTTTTCATCTCCACCCATCACCGGTATTCCCGCTTCGATCTGGTGAACACCAAGGTTATCAAGCATCCTGGCAATTCGCAGTTTTTCACGGTTGGAGAAAACAACACCTGCAGTTTGTTCTCCGTCGCGCAGGGTGGTATCAACCAACATAGGAATATTTTGTTTAAAAGCTTCTTGAAAACGATTCATTAAAGAAACCGCCTCCTCTTGCAAACCTGTTTTTTTCTGGACCAGAGGGTTGAAGTTGAGTATTAGGTCGATACTATCACACCAATGCTTCCTGGATCAATCTATTTTTCGGGTGGCAGAGGGCCAAAATATTGGTAATACTGGACCTTAATATTTCCGTTATAGAGTTTTCTGCGCTTAGATGCTTTTCGGCCGAAGAAACGTTCGAAGTTTTCATATGCTGTTAAGGTGTACCAGGACCAGGTATCAAGTGTTTTATAGATCTTGCCCATCTGCTGATAAAGATGTTCAACCTCGTTTTGATCTCCCAAACGCTCCCCGTATGGCGGATTGCAAATAACTTTGCCGTATTTCTTTTTTGAGCTTAACTCCGCAAGTGGTCTGACCTGAAAATGAATCAAATCTTCTACCCCTGCTTCAGCAGCAGTAAGGCGGGCTTTCTTAATGGCTGCCGGATTGATGTCAGTCCCACTCAGGTCTAGTTTTTGCTTGCTGTCAAGTAAATCATGCGTTTCCCTGCGCGCTTCATGCCACATCTCTTTTGGGATTGTTGGCCATTGTTCAGCAGCAAAATTGCGGTTCATTCCCGGGGCAATATGCCGGCCGATCAGCGCGGCTTCAATTGGTATGGTTCCCGACCCGCAAAAGGGATCGATCAGGGAGATACCTGGTTGCCAGCGGGCTATTAATACTAAAGCTGCAGCCAGAGTTTCTCTTAAAGGAGCGCCGCTTCCCGCTTCCCGGTAGCCACGTTTGTGTAATCCCGCTCCGCTTGTGTCGATGGTCAGGGTGGCAATATCTCTAAGCATCGATATCTCGATTCGGTAAAGTGGCCCATCTTCCTTAAACCAACTTGTTTTGTAGTGTTTTTTCATGCTTTCTACAATCGCTTTTTTAACGATTGCCTGGCAGTCGGATATGCTAAAAAGAGTTGACTGAACAGATTTTCCGTCAACCGGAAAAGCGGCATTCTCTGGTATTAACTCTGACCAGGGCAGAGCCATGGTTTGCTCAAAAAGTTGATCGAACGTGGTCGCTTTAAACTCGCCAACCTTTAGTCTGACGCGGTCGGCAGTGCGCAACCACAAATTTGAACGGCAGATAGCGTTTAAATCAGCCGTAAACGTAACCTTACCATTTTCAACTACTTGATGTTGATAGCTAAGATCTTTAAGTTCCCGGGAAACCAGTGCCTCGAGCCCGAAAGAGCAGGTGGCTATTAACTCAATCTCTGTAGCAATCATTAAATAACTCCCACATTAGTTAGTTTGGTTAGTGATCTACTTGGTATTTTCTATCCTAATTGATTCGCTTCTGCTTAGGCTCTCAACAATCCTGCTGTTGTTTAGCCAATCAATAACTAAATAACCCCGGATAACATAAAGGAAAACCGGGGTTACTAGGTCAGGAATCTTGGCGGTAACTTTTAACCGGTTATCGACTGGAAATGATTCGGATCAAAGCCGATAGCCAGTTTCTGCCCGTCGCTCAGCAACGGGCGGCGCATGATTTTTGGATGAACGTTGATCAGGTTTGCTGCTTTCTGTTCATCAATTGTTGCCAAATCAAGTTTAAGCTCTCTGAAGCTGGTGCTCTTGGGATTTAATAACTCCTTAACCGTTGTTGACCCGAGAGTGGCCAGTTGATCCAACTCTGCAGCGTCCAGCGGTTTCTCTAAAATATTTCTGTACTCAAAATCCACTTCTTTTTCCGAAAGCCACGCTTTCGCTTTACGACATGTGTTTCAGGTTGGAAAGCAGTAAAAAGTGATCATTTAAGTATGCCTCTCTTCAGTCACCAATTTTTCAGGTTTCCCAGGCTTTACCCCCTAATTCCGGTCCCGGTTTTAGGGTTTTCTTACCTGGCTGCCACTCTCTATTTATTCAAGATAGTAATAACAGTTCCTGCTTTTATTAATAAGGATTTTCTTGGCTTTTAGTTTTACTTAAGCCGGACCTTTTGGTTCTTTTTGTCTGTTGTCTTGACGCATTATGTTCGATGGATTAAAATTGTCCTGTGAAAAACATAAATTACAGGTTAAACAGCAGACTGGCATCATTATTGTGCAGGGGTTTGAAAATAGGGCTTGTAACAGAAATGCAAAATAACAAGAACTCTAAAACCGGCTCACAGAAGCCGGTTTACTCATTCTATGACGGTAATTGTTGAAAGGAGAAAGAGGATGGACAGGAATTTTAGTGAAGAAGTTGCGCATGTTTCCAGGCTAGCCCGACTTGAACTTGGGCAGGATGAAAAGGAACAGATGGCAGGTCAGTTGCAAAGCATCCTCGGGATTGCAAAAAAGATCCAGGAACTTGATACTTCAGGTGTGGAACCGACATCACATGTTATTAATTTGCCGGCAGTACTGAGGGATGATGAAGTCAGACCGTCACTGCCGGTCGAGCAGGTATTGCAAAATTCTCCTAAGCGGAATAAGGATTATTTCCAGGTGCCAAGAATTACCGCTGTTGATTGAGCTATTACTTTTTGCCACAGAATAGAGGTTTGAGATGAAATTATACGAAAATACGGCGGCTGCTTTAAGCCGGATGCTGACAAAAGAAGAGGTTAGCGCAGTAGAAGTGGCACAAAGCTTTCTTGAGAGGATAGGTGATCTTGATCCACTGCTGAAGGCTTTTGTTACCCAGACTCCGGATATTGCATTAAAGATGGCAGCAGACGTTGATCAGAGAAGAAAACAGGGTGAAAGTCTACACCCCCTGGCTGGGGTTCCAATTGCGATAAAAGATAATATTTGCACGGAAGGTATCAAGACTACCTGTGCCTCCAGGATTCTCAGTAATTACATTCCGCCCTTTGACGCTACAGTGGTAAGGGCGCTGAAAGCGGTCGGAATGCCGCTTCTCGGTAAAACGAACATGGATGAATTTGCGATGGGGTCATCAACAGAAAACTCCGCATTTTTTACCAGTCGTAATCCCTGGGATACAGGTAGAGTTCCCGGGGGGTCGAGCGGAGGCTCGGCAGTGGCAGTCGCGGCTGGGATGGCACCACTGGCGCTGGGTTCAGACACCGGTGGCTCGGTTCGTCAGCCGGCTTCTTTTTGTGGGCTTATTGGCCTCAGACCGACTTACGGTCTGGTTTCGCGTTACGGGTTAATTGCATTTGCCTCTTCACTCGATCAGATCGGACCTTTAGCGCTTACTGCTGAAGATGCCGCGATGCTTTTAGGTGTCATTGCTGGTTATGATCGGCTTGATTCAACATCTTTACCGGAGGACGTTCCCGACTATCATCGTGAGTTAGAGACAGATATTAGAGGCATCAGGATTGGCCTGATCAGGGAAAATGTTGATCAGCAGTTTGACAGGGAAGTTAACGCAGCTGTGAAAAAAATGTTAACCGTGCTTGAGCAAAACGGGGCTGTTATCGGTGAGGTGTCAATGCCGCTGACTGATTATGGCTTGAGTGCCTACTACCTGATTGCCCCTTCAGAGGCTAGCTCAAACTTAGGCCGTTACGACGGGGTGCGTTATGGTTATCAATCTGCAGGCCGGCATTTGGAAGAGATGTTCAGTAATACCCGGGGAGAAGGTTTTGGCGCAGAAGTAAAACGCCGGATTATGATCGGCACCTACGCTTTAAGCGCTGGATACTACGACGCTTATTACTTAAAAGCGATGCAGGTTCGAACAATGATTCGCCGTGATTATGAAACAGCTTTTAAGAGCTATGATCTGATCCTCGGCGCCACTACGCCGACTCCGGCTTTTAAGATCGGTGAAAAAACAGATGATCCTTTACAGATGTATTTATCCGACGTTTGTAATATAAACGATGCTCTAGCCGGTATCCCCTCAATTTCGGTTCCAACAGGCCTGCATTCATCGGGGCTGCCAATGGGCATGCAGATTTCAGCGCCGCCTTCCGGAGAGAAGCTGTTGCTGAAGGTGGCATACTTTCTCGACGGGCAAAGCAGAGCATTTCCGCAACGTCCGCAGCTTAAGACCAGTGAAGGGGGCTGCAACTAATGGGTCGTTATGAAACAGTGATCGGCCTTGAAATACATGTTGAGTTGCAAACTGCTTCGAAGCTTTTTTGTGGTTGCAGCGCCAGGTTTGGCAGCGAGCCAAACACAAACTGCTGTCCTGTATGTCTTGGATTGCCTGGCAGCCTGCCGGTTTTTAACCGCCGGGCAATCGAATTGGCTGTTACCGCTGCCCTGGCTTTAAACAGCGAAGTCCAGGACAAAAGCCGTTTTGACCGGAAGAACTACTTTTACCCTGACTTACCCAAGGCTTACCAGGTATCGCAGTATGATCAGCCGCTGGCTAAAGGTGGATTTTTGGAGTTTCGGGATGAGAATAAGAGCAGGCTTGTTAATCTTGAGCGGGTGCACCTTGAAGAAGAAGCAGGCAAGCTTATCCATGCCGGAGAATCGATTCTTGATGCTGAATATTCGCTGGTTGATTATAACCGGGCCGGTATTCCCCTGCTTGAAATTGTCACCAAACCGGATTTGCGTTCCGGGAGCGAGGCACGTTTATTTTTGGAAAATCTGCGCCTGCTGCTCCTTTATGCAGGCATTTCTGATTGTAAAATGGAAGAAGGATCACTGCGCTGTGATGCTAACATATCACTGAGGCTTACCGGTTCGCAGGAACTCGGCACCAAGGCTGAAGTTAAAAATATGAACTCCTTCAAAGCGGTGGAGGCAGCCCTTAATTATGAAGCGGTAAGACAGGAAAAAATCTTAAACGCAGGTGGTAAGGTAGACCAGGAAACCTGCCACTGGAATGAAGAAACAAAGGAAACCATACCACTGAGGGGCAAAGAGGGGTCTTCAGATTATCGCTATTTCCCGGAGCCCGATCTTTTACCGCTGGTCATTGATAAATCTTTAATAAATAAGCTCACTGCCTTGCTGCCGGAAAGCCCTTTGCAGCGTTACCAAAGGTTACAGGAACAGTACGGTCTGGCAGAAAGTGAGGTACAGCTCTTTATTGAGAATCGGGAGCTGGGCGATTATTTTGAAAGTGCTGCTAAGAAATATAGCAATTACCATAATCTGGCTAATTGGGTACAGGGTGATCTTCTCTTTCAGCTACGCGAATGTGGCTGCCGCCTTGATCAACTCCTTCCAGATCATCTCGTTGAAATTTTAGACCTGTTGGATAGCGGTGAGATAAACCGCCCGGTAGCAAAGGAACTTTTGGCTGAGTCGCTCAGGGCCGGCAGCAGCCCTCGTGATCTGGTCGCCAAAAAGAATCTGGGCCGGATAGCAGATAGAGATCAACTATTGCCTCTGGTTAACCAGGTTATTGCCGAAAATCCTGAAGCGGTGGAAAATTTTATGCTGGGGAAAGACAAAGCGATTGCTTTTTTAGTGGGTAAAGTGATGGCGTTAAGCGGAGGCAGAGCTGATCCGGGTGAACTTAACCAGTTATTCAGAGAATTACTTAAGAAAAAGAATGGATGTGAAGCAAATGGAACCAGTTAACAGCCTGGTCATTGTTGGTGCCCAGTGGGGCGATGAAGGTAAGGGCAAAGTGATCGACTACCTCTCCTCAAAAGCTGATCTTGTCGCCCGTTTTCAAGGCGGTGATAATGCGGGACACACTGTTGTCTATGGGGCAAACATTTTCAAGTTGCATCATGTCCCATCCGGTATTCTTAATCCCAATACTCTTTGTCTTCTTGGCAACGGGATGGTGATCAACCCGCTGGTGCTGGTCAGGGAACTCGATGAACTGGAAAAGAGAGGGATTGATACCTCAAACTTAAGAATAAGCGCCAAAGCACATCTGATTTTGTCTTACCATCAGGCTCTGGATGAGGCAAATGAGCTGATGCTTGCCGATAAAAAGATCGGCACAACCGGCCGCGGGATTGGTCCGGCTTATGCTGATAAAATGTTGAGAAGAGGAATCAGAGCCAGCGCTTTAGCCAATCCCGAACTTTTTGGTGAACGTCTGGCAGAGGCTCTGCCGCTACAAAACAGGATTCTGAAAGATATCTTTGGGCATCCGGGTTTTGATTTAAAAGAGATGATTGATCTCTACCGGCCGGCTCTTGAAAGGTTAGGGCCGCTGGTTATAGATACCGCCAGTCTGCTTGCCAAACAGATGGCAGAAGGTAAAAAAGTTTTATTTGAAGGAGCACAGGGAGCCCTGCTTGATATTGACCATGGCACTTATCCCTATGTAACCTCTTCATCAACAGTAGCTGCTGCTGCGGCGAGCGGAACCGGTCTGGGGCCGGCCAGTGTTAACAAAGTGCTGGGAGTAATTAAAGCCTATACCACCAGAGTCGGCGAAGGTCCTTTCCCGACCGAAGATTTGTCTGAGGCTGGGGATCAGCTCAGAGAAAGGGGCAGTGAGTTTGGAACAACTACCGGCAGGCCGCGTCGCTGCGGGTGGTTTGATGCGGTAATCGCCCGCTATGCGGCAAGGATTAATGGTTTAACCGGGCTGGCTGTTACTAAGCTTGATGTTTTAAGTGGGATGGAAGTGATTAACCTGGCGGTAAGCTATCGTTGCCGCGGTCAGGAGATTGATTATTTCCCGGAAGGGTTTGATGACCTAAGCCAGTGCGAACCGCTCTATAAGTCTTTTCCCGGGTGGGATGAAGATCTTTCAAGGGTTCGCGCTTACGAAGAACTGCCCAACGCAGCAAAAGATTTTCTGAAAGCGCTTGAAGATTCAGTCGGTGTAAGGATTGATTTGGTCTCAGTTGGTCCTGATCGCTCACAAACAATAATCTGTAAAGATTCGCAGATTGAAATTTGGAGCAATACCAGGCAGGAATAACGACCAAGATAATAGAATTAACTAGCTTATATTTTCTTGAGGAGGGATAATCCTTGCATAGCCTGAAAGTGGCGGTCAAGATAATAATTGGCTTCATGTTTTCTATTACCATTCTCATTAGCTTTTTAACGACCTCGCTCTTTGGGGTTAAAGCCTCCTGATACGGTGCAGTTGATTGTAACTGAGGCAACCGGCTTAAAGCGGGACATGGTGGTTTTTCATGCTGATCTGCAACCTTTGATTATTCATAACGTTTTTTGGGTTTGCCTTGCATCATTAGGATTTATGCTCATCTTTTTATATTTTATCGATCACAGTTTTAAAGCATTGATGGGGCCGGGTATTCTTTCTATTGTGATTACTGTGTTCCTGGCGGCAGCCCTGGCGGCATTCCATGACAACATCTATAATTATATTGGCCCGGTTACTGAGGTTTATGTAAAAACTGCCGTGGATCGTTTCACTAATACCGCTATTGGTGTGGTTGCCCTGGGTTTGCTGCTTGTAGCCGCTTCCCTGTGGGGTGATCGACTTTTTAAGAAATCCAAACAGTAAAGTAAAAGCAAACTTACCGTTTGGTAATATGCTAATCGGCAGCACCAGTGACTTTTTTTTTGAAAAGCTGGACTTAAGCTGCCTGGTTAATGATCACCTGGCTGATTACAGGCTGCCAGGCTTTTTGCCTCCGTTTTTAGATCTGCAGGTTAACGCTTTCAGCGAAGCTCAGAACAGCTGTATTATATCGTTAGACCTCTACGCAGATACGCAACAATCAACAGTGGAACTTAAATCCTTTTTGGCCGAACTGCAACCCGCTTTTCCGCAGGAGACTAAAATGCTGGTTAACGGCTTTCAGTCCTGGAGCCGCAGTGAGTTGATGGGCAAGAGAGATCGGCTAAAACCTCTTTCTTTGCCGGCCCGTCCGCTGCTTGCTCCCTGTGGTGATTACAATCTCTTTAAATACAGCGGAAAAAAAGGGCACTTGCATTCATGGAGTTATACTTACTTTCGCCTGCCTGACGGTCGGGTCGTTTTTTTGGGTTCCCTCGATGAAAGCAGCGGTTACACTATCTTTGACTACAACTATGCAACCGGCAGGCTGGTGGTGCATAAAGAGTGTTTAGGTGCCAAAGTTGATACAGGTATCAATCTGGTCAACCTTTTTATCGCTACCGGGGAGTTGAATCTGCTCTTTGATCTTTATAGCAAGCTAATCGGCAGCGATTGTCCCCAGGCAGAAAAAATCAGTGGCTGGTGCAGTTGGTATAATTACTATACGGCTGTATCTGAGCCGATCATCATGCAAAATCTCGAAAACCTGTCAAAGAGTAAGCTCTCATTGGATGTTTTTCAGATAGACGACGGGTGGCAGGCCGCTATCGGCGACTGGCTCGAGCCGAACAGCAAGTTTCCTTCAGGGATGCAGGCTGTGGCCGGGGCGATTGAAAATAAAGGCTTTCGACCAGGGCTTTGGCTGGCGCCTTTTATCTGTGTCCCTTCGTCAAAAATTTATCGGGAGAAACCGCAATGGCTACTGCGCGACAGCAAGGGCAGGCTGGTCAAGGCCGGTTTCAATCCCGGTTGGGAAGGTTTTTTTTATGCCCTAGATTTTTATGCCCCGGGTGTTCAGGATTATCTTGATCAAGTCTTCAGGCAGGTGCAGGATCATTGGGGTTACCGGATGCTTAAACTTGATTTCCTCTATGCTGTAGCTTTGATTCCCAATGTGGGGAAAAACCGGGGGCAGATCATGGCTGAAGCGATTGACTTCATTGAGGCCAGGACAAAGAAAAGCATGCTCCTGGGCTGTGGTGTGCCGCTGGCCCCGGCTTTTGGTAAATTTGAGTACTGCCGGATTGGCAGCGATGTTGGACCCTACTGGAAGGATTATCTGGCCGGCTTGCACTACCGGGAAAGAGTGGCGGCCGAGAACTCCCTGGTTTGCACCATCGCCCGCAAAGAGCTTGACCGGCGTTTTTTTCGCAACGACCCTGATGTATTTCTGCTCAGGGATGGAGTACGGGGTATTAATGAGAATAAACTCTCAGCACAACAGCGTTATAGTCTTTTTCTGCTCAATAACCTGTTGGGCGGGCTTATCTTCTTCTCTGATGATGCAGGAGAACTGAACACAGATCAGCTATCCTTGCTAAGAAGCGCTTATCCGCTGGCTGAAACTAAGATCACCGCTCATACGACTCAGGCCGACCTGCATAGTTTTATATTTACCGTTGGCGAAAGAGATTACCTGCTTTATGCCAACCTTTCGGCGGAAGCAAAGAGAATCAAAATCACCGGCAACTATTATTACCATCCTGATTATTTTTTAGTATCGCCCGGTAAAACCCTAAACTTAAGCCCCTATGAGAGCATTTGCCTCTACAAAGTTAAGCGTTTGGATGAAGATTACTACCTACTGGGGGCGGGTGGCCACATCTTCCCCGGGTCCCAAATCGAACAGTTCAAAACTGACTTGAGCACAGAGACAGTAGAGATAGTTTTGCACCGAAAAGCTTCTCCGGACACTATTCTGTATTTAGGGATTCCCGCCTGTGCCGGCTCGGTAACTGTAAACGGCCAGAGCCGGATGCTGTTGGATAAAGACGGCTTTAGATATGCGAAGGTCGATTTTTCAGCGGAAGGAGAAGACGGTATTTGAAAATCCTTCATACAGCTGACCTTCATCTGAACGCGACAAATCCGGAAAGATGGCAGGCTTTAGATCAACTGGTCACTCTTGCTGCCAGAGAGCAAGTTGATCTCTTCCTGATTGCGGGCGATCTTTTTGATCGAAACATCGAGGCCGAAACGCTACGTACCCGGCTGAGGGCGACCCTGGGCCATAATAAGCTGAAAACGGTGATCCTGCCTGGCAACCATGATTGTCAGTCGTACAGAAGTGGCCTCTATTTCGGAGAAAATGTTTATGTGATCAACAGCTGGGCAGAACCGCTTATTTTTGATAACACCTGCATCTGGGGGCTGCCTTTTGAAAAGATTGACGGTGAAAGGCTAGCCAGCCGACTGCGGGAAATGGGCAGCCGGATGGATAAGCAGCGTCACAATATCCTGCTCTTTCATGGTGAGCTGTTGGATGCCTTCTACTCGACAAGCGATGTGGGGGATGAAGGGACCAAACGTTACATGCCTGTCCATTTATTATCTTTCAACTCTTTACCAGTTGATTATGTCCTGGCTGGTCATTTTCATTCGAGCTACAAAGGCTGGGAGATCGGTGAAGACCGCCTATTTATTTATCCCGGGTCGCCGGTTTCAGTCACCAGCCGGGAAACCGGCAGGCGGATGGCTAACCTGATTGTTGACAATAACCGCCCTTCAGAAGTCGCATTGGATACTTTTCATTATGAAGAATATACTGTTCAGCTTGATCCATTCAATGATGAAGATCCGTTACTGATTATTGAAAAGCACTTGCAGCAAATCCATCCCGCAGCCAGGGTTTTGTTAACGGTACAGGGTTTATATGATGGCAGTCGCCTCGGTTTAAATGAAAATGAGCTGGCTGAGGGGATTAAAAGAGTGGCCGTGGAAAAGCTGGCCGGAGCAGCTGTGGAAAACTTTACTGATGTCAGGCATATATTGGAAGATGATCTGTTTAAAGCTTTTTTAGCTAAGCTTGAGCTTGAAACCGATACCAACCTTGATAAAAACCGGATCAGGGAGCAGGCAATTAAAGCTTTCGGGGTGGTGAAAGCTTGTTCCTGACCGAATACGCCCTGAGAAGATACGGACCCCTGCCGGATAGCGGAATGTTAAGACTGAACTACTTTAACCTTTTCTTCGGTGCCAATGAAGATGGTAAAACCATGACCATCGATGCCTTGCTCAAAATGCTTTTTGGGAAAGCGGCTCTGCGTAGTTTTCAAGCGATCAAAAGGGTGGAAGAGCAACCAGATGGCTATGTTGTTTTGCAGCTTGCAGATCGAAATGAAGTTAAGCTGCCTGAAGCAGGCTCGTTACAGGATTTTTTAGGCATCAGTGCGGCGGAGTTTGCCAATATCTTTATCATTCGCGATAGCAACCTGGCTATTGCCAATGAAGATCAGTTTTACCGGGGAGTGACCAACCGGCTTACTGGTATGCGCAGCGATGAAATAAACCGGGTCATTAACGAACTGCGCGAACTAGGGAAAATTACAAACACCGGGGATTACAAAAACACTGCTCCTGAAAAATTTAAAGACCGCTTCAATAAGGCCAGGCAATCATTGCAACAGGGCAGCCAACTGGTTGAAAAAATGCTTGCCGAAGGTTATGCCGGTTTTGAGGAAGAACTGGCAGCGCTTAAAGGTGAACAGGAAGAATGCCAGAAGCAGCTTAAGCTGCAACAAAAAGCGGCCAACCGTGAAAAGTATGAGACAGGTTTAAGTGCTTTGAACAGGCTAAAAAGCACACTGAAAGCGCTAGGGCAGTTAAGCCAGGTAACCGAGGAGGATTATGATGACTGGCATAAAATAGAATTAAAACACGGACACAATAGTGATGAGCGGAAACACTTAGAAGAAGACTTGCTGGAAGGCAGGAAACTTCTGGAAAGCGCCGGTAATGAGCTGCTGTCATCTAAAATAGCTTACCGGGAAGCAGAGCAGGTACAGAAAAGTGTAGCAGGCAACATAGAAGCGGATTTAGAACAGTATGATCGGCAAGAGGCAATGTGCTGTCGCTGGGAAACACTTGCCGAAAAAAGTGTACTTGGTCGTCTTGCTGTTTCGGGATTTATTGTATTCTTACTAACACTGGCGGGTTCTGTTTACAGGCCGTACTGGTGGCTATATATCCTGCTTGGTTTGGCAACAGCCACTGTTTTGCTCACTGCCGTAATTTACATTATTTTGCTGTATCGAAAAGGCAGGTTAAAAGAGACAGAAGCGGCTTTGCTCGCTAAAGCTGAAAGCCTCAATTTGGCGGCGACGGATATTCATTTCCTAAGGCACGATTTTGGTGCACTTGCCCAAAAAGTAGTTGTGCTGGGCGGACGCCTCAGCGAGGCTGAAAAAAGGGTGGAGTGGAGACAAAAAGAGTTTGACCGGTTAAAGGATGATCTCGAAGTCAGGGAGAGGCAGGTCAAGGAAACTGAAGTTGATATCGAACGTTATAAAACTCTGACTGGTGCAGATAGCTTGGAAACGTTAGCGAAAACAATCAAACAGCAGCAGATCTTGCAAAAAGAAAGTGAAAAAGAAGCCGGTATTTTGGAAAGCCATTTTGGAAAAGGCGATCGGTCAGGATCGCCGGTCGAATTGATTCCTTACTGGGAAAGTCAGGTAGAAGCACTGTCGTCATTTGCCCAGGCTGCCTCAGGGATTGTGCCTGATCGAAAGATAATCACGCAATTGAATGAAACGTTGGGCAGGCTTGAAGAAAAAATTCAGGGGCTAATCGAACTGACTCAGGAAAGAAAGGATGAGCTGCGCGGCTTTGAAAAAGAGCTTGATGATATCTTCAACAATACGGAAGAAAATCTCCGCTGTGAAACTACTGCTGACCTGAAAATGATGCTCAAAAAGCTTGCAGACTGGATCGGTTTTTGTGAAGAAAATAGGGAAGCGGCCCAGGCGGCGATAACTATCTTTGCAAAGATTGAGCAGGAAGAGGAACAGAAAGTCAGTGAGCTCTTTGGGGATGAGAGTCCGGTCAGTGGTTTTTTCGATCTGATCACCGGTGGCTTATATAAAAAGGTTATATACAACACAGAGCATAATACCATTAATATTATCAGAAAAGACGGCCTTCAGTTACATGCCGATCAGTTGTCCGGCGGCGCATATGATCAATTATATTTCGCGATCAGACTGGCTCTGGGCGAAAAAATTCTCAAAGGAGAAAAGGGTTTCTTTATCCTCGACGATCCCTTTATCAAAGCCGATCCAGAGCGGCTCAAGACCCTGATATCAATGCTTTTCAAGATCAGCTCCGCAGGGTGGCAGATTCTTTACTTCAGTTCTAAAGGCGAGATACGGCAAGCCCTGGAGCATAAAGTTAACGCCGGAGAAGTGCAGCAGATTTTAGTCAACCCCGGTGGCGTTTAGTGATCAGGAGTGCAGATACCCTGACAGGGGAGCGGAAAAAATGCAATTAACCGTTTTGGGTTGTTACGGACCCTACCCACCGGCCGGAGGCGCCTGCTCCGGCTACCTGGTGCAGGAAGCAGGCTGCAATATTTTGCTTGACTGTGGCAACGGAGTGCTGAGCAGGCTGCAGGAATTTATCGATTACAGGGATTTGGACGTAGTTTTGTTGTCTCATTTGCATGCCGATCATCTGTCAGATTTAATGATTATGCGCTATGGGCTCATGTTGAACCCAAAAAGCAAATTGTCCGATCAGCCGCTGCCTCTATATGCCCCGCCTGAACCGGCGGGCGAATTCGAACGCCTGCCCTATAAAAGTGCCTATGCAGTCAATGCGTTAAATGAACACTCAGCTTTTGATATCGGGCCCTTTACGATTACTGTCAGCTCTGGAGTGCATGCAGTACCGTCTTTTAGTTTTCGTCTTGAATCGCCGACCGCTTCGCTTGTTTATTCCGCGGATACGGAAATCAATCAAAACCTTGCCCCTTTCGCCAAAAGTGCCGATTTGTTCCTCTGTGAAGCGAATTACCTGGAGGCCGATATCACCGCAGGGTTGACCAATCATCTCAGTGCAGCCCAGGCGGCAATGATTGCGGCTGAAGCGGGAGCAAAAAAACTGCTGCTTACCCATCTTCATCCGCAGAGGAATAGTTCCCTTTACCTGGCCGAAGCACGGAAATATTATCTGGCCGCAGAACTGGCGCAGGAGCGATTTATCTATCAGATCTGATTGCCCTTTATTCATTGCAAAGTTATTGATCTACTTGCTATAATGAGGCTGTCCGTAAAAACGATCAATTCACATGTTTTATAATAATTTAATTGCAGAGGTAAAACTGTGACTGAAACCAGGGAGTTACTGCGTAAGCTGCCGGCTGTTGATCGCCTGCTGCGTGAGACTGCATTGGCAGAAGCTTTATCAAAGCTTCCCCGTCGGGTGGTTTTGCCTGCAGTTCAGGATACCATAGAACAATGCCGCCGGGAAATCATAGCTGCTGGGGATGATTCGTCTGAATTACAGGTAATGGATCTGACCCCAATACATTTAGCGGAAAGAGCGGCCACTCTGGCAAAAAAACGTGCAGCATCAAGCTTAAGGCCGCTGATCAATGCGACCGGTATCGTGATCCATACCAATCTTGGCCGTGTTCCCTTAGCCCAAGAAGCCGTAGATGCTCTTACAGGAGTTGCTGCAAACTACAACAACCTTGAACTATCGCTGGCCAGCGGCAGACGCGGTTCACGACAGGAGCACCTGGAGCAGCTGATTTGTGAACTATGTGGTGCAGAAGCGGCATTGGTTGTTAATAATAATGCCGCCGCGGTTTTTTTGGTCCTAAGGGCCCTGGCGGAAAAACGTGAGGTTATTGTGTCACGTGGCCAGCTGGTTGAAATAGGCGGCTCATTTAGAATCCCCGAGATTATGTCAGCCAGCGGCGCCCTGATGGTCGAAGTGGGGACAACCAACAAGACTTATCTGCGCGACTATGAACGGGCTCTCACTGAAAACAGCGCCGCTTTTCTCAAGGTTCACACCAGTAATTATAATCTGGTTGGTTTTACAGCCGAAGTTGAAACTGCCGAGCTGGCGGACCTTGCTCACCAGCACAATCTTTTGATGTTTGAAGATCTCGGCAGTGGCGCCCTGATCGACCTTAAAAAATTTGGTCTGCCGCCTGAGCCTCTGGTTCAGGACAGCATTACTGCCGGGGCTGACCTGGTTACTTTCAGCGGGGATAAATTGCTCGGTGGTCCGCAGGCTGGAATTATTGTCGGGCGTAAAAGTCTCGTTTCCGCTCTCCGCAGTAACCAACTGGCTCGTATAGTCAGAGTAGACAAGTTTACAATTGCCGCCATGGAAGCAACTCTGCGCTTATACCTGGATGAAGAACAGGCAGCGGAAAAGATCCCTGTCTGGAAAATGCTGGCAACCCAAGAAGCTCGCCTTCAAAGCAGGGCTGAAAAAATTGCCGGCCAGTTAGCAAAGCTGCTGAAAACTGCAGAAGTCGGCATCCAGATGGGCATATCTAAAGTTGGCGGCGGTGCTTTACCTGCTGCCGAGCTGCCGACCTGGCTGGTTTCCGTTAAACCGAAACAGGCTGAGATCTCTGCTGTGGAGCTCGTCGAAAGAATGCGCGATGGTGAACCACCGTTAATCTTACGCCTGCAGCATGAAACTTTGCTTTTTGACTTAAGAACAGTCCGTGAAGATCAGGAACAAACCCTGGTTGATAAAATAACCGGAGCCTTTCAAAGCTAAAATACTTAAGGGAGCAAGCTCATTGGAACAACTGATTATCGGCACAGCCGGCCATGTAGATCATGGTAAAACAGTGCTGATTAAAGCACTGACCGGGGTTGATACCGACCGCCTGCAGGAGGAAAAGGAGCGGGGTATTTCCATCGACTTAGGCTTTGCCCCATTTCGCCTGCCGAGCGGCAGGCTGGCTGGTGTTGTCGATGTTCCCGGTCACGAAAGATTCATTCATAATATGCTGGCCGGCGCTGCCGGGATGGACCTGGTGATGCTGGTGGTTGATGCTGTGGAAGGTGTTATGCCGCAGACCAGGGAACATTTAGATATTCTGCAGCTGTTGGGTGTGCAGAAAGGCATTGTCGTGATCACCAAAATTGATCTGGTCGAAGAGGATTGGCGGGAACTGGTAAGCGAAGAGATTAGCGAAGAGCTCAAAGGTACTTTTCTTGAAGCAGCGCCAATTATTGCCGTCTCGGCGCTGAAAGAAGAGGGAATTGATGAGCTGAAAGAGCTGATTGATCATATGACTGAATCTATAGCATCACGCAGCTCTTCCGGACCGCTGCGTTTACCGGTCGACCGCTCTTTTATCATTGCCGGCTTTGGGACAGTGATTACAGGCACCCTGGTCCAGGGGTCGGTAAAAGTGGGTGATACGGTATCCGTTGTGCCACCGGGGCTGGAAGCACGGGTGCGCAATGTGCAGGTGCATGATGCCGACGTTAAGGAAGCCAGGGCCGGAGCCCGGGTGGCTCTCAATCTGGCCGGTCTGGAAAAAGAACTGGTGCAGAGAGGAAGTGTCGTCAGCTCGCCGGGCTATTACCGGCAAACGGCCCTGCTTGATGTTACAGTAGAGCTTTTACCCAAGGCTCCCCGCAACATTAAAAACTTAGACCCGGTACACTTTTTCCTGGGCACTGCCCGCTCTGTTGCCAGGATTTTACTGCTTGATCGCGATGAGTTGTTGCCGGGTGAAAGCACGCTGGCCCAGTGCCGGCTTGACCGTCCGCTGGTAGCCGAGCGGGGTGATCCCTTTGTTATTCGCTCCTACTCGCCGATGACTACCATTGGTGGGGGAAAGATCTTAGATCCCTATCCAGCTAGGCATCGCCGTTTCAGGAGCGAGATCATCGAAAAACTAAAAAATCTTGATCAGGATTCACAGAATGCAGGGGATGCTGCCTTTCTCAGCAGTAAACTTGAAGCTCTTGTTGTCGCCGATCTGAAAAAGTTGATTAGCGAAACCAGGTTGCCACAAGAAACCATTGAAGGGATCATCGAACAACAGATCGAGGAAGGTCAGGTCAAACGACTTGGTGATTCCTTTGTTACCGTCTCTGCTTTGGAAGACTCGATAAAACTGCTGAAGACAGCCTTGGCTGAACACCACCTCAAAGTTCCCCTTGCTGCAGGACTTTCAAAAGCGAGACTCAAAGGCTATTTATCCGGCAGCTTCGGTCAGCGCGAATACGACTCTTTGCTGAAACTGCTGCAGGAGAGAGCAGTGGTTACGGTTAGGGATGATCTGGTTTCCAGTTACCAATACCTGCCTGCGCCTGCAGAAAGCGATCAGACGCTGCTGGGTAAGCTGACCGCTAATTACCGTAATGAAGGGTTGCAACCGTCGTCAGCCCGAGTAGCCTTGGAAAAAGCCGGGGTAAAAACAGTGCGGCAGGATGAGCTTTTCGCTTACCTGGTGGAGCGAGGCACCCTGGTAAAAATCAGCGAAGACCTATATTTTCACAGTGAAGCTTACCACAAGGCAATTGAAATTCTGCGGCGTCACTTTGCGTCTAACAATACTCTCACCTTAGCCCAGTACCGCGATTTAACCGGTAGTTCGCGTAAATTTGTGCAGGCTCTGCTTGAGTACTTTGATCAGCAGAAGCTAACCCGCAGGGTGGAGGATCACCGGGTTGCGTTCAAACTGGATTTAAGATAACAGAAAATAACCTGATTCACCGGGGAGGTTAAGAAGATGGAGCGCGAGAAAGTTCGTCTCACAACAATGACTACCAGCGCCGGGTGAGCAGCAAAAATCGGGCCGGAGGCCCTGGCGCAGGTGCTGCGCTCTTTGCCTAAGTTTGATGATCCCAATTACCTGAACCGGGAGCAGCATTTTTCTGATGCCGGTATTTACCGGGTATCGGAAACGCATGCTCTTGTACAATCTGTTGATTTTTTTACGCCCATCGTTGACGATCCCTACCTGTTTGGGCAGATTGCTGCTGCCAATGCCTTAAGTGATGTCTATGCCATGGGTGGAAAACCGCTTACGGCGCTTAATATCATCTGTTTTCCCACCTCCTGTCAGCCGCTCGAAATTATGGAAACCATCTTGCGTGGCGGTTACGACAAGGTTAAAGAGGCCGGGGCAGTGGTGGTCGGCGGTCACAGTATTGAAGATCCGGAGCCCAAATATGGCCTTTCTGTTACCGGGTTGGTAGAAATAAGCCAACTAATCACTGGCAGCGGCGCCCACCCGGGAGATCAGCTGGTGCTAACCAAACCTTTAGGCACCGGGATTATTAATACGGCGGTTAAGGGAGAGATGATTGCTGAAAATGAGGCTGACCTGGTTACAGGGATGATGGCTACGCTGAATGCTGCTGCTTCGGAAGCGATGCTTGAGAGCGGTGTTCTGGCCTGTACTGATATAACTGGTTTCAGCCTGCTTGGACATCTGCACGAAATGCTGGTCTCCAGTTCGGTATCGGCGGTGTTGGAGTATGATAGGATTCCTTTCTACCCCCGGGTTAAAGAAATGGCTGCTATGGGAATGATCCCTGCCGGGGCGTATCGTAATCTTGATTATCTGCTTCCCCATCTCAATTGGCAGGGACCGGTTGAAGTGAAAGATGATGCTCTGATTATGATGGCTGACCCCCAAACGTCAGGCGGGCTGCTTGCTGCTGTAAATCCTGCCAAAATCGCATCGTTTTTAGCAGCTCTAAAGACCAGGAAAACCTTGGGGCAGGTTATAGGCCACATCACCGAAGGCCTTGAAAATACGATAACCATTAGTTGATCAAGACAAGTAGGGCCATCGTTTACAAACAGAGGTTGACCCGGTTAATAGTTGCCTAGGGAAAATATTTATGAATTAAAAAATCAAGCAGGATTTATTACTGAATATGTCGAATTCCACCAATATGGTTATATTTTTATGAAATTATCACACAATTTTATAATTAATCACAGGGAGGTGTAGCCGGGGCGATCATTAGGCTATTAATTGTCCGGAGTTGTCACTTTGCTGCCGGAGAAGCAGAATTAAACATTTTTTTATGATGCGGGGTATGCTAATGAGTATTGAAAGCCAGACATTCACCGAAAGATATGATCTGCTGGGTTGTATCCAATGCGGACGCTGCACAGGGGGTTGCCCGGTTACTGTGCGGGCGGACCTTAATGTTCGCCGCTTTGTATATGATGCCTACAATGAGGAGAAGCTTGAAGAACTTGCCCGACTGGCGGAAATCTGGGATTGTACTGCCTGTCACACCTGTGCGGTGCGCTGCCCCAAAGGTTTAAAACCGCTTGAAGTACTACTGGGTTTACGAACCATGATTGTTGAAAGCGGAAAAGTAGAACCGACAGTTCGTGATGCTCTGCAAAGTGTTCTTCTGGAGGGTAACCCCTGGGAGAAAGCGAGAGCGGCAAGGAGTGACTGGATGGAAGGCCTGGATGTAAAAATTGCCGAGCCTGGTGTTCCGGTCGAAAACCTCTTTTTTGTCTGTTGTACGATCGCTTATGATCCCCGGGTTCAAACGATTGCCAAGAACCTGGTGCGCATTCTGAACAAAGCCGGGATTGATTATGCTTTTCTTGATGATAGTGAAAGCTGTTGCGGCAGTGAGGTCTATACCCTCGGGGAAGAGGGTCTCTTTGAGATGCTGGTTGAAGACAATACGGCGTTTTTAAATGAGTTTTCCGCTACCCGTCTGATTACTCTTTCGCCTCACTGTTTTACAACTTACCGCAAACAATATCCTGATTTGAAAATGCCGGTTTTACATTATACTCAGCTATTGGAAGAGCTGCTCAGGGAAGGCAAATTGACCTGGAAGGGCGATCTTCAGAAAAAGATAGTTTTTCATGATCCCTGTTATCTTGGGAAACAGGGTGATGTCTATGATGAGCCGCGGCAGCTATTAAAGAGTATTCCCGGTGTTGAGCTGTTGGAGTTTGATCGCCGGCGTGAGCGTTCATTATGCTGCGAAGGCGGCGGAGGCAAAATGTGGGTCGAGTCGACATCAAAAAAAGAGCGACTGGCAGAAACACGGATCAAGGATGCTAAAGAGCTGAATGCCGATATCGTAGCAGTTGCCTGTCCGTTTTGTGTTTTAACCCTGGAGGATGCCATGAAAGGGCTTGGCTACGAGGAAGAGATGCGGGTGGCAGAGATCATGGAACTTCTGGGTGAATTTGTAGAAGCTTAAATTGCTTTTTAATTTTGGCAGGAGGTGGAAAGAACGATGAAAATGTTTGTTTGTATCAAGTATGTGCCCGATACTTCCGAAGCGGAAGTAAAGGTCAATCCCGATGGCGTATCGGTTGACAGCAGTCGTTTTTCTTTTGATATTAATGATGCTGACAACTATGCTGTTGAGGAATCGGTATTAATGAAGGAAGCCAGCGAGGGCGATGTTACGGTATTATCGATCGGTCCGAAACAATCGGATGTGATGATCCGCATGGCGATGGCCAAGGGTTGCGATCGGGCAGTGCGCATCGAAGATGAACGCATTGCCGGTTATGATCCGCTGATGGTGGCCAAGGTGCTGGCCGGCGCAATCAAGGGCCAGGAATTTGACCTGGTGCTGACCGGTTGCATGGCCAGTGATGACTGGCAAATGTCTACCGGTGTGGCTTTGGCAGAAGAGCTTGGTGTCAACCATGCCTCGATGGTTAAGAAAGTGGAAGTCCTTGGCGGTAATAAAGTGAAGGCTTACCGCGAACTTGAAGGTGGCCTGATGGAAGTTGTGGAGGTCGAACTGCCGGCAGTGCTGACCATACAGACTGGAATCAACGAACCGCGTTATGCTCCAATCCGTGGCATTCGGGAGGCGCAGAAGAAAGAGTTGAAAGTAGCTAGTCTTGACGACCTGGGCCTTGATGCCTCTGCAGTCAGCGCTGAAGCTTCTATGGTAGTTCTTGAGCGGCTGTACATCCCCGATGTAGTTTCATCCGCTGAATTTATTGAAGGCGAACCGGATGAAAAAGCAGAAAAACTGGCGTCGATCCTGGTTAAAGGAGGCCTTGTATAATGGGTAGCATCTTAGTATTGGCGGAACACCGCCAGGGTGTTTTAAGGGATGTTTCTTACGAAATGATGGCCGTTGCCCCCAAATTGGCCGAGCAGATGGGCACTGATGTAGTGGCTCTGTTAATCGGCAGTGGGATGGATGAACTGGCCAAGAAAATGGCAGCTTTTGGTATTAAAGTATTGGTTGTCGATGATCCACTCTTCAAGGATTTTAATGCAGATAAATATCAAAAAGTCCTCTCGGCCCTGATTGATGATCTGAAACCGGCAGTAGTGATGACCGGTCATACTGCTCAGGGTGTTGATTTTATGCCGGCACTGGCTATAGAAAAGAAACTGCCCCTGGTTGCTGATGCGATCAGCCTCGAATATGCAGGCGGTACGCTTAAAGCTACACGTCAGTTATATTCCGGCAAGGCTAATGCGGTAATGGCGTTCAAACCGGCTGCTACGTACCTGCTGACTTTCCGCGAGGGAGCAGTGGAAGCGCCCGATGCTTCAGCCAGCGGTTCGGTCGAAAAGCTTGATTCACCGCTTAAAGAAGATCTTTCTTACCGAAAATTTATCGAGTACGTTGAAGCCGAAGTGGGCGACGTTGACATTACCCAGTCGGATATTCTGGTTGCTGTGGGTCGCGGTTTAAAGGAAGATAAAAACCTGCCGCTGGTTGAAGAGCTGGCTAAGGCGATTAAGGCCGACATAGCTGGTTCTCGTGCGGCAACTGACGCCGGTTGGATTCCTCATGATCGCCAGGTTGGTACTTCAGGCAAAGCGGTCAAGCCTAAACTCTACATTGCCATGGGTATCTCCGGAGCCTTCCAGCATATAGCAGGGATGAAAGGCGCAAAAACGGTTGTAGCAATTAATAAGGATCCCGAGGCCCCGATCTTTTCTGTGGCCGACTACGCCATTGTTGACGACATGTTTAAGATTGTGCCCAAGCTGACCGAAAAGCTGAAAGAGCTAAAAGGTTAATGGTCAGCTTAAACGAGGGGCAATCTTGACAGGAGGATGAATAACCAGATGACGGAAAAACCGAAAATTGGCGTCTATGTCTGTCACTGCGGGATTAATATTTCAGCGACAGTAGACGTTGAGACAGTTGCAGATTATGCTCTGAAGCTGCCCAATGTTGAGGTGGCACGCACCTATTCATATATGTGTTCTGATCCCGGTCAGTCCCTGATTAAAAATGACATCAGGGAACATGGTTTAAACCGGGTCATCGTCGCATCCTGTTCTCCGCGCATGCATGAGCCCACTTTTCGCAAGGCCATTAAGGAGGCGGGGATCAATCCCTACTATCTGGAGATGGCCAATATCAGGGAACAGTGCTCCTGGGTGCACCATGATATCGATGAAGGGACAGCAAAATCTAAAAAGCTGGTCGCCGCATCCGTGGCAAAAGTAAGGTTGCTTGAGGCTCTTGAATCTAAAGAGGTTGACGCTGAACCCTCGGCCCTGGTGATAGGTGCCGGTATCGCCGGCATTCAGGCAGCGCTGGACATTGCCGATGCGGGCTTCAAGGTTTACCTGGTTGAAAAAACGCCGTCGGTCGGCGGCAGGATGGCCCAGCTGGATAAGACCTTTCCAACCCTTGACTGCTCGGCCTGTATCCTGACCCCGAAGATGGTTGACTGTGCCAGCCATCCCAATATTGAGCTATTAAGCTACTCCGAAGTGGAGGAGATTGGAGGCTATATTGGCAATTTTGATATCAAGGTGCGGAAAAAAGCACGTTATGTCGATTTTGACAAATGCACCGGTTGCGGGGATTGTGCGGCGGAGTGCCGGGTGAAAGATCGCTTCCCCAGTGAATTCGATATGGGTATGGGCAAACGCTCGGCGGTTTACCTGCCTTTTCCCCAGGCTGTGCCGGCCAAGTATACCATTGATCCGGAAAGCTGTCTTTACTTGACCAAGGGTAAATGCGGCAAAGGCCCGAAATGTGCCGAGGTCTGTCAGGCTGGAGCGATCAATTTCGATCAGGTTGATGAAACCGTGGAATTTAGAGTCGGAGCCGTAATTGTCGCTACCGGTTTTGATCCCTTTGATGCATCGCGCAAACCGGAATATGGTTACAGCGATTATCCGAACGTGATCACCGGCATGGAAATGGAACGGCTGGTATCAGCTTCCGGTCCGACCGGGGGAAAAATTAAAATCTTTAATGGCAAAGAGGAAATTGAGCCGAAAGAGGTTGCCTTTATCAAGTGTGTCGGTTCCCGCGATGAAAGCGTAGGGAACGAATACTGCTCCAGGGTTTGCTGCATGTATGTAGCCAAGCAGGCTCACCTCTTAAGGGATAAACTGCCCGATGCCAATATCCGGGTTTATTACATGGATGTCAGGGCTTTCGGTAAAGGTTTCGAAGAGTTCTATGATCGGGTTCGTCGGGAAAATGTCCGCTATATCCGCGGTAATCCGTCCGAGATTTTCAAGCGAGGCGACAAGCTGGTGGTTAAAGTGGAAGATACTTTAACAGCAACTCCGCTCGAAGATGAAGTCGATCTGGTTGTGCTTGGTGTTGGTCTGGAGCCGCGAGCCGATATGCGCCAGACGATGGAACTGCTGCGCCTGTCGCAGTCGCCAGACCGCTTTTTCCTTGAAGCTCATCCCAAATTGCGGCCTGTTGATACCGCTACTGATGGGGTTTTTTTAGCCGGCTGTTGCCAGGGGCCAAAGGATATTCCCGATACAGTAGCTCAGGCCAAGGGAGCAGCCTCTTCGGCGATGATTCCTTTGGCCAGGGGCAAGGTAGTGATCAGCGCCCAGGTGGCCACTGTTGATGAATCAACTTGCAGGGGTTGTGGTTTCTGCGTTAATATTTGCCCCTATACTGCTATTGAGCTGGTTACGGTCAACCGGTTTGGCCATGAAGTTGAGGTGGCCAGAGTCAACGAAGCCCTCTGCAAGGGCTGCGGATCCTGTTCGCCCGGTTGTCTTTCTGATTCAATCCAGCCGAAATCCTTCCGTGATCGCCAGATCTTACCGCAGATCGCGGCATTGGGGGTCTTTAAATGAGCGATAATTACGAGCCTAACATTGTAGCTTTCCTTTGCAATTGGTGTTCCTACGCCGGTGCGGATCTGGCCGGCACCAGCCGGGTTCAGTACCCGGCTAATATCCAGGTGATCAGGGTGATGTGTTCCGGGCGGGTTAATCCGCTTTATGTGATGAACGCCCTGCAACAGGGAGCCGATGGAGTATTGGTTTCAGGTTGCCATCCCGGTGATTGCCATTATATGGAGGGCAACTTCTATGCCCGGCGCCGTCTGGGGATGCTAAAGGACTTGATGGAGTTTGTCGGCGTCGACCCTAAAAGGTTTCACATGAGTTGGGTATCAGCATCTGAGGGGCACAAATGGAAGGAAGTTGTGGAAAAAACCGTCGAAGATGCGCGTGAAGCAGGGCCGTTTGAAGGTTTCAGGCGCCGGCAGATCGACTGGTAGGAGGGGTAATTAGAAGATGGATTTGGAACAATTACGAAAAACTGCAGCAGAAGTTGTGGCCCGGGATGACGTCAAGTACCTGATCGGATGGAAGAAGGGTTCTTATGGCTACCGGGTGGCCCCGGTTTTTGTCGAAGATGCCGCAGGTGTGGCAGAGTTGATCTTTTCACCCCTCTGCACCGCAAACCTGACCACTTACCTGACTCTGGTTGAGAAAACTCCTCTGCCCCGTGGTCAGGAAGCTGATAAAAGGAAAGTTGCCTTGATGGTAAAAGGTTGTGACAGCAGGGCAGTTGTGCAGCTTTTGGTTGAAAAAGGTATTCACCGGGAAGAGGTGATTGTCATCGGTTGTCCCTGTCCCGGTGTGGTTGATCAGAGTTTGCTGGTGGAGAAATATGGCGACACAGAAGAACCGGTCGAGGTCAAATGGAACGGCGACGGGTTTATGCTGGTCCGCGGCGGAGAAGAAATTAAAATCCCCAGGGAGGAAGTACTGGCCGAAAAATGCCGGCTTT
>Ga0194125_10001753_pt1 | contig 36605 bp, 37 predicted proteins | sample TA2KigC250mmetaG_FD_148626 | JGI IMG/M metagenome (GOLD analysis project Ga0194125, IMG submission 148626) | Freshwater microbial communities from Lake Tanganyika, Tanzania - TA2015034 Kigoma Deep Cast 250m | ecosystem: Environmental > Aquatic > Freshwater > Lake | place: Tanzania: Lake...
TCGGTTTCACGGTTTTCGCCCCGATGATCCTGGCACGCACTGGCCAGGACAGCCTGATCTTCGGCTCGATCCAGACCGCGGGCGCGGTGGGGGGCGTTGCAGGCGGGATCATCATGAGCGCCTGGGGCGGCTTCAAGCGCCGGGTTCACGGTGTGCTGATCGGCTGGATGTTCAGCGGTTTGTCTTTTGCCCTGTTCGGCGCGGTCACAGGCCTGCCGTTGTGGATCACCTTCAGTGCCATGTCTGCGCTGACGGCGCCTCTCATCAACACCTCTAACCAGGCATTGTGGCAGGCCAAGGTGGCACCCGATCTGCAGGGGCGCGTCTTTTCGGCACGCCGATTGATCGCCTGGTTCACGCAGCCGATTTCCCCCATCATCGGCGGTACGCTGGCAGATTTCGTCATGGAGCCAGCGATGCAATCTTCTGGCGGGCTGGCCGCTATTTTCAGCCCCATCTTTGGCAGCGGCCATGGCGCGGGGATGTCCCTGCTGATTTCCTTCGCCGGTTTGGGTTCTGCCCTGGTGGGGTTAATGGGCTATTTCCTGCCCTATATCCGCAACGCCGAGGACATCCTGCCCGATCATGACTAGACAGAGAAAACCGAAAAATACGTGTGCGGGTTGCGTAACAACCCGCACACGTATTCTTCGGTATAGACAAAATAAAGGAGACTCTTATGTGGTACAACCCCCTCATGCGCCAGTTGCTCAACTCGCCTTTGCACTCCCTCGTCAGCAAGAATATGATGTTGATCACTTACACCGGGCGTAAAAGCGGCAAAACCTACACCACGCCGGTCAGCTGCCTCGAAATCGAGGGCGCGCTTTATACACTCAGTTCACGGGAGCGAGTCTGGTGGCGCAATCTGCGCGGGGGTGCAGAGGTCAGCCTCAGGTTACAGGGAAAGAACATCCCCGCCCGGGCGCAGGTTATCGAAGAGCCGGAAGAAATCCACAAAATCCTGGGGAAATTTCTCGAAACCGCCCCGCAGTTTGCCCGCTATTTGAACATCGCCCTCGACGCCCAGGGCATCCCGGATGCTGACGATATGGGTCGTCAGAGCCGCGCCCGGGTGTTCGTGCGCACGAAGTTGTAGGACAGGTTGGCAACCTGTCCTACTCGAAAATCGTAAATGCCACGTTGACCCCGCGGGTGGGCTTGCCCTCCGCACCGCCGGTGATCTCGGTGATCTGTGCTTCGATGGGGATGCCCTCGTCAATCAAGGGGGCTAACTCGTCGGCTAATTCAGGGCTGACATAGCCGATTTGAAAAGCCAGGTACACGCCGATATTGTTCTCACTGAACTGGTTGGGTTCGCGCAGCAAGAGCAGCGGCTGGCCGTTATAGCACAGCGCTTCGATGATCTCCTGGCGGTCGGAGCCATCAGGGTTCTGGCGCGTCACGCCGGAAAGTTTGGAGTAGAGGGTTTGCATGCTCCGTCCACTGACTACTGCTTACGACTCACCAACAACATAAACCCCACTCTTCACCAATTTCCCGCCCTGCTCATAGATAAAGTACTTCAACGCGATCGGGAAAACCTTGCTCAACATAGCCTGCGCCGGGCAGTAGCGTAGGGCCGAAAGCTCCATGGCGCGCAGGACAGCATTTTTATCTACACTTTTACCGGTGATGTGATATTCGATCGTCGCCTCGGTGAAGACCTTCGGGTGCTCCTCGGCTCTCCTGGCGTGTACTATGACCTCGAATCCTGTCACTTCCTGGCGTTTCTTCTGCAAGATGGAGATCACGTCCATAGCTGTACAACCAGCCAGGCTGATCGCCATCAACTCTATGGGGCGGAAGCCGTCGTTGTCGCCGCCGACTTCGGGGTCCACGCCGAGGGGGATTTCGAAACCGGTATCGGCGGCGCCGGTGAAAGACATGCGTCTACGCCAGGTTACTTTTGCATCCATTTTTCTATTTCTCCAAATAATCATCCAACTTCAGGCGGCGGAATAAGCGAACGCGCACATCGGAAGGGATGGAGGGCTGCGCTGCGGTTTCGTGGTAGAGATAAACCGTTTTCTTGAGCGTATCAACGACGATCTTGCAGTTGGCGCAATCGGCCATGTGGCGATCGAGTTCTCGACAGAGTTCAGCCGACAGGCTGCCATCCACATAGTCAGACAGCGAATCGAGGAAGCGGCGGCAATTCTGGTGGTGTTCCATTCTCTTCACTCATATTGTTCCGGGTAAGCGCTCTCGGAAATAGGCAGTCAGAAGCTCACGAAGCTGCAATCGCGCCCGATGCAAGCGGGTTTTGACGGCCATTTCGCTGATTTCCAGCGCTTCGGCGGTCTCTTGGGTGGAAAGACCTTCGATATCTCGCAAGATGAAGACTATCTTCGAACTCTCGGGTAGCTGTTCGATGCTTTCATCCAGATGGCGGCGAACCTCGTCGGATATCAATTCCTCTTCGGGCAGACAACACCAATCTATGATCTGTAGAGGTTCTGGATCATCCTCGCTCTCGTCCTGGTACCGCGTTTCCATCGAAACCGTATCGGGGCGCTTCTTTCGCAAGAACATCAGGGCTTCGTTGGCGGCGATCCGATACAGCCAGGTAGAGACCTTCGACCTGCCATCGAAACGGGGGAAGGCATGAAACGCTTTGATGAATGTCTCTTGAAGAATATCCTCGGCATCCTGCGGGTTTTGGAGCATCTTCATCCCCAGGCGGTAGATATAGCCTGAGTAGGCCTCCACGACCCGTGCGAATTCAGCCTGATCTCCGTTTTGGAGCGCTTCCAGCGAAAAACCTTCTTCCAGTTCTACCAATTTACTCATTTAGATGATACTTCATGTAAAAGGTTACCGTACTTTAGCCCAGGGCGCGAAGACCTGATTTCCAGCATGGATGAACAGGAAACGAATTTTCCAAAATCGCTCGTTAGCCCGGTCCCCGGTGTGCCCGGGGACGGGCTTTTGATCGAAAACAGGGGGAGGCGCCCCAATTTCTAGCCTGGCTGAATGGGAGACGTATCAACTCCGGGTTGATTTTATCATGGCACGCGCGCGTGATGGCGGAAAAGAGAGTGAGCCGACGGCGCATACACTGCCCCTTCAGGGTGATTTTCCTATCCAACCATTTATGACAAATATCCTCTTGATTTGTGATAGTACATACTGACGATCTGCTCACTATTTTCTTATACTAGCATCGGAGTTTGTAGAGCGAATTCTTTACAAACAGAGCAAGATTTTAACGCCCAAGACTCGAAGGCGGGCGAAAACCTCTCTCACCCCCCTTTCATCCCCCCATTTTCACCATGTGCTGTCTCGATAATCGGCATTTCGGCAGCACGATGGGAGGACAGAGGGGGGGTTGTCTGAATTATTATCCTTACCCAATCATAAGGAGGATTTCTCATGACTGTTACCACGATTGATCTACCGGCTATGTACGGTGATCATCACGTCAATGAGGTCAGGCGCATCTTGCTCGACCTGGATGGCGTGGAAGAGGTGTATGCCAGCAGCGCATTCTCCGCTGCTGAGATCACCTACAATTCCAAGAAGATCAAGAAAGAGGCAATCACAGCCAGGCTCGAAGAGGCCGGGTATTTGGGCGATCTGCCCATTCCCAAAGAGACAGGTAGACCCGCGAACGAGGCCAGTGGTAAGGGCCCCTTCTTCCGCCACACACAAGCGTATGCCCAAACCAGCCATATTGTCAGTTTCAGCCAGGAAATTGGGCATGGCGGTCGCGGCCTATGGCCTTGCCCTGGCATGGAACCGATTAGAGGTATGGACGAGGAGTAACCCATGGCAAAGCAAAGACGAACCCCCCAGGAACAAAGCGCGGACCCCGCCGCGCAACAGATGTTGATCCGGGCTGAGGAGCTGGGCATTGGCACAGCCTTCACCCGCGCTGACGATATGGCGCCCTGCAATATCGGCGCGGCTGGATTGTGCTGCAAGCAATGCGGCATGGGGCCCTGCCGCCTGACCAGAGAGGGTGATGTAGGAGTCTGCGGCGCGACCATTGATACTGTGCAGGCTCGCAACCTGGTAAGGGCGATTTCAGCTGGCAGCGCAGCCCACTCCGACCACGGGCGCGATATGGCCTTCACGCTCAAAGCGACCGCCAATGGCGAAACGGAAGGCTACTACATTCGTGATGTAGCCAAGCTGCGCAACGTGGCTTCCTATTACGATATCGAAATCGAAGGCCGTTCCCCGGATGAGATTGCCAACGATCTGGCTGATCTCTACATCGCCCAGTTTGGGCAGCAGACTGGGGAAGTCGTCCCAGTGCGTCGTGCGCCTGAGAAACGGCAGAAAATCTGGCGAGAGCAGGGTGTGATTCCCCGGGGCATTGATCGCGAAGTCGTCGAGGCCTTGCACCGCACCCATATCGGCGACGATCAGGATTACGAACATATCCTCAATCACGCCATCCGCACCGGGTTAGCCGACGGTTGGGCGGGCAGCATGATCGCCACTGACGTCTCCGATATCCTCTTCGGCACGCCGGCCCCAATCTTGGGTCAGGCCAACCTGGGGGTCCTGAAAGAGGACATGGTCAATGTGGTCGTCCACGGGCACGAACCCACCCTCAGCCAGATGATCGTGGCAGCCTCCCAGGATCCCGAGATCATCGCCTACGCCAAGAAAGCCGGCGCAAAGGGCGTGCAGCTCTCCGGTATCTGCTGCACCGCCAATGAAATCCTCATGCGTCAGGGCATCCCCGCGGCGGGCAATTTCCTGCACCAGGAGCTATCTATCCTGACCGGCGCGGTCGAGGCCATGGTCGTTGATGTGCAGTGCATCATGCAAGCCCTGGTTTCCCTGGCGGAGAAATTCCACACCAAGATCATCACCACCTCCCCCAAGGTGAGAATCAAAGGCGCCACCCATATCCAGTTCGACGAACACAAGGCGCTTACCATCGCCAAGACCATCCTCAAAGAAGCCATAGATAACTACAAGAACCGCGGCAAGACTCACATTCCACAGGATCGCGAAGACTTGATCCCCGGTTTCTCTCACGAATACATCAACTACATGCTGGGCGGCTCCTACCGGGCATCCTTCCGCCCGCTCAACGATGCCATCATGTCCGGTCGCATCCGCGGCGTGGCCGCCATCGTCGGATGCAACAACCCTCGCACCAGGCAAGACTGGATTCACAACTACGTGGCCGAAGAATTGCTCAAACAGGATGTTCTCATCGTCGAGACCGGCTGCGGCGCAATCGCTGCCGCCAAGTCAGGACTTTTACTGGGCGAGGCCGGATTGGAAAAAGTTGGCCCTGGCTTACAGGAAATCTGCGAGGCGATTGGTATCCCGCCTGTCCTGCACATGGGTTCTTGTGTAGACAACACCCGCATCCTGACCGTGCTGACGCAGATGGTCGAGGAGGGCGGCCTGGGCGACGATATAGACCAGATCCCCGCCGTCGGCCTGGCCCCTGAATGGATGAGCGAGAAAGCCCTGGCGATCGCCACATACTGCGTTGCCTCGGGGGCATACGTCATCTTCGGCGGCTCATCCCCAGTCAGCGGCTGGCCCGACAAACTCTCCAATAGCGATTTGGTGCTCAAGCACATCAGTTCAGGTTGGGAGGAAATCTACGGCGGCAAGCTGGAATTCATCCCTGACCCCGACGAGATGATCAAGGCCACCCTGGCGCACATAGATAAGAAACGAGCTGCTCTCGGCTTACCCGAATACGACCCCGATCGTTTCGGCCAAAGCGGAGACGCCCACATGCTCGAACTGGAAGCGCTGCCATGGTTAGAGCGCAAGGCTGCTATCTACGGATAACCTATTGCTGGAGATTAATAGTGACTGGGTACAAGGAATCAGGTATCAGGGAATATTACAATGTCATGAACCTAATCCTAAGCACCAGTACCTAGTCACTAACACCTGGAGGTACACATGTCAAGATACATCGCAAAACGCGCGATCCGCGGCTCCAACGCCCTGGTGATGGAAGCAGAACTCATGCTCCAAAGAGCGCTGAAAGAAAAAGGAGCGGATACTAAGGTCGAGTTTCCCAATACGGCCTACTACTTGCCGACCATCTACGGTATGACTGGCTTGAAAGTGACCACATTGGGGCAACTCGAGGAAGTGCTGGATCATGCCCGTTCCCTGTTACACCCCATCCCCGCTGAAAACAAATGGACGCCCTACCTGGGTGAAACCCTGGATAGCGGCATGGCCACCCTGCTGGCTGCCGAAACCATCGAGGCGGTGCGATTCGTGTACGGATTGCAGCCAGAGCCTTTCCCCGGCATCGAATTGGCCGGCGGCACAGCCTACCCTCAGCTCGATAACGGCGGAGGTCCGGCCAACCACCTCAACGGACCGATTGATGACATCCAGCTTCGCTCCTGGGGTATTCAATTGGTGGATGGTCGTATGCCCGGCTTCGCCGCTATCGTTGGCGCAGCCAAATCCAACGAAGTCGCCGTCAAGATCGTGCGCGAACTCCAACAACGCAACATCCTGGTCTTCCTATCTGGCAATGTCAATGGACGCAGCATCATCCACCAGCTTCAGGAAGAGGGCGTCGAACTTGGTTACGATACCTACACGATCCCCTTCGGCACCGACACGCTCAGCGCCATCTACGCCCTGGGTTTCGCCACCCGTTCGGCGCTGACCTTCGGCGGCATAGACGCTGGCCAGGCGCGCGACATCCTGCTCTACAACAAGAAACGCGTCTTTGCTTTCGTCATCGCCCTGGGCGAGGTGGATGACCTCAAATACGCCGCCGCAGCCGGAGCGATCAACTACGGCTTCCCGGTCATCGCCGACACGGTCATCCCCGAAATCCTGCCCACCGGCGTGACCGATTACGAGCACGTCATCTCGATGCCCTTCGATCAGATCCCCGGCAAGGACGATCTCGAACGCGCCGAACGCCTGGTGCAAAAGTGCATCGAGGTGCGCGGCGTGAAGATCAAGATGACCGAAGTGCCTGTGCCCATCCCCTACGGTTCGGCCTTCGAAGGCGAAGTCGTGCGCAAGGCCGATATGCGCGTCGAATTCGGCGGCAAGTATTCCCGCTGTTTCGAATTCTTGCGCATGATGCCCATGGATGAAGTCACCGATGGGGTGATTCAAGTGGTCGGGCCAACCTTCGACCAGGTCGAGGACCAGGGCGCCATGGATTTGGGCATAGTCGTGGATGTGGCCGGGCGCAAAATGCAAGAGGACTTCGAGCCTGTGCTCGAACGTCAGATCCACTACTTCGTCAACGGCGGCTCGGGCCTGCAGCACATCGGCCAGCGCGATATCGCCTGGATCCGCATCTCGAAAGAGGCCACCGAAAAGGGTTTTACCCTCGAGCATTTCGGCAGCATCCTTCACGCCCGCCTGCATGCTGAATTTGGCGCGATAGTGGACAAGGTACGCGTTACACTTTACACCGACCCTGCCGAAGTCGAAAAACAACTGGCGGAAGCCCGCCAGGCCTATGATTACCGCAACAAACGCCTGGCCGACCTGACCGACGACGCCGTAGACGAATTCTACTCTTGCACCCTATGCCAATCCTTTGCCCCAAACCACGTTTGCATCGTCAGCCCCGAGCGCCTGGGCCTGTGCGGCGCATATAACTGGCTGGATTGCAAGGCTTCCTTCAATATCAACCCCACTGGCCCCAACCAGCCCATTTCCCTGGGCAAAATGCTCGATCCAGAGATCGGTTACTGGTCCGGCACGCTGGATTACGCAAAAGTAGGCTCTCACGGCGTGGTGAAAGATGTCGCCATGTACTCCATTATGGAGAACCCCATGACCGCCTGCGGCTGCTTCGAGTGCATCGTCATGTATATCCCCGAGGTCGAGGGCGTTTTCATCGTCAGCCGCGAAGATACCGGCATGACTCCCATGGGGATGACCTTCAGCACCCTGGCTGGCATGGCTGGCGGCGGCGTGCAGACCCCCGGTGTGATGGGCGTGGGCAAATACTACCTGGTCAGCCCCAAATTCATCTCCGCCGATGGCGGCTTCAAGCGCGTGGTCTGGATGAGCGCCAACCTCAAAGAGCGCATGGCCGACGAATTTCGGGCTGTAGCCGAGCGAGAGGGCGTCCCCGACTTGATTGACCGCATTGCCGACAGCAAGAATGTCACCACTGTCGAAGAACTGGTCGCCTGGGTCAAAGAGAAGAGTCACCCCGTGCTGGATATGGGACCCATGGTCGCCAAGTCCGCCCGTGTGGAAGGGGCTGAGGACGTCATCGCCCAGGCCGAAGCCGTGGTCGAAAAAGCGATGGCAAAGCCCGACGCGCCAGCGGCTCCTGCTCCCGTAGCGGAGAAACCTGCTCCCCCCGCGGCTGTTCCTGCTCCTCAGGCTCCCTCTGCTCCCGTTGCTTCCATGCCCCCCCGCCCCCTGGCTCCTTCTGCTCCCGCCGCCCCCGCCGGCTCCGTCGAACAGCGCGTCGAACGCCTGGAACGCGCTGTCACCACCCTGATTGGCTCACTGGTCGGCGCCCTGGCCGAAATCGGCGAAGTGGATATCTCTAAAGTGCAGGTTTCCACAGCCCCCGTTGCTCCCGCGCCCCCCAGCTCCCTGGCGCCAACCGCCCCCCCTGCTCCCCTTGCTCCGCCAGCCCCCGTCCTCGAAGACAAACCCTGGTTGCCTGAAGGCGCGAAGACAGCCATTGCCAAAGAAAGCTGGTCTGGCGCAGTGCGTCAGGTCACCATCGGCGCGACCGCGGCTCAGGGAGGCAGCCGCACAAAGACTGTCACTGTTGGCGGCGAAACCGCCATGCCCTTTATGGACTTCGAAGGCCAGATACCCAATGCCCCTATCGTGGCTGTCGAAATCAAAGACCGCCGACCCGACGACTGGTCAGACCTGCTCATCCAGGAATGGGGCGATGTGGTTGATGACCCTGGCAGGTGGGCAAAAGCCGCCGAAGAGGCCGGCGCCGACCTGATCCTGCTGCATCTCTCGTCAACCGATGCGGAGGGCAAGCCCAACACACCCGAGGCCGCTGTCGCTGCCGCGAAGAAGGTCCTGGCAGCCACCGGTCTACCCCTGGCCGTCTTCGGCCCCGGACAGGCTGAGATAGACAATCAACTCCTGGTGCCTGTCGCTGACGCCTGCAAGGGTGAACGGCTGTTGCTCGGCGTTTGCGAAGACAAGAACTACCGCACTATCGCTGCGGCTGCCATGGCCAACGGCCATCTGGTCAACGCCCGCACAGCCATGGATGTCAACCTGGCCAAACAGCTCAATATCCTCATCAACGATATGGGCCTCCCCCTGGATCGTGTGATCATGGACCCGACCACCGGCGCCCTGGGCTACGGTTTCGAGTACGGTTACTCTGTCATGGAACGCCTGCGCCTGGCCGCCCTCCAGGGAGACAGCATGACCCAAATGCCGATGCTGGTCACCCCCGGGGAAGAATGCTGGAAGACCAAAGAGGCCAAGGTTGGCGTAGATGTACCTCAGGAATGGGGCGACTGGCGTGAACGGGCCATCACCTGGGAATCGCTGACCTCTCTCATGCTGATCGAGTCCGGCGCGGACATCGTGGTGGTACGCCATCCCGAGAGCCTGCGCTGCACGAATGAGGCGATCAAGGATTTGATGGGAGAATAAGTTCAGAAGACCTGACAGGTTTCTAGAACCTGTCAGGTCTTCATGGAGACAAACTATGGCACTATCAGGCATTCAAATCTACAAACTGCTGCCGCAGACCAATTGTAAAGACTGTGACTTCCCCACCTGTCTGGCGTTTGCGATGAAACTGGCGGCCAAACAGGTTGAATTATCACTCTGCCCCCACGTCAGCGACGAGGCTATGGCGCAGCTTTCCGAAGCCGCTGCGCCACCTGTGCGGCCTTTCGCGCTAAGCTCCAACGGCCACGAGGTCAAAGCCGGCAACGAGGTGGTGCTTTATCGTCATGAAAAGACCTTCTACAGTCGCCCAGGCTTGTTCCTGCGGGTGTACGACTCTGAAAGCCCTGCCGAGATCAAAGCCAAAGTAACCCCTGCGGATGCCTACAAAGTGGATTACGTGGGGATGAACCTCGAAATAAGCGGCTTCGTCATTCAATCCAATGGAGGCAGCTTCGTTGGCGCGGTTAAAGCCGTGCGTGAAGTCAGCAGTCGCCCGCTGATCTTGATCGGAAGGCCGGAGGCGCTCGAAGCAGGTCTGGCTGTACTCGCTGAGGGCGAGAAACCCATGATTGGCCATGCCAACCAGGAAAACTGGCAGGCGATGGCTGAACTGGCGAAAAAGCGCAATGCTGCCCTGGCTGTCTCTGCTGATACCATAGACGAAATGGTTGATCTGACGGGGAAGATCACCGAGGCTGGCGCAAAAGACCTGGTATTGGCGCCCACGCAGCGCGGTTTCCACGGCGCACTGACCGCCAACACAGTCGCCCGGCGCATGGCCCTCAAGTCGAATTTCCGCCCCCTGGGTTTCCCGATCATCAGTTTTCCCGGCGATGTCAGCGATCCAGCCACGGAGATCATGCTGGCTGCTCAGGCCATCGGCAAATACAGCGGCTTCATCGTCCTGGATCACTTCAGCCCCGAAACCATCTACCCGCTGCTGGTGTTGCGCGAGAATATCTACACCGACCCGCAGAAACCCATCCAGGTACAGCCGGGCGTGTACGAGATCAACAACCCCAGCCCAGAGTCTCCTGTGCTGGTGACCACCAACTTCAGCATCACCTACTTCAGCGTGGCTAACGAGGTCGAGAGCGCTGGCCTTCCGGCATGGCTGCTGGTCACCGAGGCCGAGGGCATGAGCGTGCTGACGGCCTGGGCGGCGGGCAAATTCGACGCTGAACGCATCGCCAAAGACGTCAAACGCTTCGAGGTCGGCGATAAGGTCAGCGCCAAGAGGATCGTCCTGCCTGGACATACAGCCGTACTCTCGGGCGAACTCGAAGAAGAACTCCCCGACTGGAACGTTCTCGTCGGCCCGCGCGAAGCTGTAGATATCCCGGCGTATATGAAGCAGGCGCTATAACGTGTCACGTGTTCCCGTGTCATGTGTCAAGTAAATATACTTTTCCCATACTTGACACTGGACACCTGATACTTGGCGCCTGGCACTTGACACTTACTCATGGCCCAACACACTGTAAAGTTCGACATCGCTGAAAAGCCTATCCACGTTCCCACGGGGATGCTGGTCAGTGAGGCCGCGGCAGAGGCTGGCGTCGAAATCAACCAGCCCTGTGGCGGTCAGGGGCGTTGCGGTCGTTGCGCAGTACGGATCAGCGAGGGAGAAATCCGCCGCCGAAGCACCTTGCGGCTCACCGTGGAAGATGTAGCCAATGGCTACGCGTTAGCATGCCAATCGGTTGTCGAGGGGAACGCCGTCATCGAAGTGCCGCCGCAGGAAAAGATCGAACGCCGGCTGACTACTGACCGCACTGCCGCCGAGGTCATCGTACCGGAGGGATATGATCCCGCCCGATCACAGACCATCCGCCGCCTGTACCTGACGTTGACCCCGCCCAGCATGGACGACCAGACCGACGACTGGAGCCGCCTGCAAACCGCTGCCCGCAAACAGGCTGGGGTGACGGATCTGAAAACCAGTCTGACGATGCTCCGAAGGATGGGAGAGGTTGCCAGAGAAGGCGACTGGAAAGTCACGGCGGTGCTCAACGCCAAAACCTGGGATTGCCCGGATTGTCCCGCCGATCTATTGGAAATCTATCCCGGCCACATCCCGGAGGATACCCCCCTGTGGGGAATTGCGGTTGACATTGGCACCACCACCGTCTCCCTCTGGTTGACTGATTTGCTCACCGGCCAGGTGCGCGCCCAGGTCGCCGAATACAATCAGCAAATCGCCCGCGGAGAAGATGTGATCTCGCGCATCATCTTCGCCAGTAAAAACGGCGGGGATGAAAAAATGCGCGGCCTGGTTCTCGACACCATCAACGAACTCATCGAGCGCGCTTGTGATCGCTCCAAAGCCGAACCCACAGAAATCATCAAGGCCACCATCGCCGGAAACAGCACGATGATGCACCTGTTGCTGGGAATCCCGGCTGCCAGCATCCGGCTGACACCCTTCGTTACAGTCGTGAACCACATCCCCTCGATGTCCGCAGGCGATGTGGGGCTGGGCATCCATCCCATGGCCATCGTTGACTGCCTGCCAGGCGTGGCCAGTTACGTTGGCGCAGATATCAGCGCCGGAGTGTTAGCCACGGGAATGGATACTGCCAATAAGGTCACTCTTTTCATGGATGTCGGCACGAACGGCGAAACTGTGCTTGGCACAAGCGATTGGCTGGTGACCTGCGCCTGTTCGGCTGGGCCAGCCTTCGAGGGCGCCGGTGTGCTGCATGGGATGCGCGCTACCAAAGGCGCTATCGAAGAAGTGTGGATCAACAGCAAAACCTACGAACCATCCTTCAGGGTGATTGGCAATGTCAAGCCCGGCGGCCTGTGCGGCAGCGGCCTGATTTCGCTCCTGGCTGAGATGTTCCTCACCGGCGTGGTTGACAAAGGGGGCAGTATCAACACCAAACTGGCCTCACCACGCGTAAGGGAGGGCGATCACGGCAGCGAGTATGTGATTGGCTGGGGACATGAAACCCAAAACGGAAAAGATATCGTCATCACCAATGTTGATATAGATAATCTGTTGCGCGCCAAAGCAGCCATCTATGCTGGTTTCACCGTTTTAGCCAATAGCGTTGGCCTCTCCCTGGAAACGGTGGATCAAGTTCTCATCGGCGGTTCCTTTGGCAAATACATCAACGTCGAGAAAGCTGTTCAAATTGGCTTGCTGCCGGATATGCCCTGGGAGCGATTCCAATTTCTGGGCAACACCTCGGTGCGAGGGGCCTATATGGCGCTCATTGATCACAACCTTCGCCGCCGCATCACCGAGATCGCTGCCCGAATGACGTATATCGAGCTTTCGGCTAACAATACTTTCTACGACGCCTTCATGTCGGCGTTATTCTTGCCGCACACGGATATGAAACGGTTTCCGTCGGTCGCGGCAGCAATGGAAAAGTAAACAAATGAGCAAATGGCAAATTCGCAGGGTTGCCATTTGCTCATTTGCCATTTTGCACATTTGATTCGAAAGGAAGGCCACTATGTACATCATTGGCGAAAATATTCATATCATATCCCCTGCAGTCAAAGAGGCGCTCGCGAACCGGGATAGGGAATTCTTCATGGAACTTGCGCTCAAGCAGGTCGAGGCTGGCGCCAAGGCAGTTGATCTCAACCTCGGCCCGCGCAAGAAGGACTGGGAAGAAGTTTTCCCGTGGATGGTGGAGACGGTCGAGGCGGTCGTTGATGTGCCCCTGTGTATTGACACCACTAACGTGGATGGCATGGAGGCCGCCGTCAAAAAGATCACCAAAGCGCAGCCGATTCTCAATTCAACCTCTGCCGAACCAGAACGCCTGGAAAGGGTGCCTGAGTTGGCGAAGAAGTACAACACGAAGTTGATCGCCCTGACTATGGAGAAGAGCGGCATCCCCGTCGCCTCCGATGAGCGCGTCAACATCGCGCTGGAGAAGTTGATCCCACGCTGCCTGGAATTGGATTTCCCCATCAATGATCTGATCATTGATCCGCTGGTGCTGACCGTCTCCGGCTGCCAGCCATACTGCCCTGAACTGATCGAAGCCATCCGCACCATCCAATTCGCCTGGGATCCGCCCCCCATGATTTCGGTGGGCTTGTCGAATGTCTCCAACGCTGTTCCGACGAAGAATCGCCCCCTCATCGACAGCGTTTACTGCGCCATGGTCATGGGCGCCGGCCTGAAAATGATGATCGCCAATCCACTCGAAAAAGAGTTGATGGAAGTCATTCGCATCATCGAAGAGCGCGATGAGAGCACCCCCCTCAGCCGCCTGTATCTCAAGATTCACGATCGCATCGAGGCTATGGAATACCCCACTGCCGGCGATGTGGACATGAGCGACCCCGAACAGGTCAAAGTCTGGAAGACCGTGCAGATCCTGCTCAACCAGGTCATCTATGCGGATTCATATTTGGAACAGTGAACAATAATTTGGAGGATCACCTTATGTCACCGAAACCCAAAGTCAATGTTGATGAGCTTCTGGCAAAAGCGAAAAAGCCTTCCGCCGATGCCATGGCGTTACATCCCTTCTACCGCGGTAAAGTCGAGACCAATCTCAAATGTGCCGTACGAGATTTCAACGACTTCGCTATCTGGTATACCCCTGGCGTGGCTGCGCCCTGCCGGGCTATCCAAGAAAATCCAGAATTGGTGTACGAGCATACCAATAAATGGAACACCGTGGCGGTAGTCAGCGATGGCACCCGCGTGTTGGGGCTGGGTGATATCGGCCCGAAGGCCGGCTTACCAGTGATGGAAGGCAAAGCTCTGCTGTATAAATACCTGGGGGGCGTAGATGGCGTGCCTATCATGCTGGATACCAAGGACGCCGATGACATCATCAAAACCGTGCTGATGTTGCAACCTGGATTCGGCGGCGTCAACCTGGAAGATATCTCGCAACCCAAGTGCTTCCGGATCCTCGACACCCTGCGCGAAGAGGCGGAGATCCCCGTCTGGCATGATGATCAGCAAGGCACAGCCACAGTCACGCTGGCCGGGCTGATCAATGCCCTTAAGATTGTTGGAAAATCCATCAACGAAGTCAAAATCGCCTTCATCGGCAGCGGCGCCTCCAACGTGGCTTGCTCGAGGCTGATCTTCGGCTGGGGCGGAGACCCGGCTAAATGCACCATGGTTGATAGTAAGGGCATCCTGGGGATGCACCGTACAGACCTCGAGAAGGGCAAAGAAGAATACGTGGACAAATGGAGACTGTGTCAGATCACTAACAAGGAGCGGCGCGAAGGCGGCATCCCCGAGGCGATGAAAGGCGTGGATGTGGTCATCGCCCTCTCTAAACCTGGCCCCGACGTGCTCAAAAAGGAATGGATCTCATCCATGGGTGATGACGCCATCGTGTTCGTCTGCGCCAACCCCGTGCCCGAAATCTGGCCCTGGGAGGCTTTGGATGCTGGCGCTCGCATCGTCGCCACCGGTCGCTCCGACTTCCCCAATCAGGTCAACAACTCGCTGGGCTTCCCCGGCATCTTCCGCGGCACACTCGATGTGCGCGCCCATACCATTACCGATGAGATGTGCTTCGCGGCCGCTGAGGCCCTGGCAAATCACGTCGGCGACCAACTCGATGAAGAACATATCCTTCCCAACATGGATGACTGGGAGGTCTTCCCTCGCGAGGCGGCTGCCGTAGCGATGAAAGCCCAGGAGCAAGGACTGGCCCGCATAAAGGTCACTTACGAAGAAGAGCTAGAGAACGCCAAGCGGATCATCAAGCGATCACGCGACCAAACTCAATTGCTGATGGAAGAAGGCTTCATCGCCGAAGCGCCGGAAACGTAAACGCGGTGTAACTGCTCAGCCATCGAACGGATTTACCCGAAAAAAGGGTGTGCGCAGGGGGCGTAGCCCCCTGCGCACACCCTTTTTTCGGGAATTTCTCCGTTTGGCTGAGTAGTTACAACGCGGTGATCAATGTATGACCGCTGTAATAAGGTTGATTAACCGCAGAGAACGCGGAGAGATATTCATTATCAGTACTTCACGAAAAAGGATCCAAGACCCGTCCGCGGGTCGCCCGGGGACGGGCTCCTGAACGTTTTCGTGAACTACTGATTATGAAAAAACTTTGCGCTCTTGGCGTGCTCTGCGGTTGGTTTCTAGTCGGTGCGTAGCGGAGCTGTTTCGAAAGGATGAACCTGTCCTCACGCTTTTCCTTGTTGGGGAAAGGCATATATTTGCGGCCGCGCCAGACCAGTATTCGCAGCCGCGTCACCTATGGGGTCATTGTGCTGGTCATCGTGACGGTGATTCTTGGGGGACTACCTGCCATTGGAATCGCCTGGTTTCAATTGGATCGCCAACTGCGATTTCATGTCCAAGATACCCAGTTAGCGACGCAGGCGCTCTACGTGGCCGAGCAGGAACAGTTGCTTAAATTGGCCGCCCTGGTAGCGGAGCGTCCCACCCTATGTACCCTCCTTCGGAGCGACGATGTGGAACAGTTGACCGGCTATTTGGAAACGCTGCGACAGGAAACAGCCGCCGATGCGCTCGTCGTCGTGAGCGGCGGCCAACAAATCATTGTGTCGAGCCGGGCTGACGTGCCGACGCCGGATACGTTATTGGATGACCGCCAATTGCCCTTTACCGATTTCATCCTTCTGGAGAACCCGCCCCAACTGGGCATCTTTTCCATCAGTGAGTTGGGAGCGGCAACTTCATGTGGGCAGGATACGACAGGGCAGGTGATCGTCTTGCAGGTGCTGGATAGTGATTTCATGCGCCAATTAGCCGAGCACACCGGCCTGGAACAAAGCCTGATTATCGGCGAGAATCGCGTTGCCACCAGCCTGGATAATGCTCCAGATTGGCCGCTCAATCCAGAGGCTGCTGAACTGGTGATTCGCACGCAAACCTCCTGTTGCACAACGGGCGCCAGCGAGGAAAAGACCTACTATGTCGGCCTGGTGCCATTGGTAGATCATCAGGGTTCCGTGATCGCACTCAGTGAGACGGCGCTGCCGAGGGACGCAATCCATCGCAATATGATCTACGCCATCACTCTGATGTTTGGGACCAGCGTATTGGTTGCCGCGGGCAGCGCCATCCTGGCAACGGTGCTGGCGCGCCGCGTCACTCAACCTCTGAGCGCCTTGAGCGAGGCTGCCCGGCAAATGAGCGTCGGCGCTCTGGAAACCCCAATTCCCATCCAAAGCGGATATATCGAGATCGATGAGCTAGCCAGCCAGTTGGATCGTTCACGACGTCATTTAGCGCAGATAATTCAGGTCACCCGGCGTGAATTGAAGCGCATCACTCTGCTATTGGGCGCGACTCGGGAGGGCATGATTACCCTGGATGAGAATGGCCTGGTGACCTGGTTCAATCTCGAAGCCAGGCAGATTTTAGGATATTCGGCCGCCGATCTCTGGCGCAAGCACTGCGACCAGGTTTTCCGCCCTGCGCCCGGCGAGGCTGCTTCCCTGAACCAGATTTTCCAACCACCGGAGAGGCAATTGCCGCCCGCGCGGTTGACCATCCTCGACGCTTACGACCACCCTATCACTCTGGCAGTTTCCACCTCCTGGCTGGAATATGATCTCCCGAGGGAGCCACGGCGTGAGCGGATTCTGTTGATCCGTGAGGTCAGTGAAGAGGAAGCTATCAATCGGCTGCGCACCGAATTCCTGGCCAATGTAGCCCATGAATTCCGCACTCCTCTGACCGGCATCTCCGCCGCCACCGAATTGCTCGAAGATGAGAGTTCCAGCCTGACGCCGGAAGAAGTGACCTCCCTGGCGAATACAGTTCGCCTGAGCGCTACACACTTGCAGACTCTGGTGGATAACCTGTTAGAAAGCGTTCTGATCGATGCAGATTGTTTTCGATTGCGCCGTCGTCCCTTCACGCTCGCGGATGAATTACGCATCGCCACCGAGATGATGTCCCCCCTGCTCAGACGCCGCCAACAACAGCTCAGCGTGGAGGTGCCCGACAACCTGCCCACCCTATGGGCCGATCCTGACCGACTAAGACAGGCGTTGGTCAACCTGCTGCAAAATGCCAGCAAGTTCAGCCCGAAAGGAACTCAGATCACGCTTGCAGTCGAGGTGGAGAATAGTTGGATCACCCTTGCTGTCCTCGATGCCGGGCCTGGCCTGCCGGCTGAGCGCTTTTCCAATCTGTTCGATCGCTTTTGGGTGGGGGATCAACCGCGTGGGGCGCAATACGGGATCGGCTTTGGTTTGCCCATCGTCAAAGCAATCGTGGATGCGCACGGAGGACGAGTCGGCGCAGAAAATCGCGCTGAGGGCGGCGCCAGGGTTTGGTTTTCCCTGCCGATTCGGCTGGACGAAGATTCCCATAACGGTCGTTTCAGGGTTGAAGGAAATCTCTCGTGACCAAAATCCTCATCGTGGACGATGATTTGGCGTTGGCGGATGTGTTGGCCTTCACATTGCGGCGGTCCGGCTTCGAAGTCGTTCTGGCCCATGATGGCCGTGAAGCCCTGGAGCAGTATGACCGGGAGCATCCCGATTTGATCGTGCTCGATTGGACGCTGCCTCACATGGACGGGCTGAGCGTCTGCTCGAAGGTGCGCGCGGAGTCGAATGTCCCTATCGTCATGCTGACCGTGCGTTACTCCGATGACGATGTGGTCGCCGCTCTGGAAGCCGGCGCCGACGAATACATCACCAAACCCTTCAGCCCGCGCCAGTTGGTTGCGCGCCTGCAGGCGGTTCTGCGAAGAGCCATCGGGGAGCCGCAAGAGATTTTAAGCGCTGGAGCGCTCACCCTGGATGTGGAACGCCGCCAGGCCAATTGGAAGGGCGGCTCTCCGATACACCTTACGCCCCTGGAAACGCGCCTGTTGCAGGCGCTGTTGCAGAACGTCGGGCATGTCCTGAGCGTCGAAAGCCTGATTGTGTGCGTCTGGGGACCGGAGGGTGCAACCTCCGATATGCTCAAACAATTGATCTACCGCCTGCGCAGAAAGATCGAACCTGATCCTGCTGCTCCCACATTGATCAATACGATCCCTTTCGCAGGATATGTGTTGAATCTACCTGCAGACTCTCCATGACTAACTTTTCGCTTTTTGTTACTCCTTTGTGACGGTCAGACAATAGCTTTCGTTACCCGCAGCCGCTATACTGGAAAATAGTTAGCACTTTTACCCAGACAAGTCACCCTGAGGAAGCGTCTTTTGCGACCGAAGGGTCTCATGGTTACCAAGCGAGGAGATTCTTCGCCGCTGAAAGCCTACCCTTAGCGTTTGCCTGAGTGCTCACGCCGAAGGCTTGCGAAGGGAATGTCAGCGGCTCAGAATGACACCTTGACTAAGAAGGTAGTGGAGGTGGCTGCCATGACTACGACGATTTCCGAAGGACGCGTGAAGCGGTTATGCAATTACTCGATTGCCAGCGCTGACATGTACTATTCTGCCTTGGAGCAGCGTGACGTTTATGTGCGGGAAAGCCCTCAAGAGGGGCTTCGCTTATGGGGTGAAACCCCCAGCGGAGGTCCCGCCACATCTGTAGATTTGTGCCAGGTGCTTCTGGAGTATGCTATGTACTGCCGATCGTGGTGCGGTATGCCCGAAGCATCCTATCGAATGAAGAATTTCGGGGAACGGTTGGGCCACGACCTGGCAATATTCCTGGAAGAGAGCACCCCTGTCAGGTTGGCAGACAATCCTGGCGTCTGCGCTTTAGAAGCCGTGGTGGAGGCGATGAATGCCTATCTCGTTATCGAGCGGGTTGGCCCCGAACTACACTTCATCATCGCCGATTGCGCGTTATACGAAGCCGCCGAGCGCACCGGCCTGCGAAATGTGGAATTAGCGCAGTTGGGCCTCAATGCCCTGTGCCAGAGTCTCATCCATACGATAGACCCGCACCTGGTTTTGACCGCTCCTACCGAGATTCACCCAAGACCCTTTTTTTCGGTACTGGCACCATAGTATGCCGTCTAATCCCACCCCAACCCGAATAAGGAGAATCTCAACGTTATGAATGAACTACGAATTGACGCCTTGTTGCCTGCCGAAATGGCCCGGCGCGCAGAATACATTGGCGTTCGTAAAACGGAAACGCCGATGTTGCGCATGTTTGCCCTGGCGTTGCTGGCAGGCGCGTTCATCGCGATGGGGGCGATCTTTGCCACCATCCTTGCCACTGGCGCGAGCGGGGCATTGACATTTGGAGTCACCAAGCTTCTGGTGGGGTTGGTGTTTTGCCTCGGCCTGATCCTGGTGATCGTGGGCGGCGCAGAACTCTTTACCGGCAACAACCTGATCGTGATGGCCTGGGCCAGCGGCAAAGTCACCACCCGCGCCCTGCTGCGCAATTGGGTGATCGTCTACCTGGGCAACTTTATCGGCTCCGTGGGAACCGCGATCCTGGTCTTCCTGAGCAAACAATACACGTTTGGAGGCGGGAGCGTGGGAACGACCATGCTCGGTATCGCTCATAGCAAGGTCGGCCTTGGCTTTGTACAGGCAATTGTCCTGGGCATCCTGTGCAACGCCCTGGTCTGCCTGGCCGTGTGGCTGACCTTCAGCGCCCGCAGCACGGTGGACAAAATTGCCGCTATCATCTTTCCGATCAGTGCTTTCGTGGCAGCGGGCTTCGAACACTGCATCGCCAACATGTACTTCGTGCCGGTCGCTCTCTTCGTCAAACATTTCGACCCCGTCTTTACTGCCAGCACGGGCATGGATCTTACCAACCTCACCTGGGGCACATTTCTCATCAATAATCTGTTGCCGGTAACCATTGGAAATGTCATTGGCGGTTCGTTGTTTGTCGCCGGCATCTATTGGGTGATTTTCCTGCGTGGCGCAGAAGAATAAGTATCGTTGAGAAAGGAAAAAATAATGAAAGCCTATGTCTTGATCAATGTTCGTACAGGAGAGATGGGGCAAGTCGTCCGCCAACTAAAGCGTGTCACTGGCGTCCTGGAAGCCAGCATGACTTTTGGCCCGTATGACGCTGTTGCCATCATCGAAGCTGAAGATGTGAAAGCCCTCGGCAAGATCATCTACAGCCAGATTCAACCTATCCCTGGCATCGTGGATACTCTCACCTGCCTGGCTGTCGAAATGGAATAACCATCGAAGCCATCGAATAATAAAGAAAGGCTGATATAATTCGGAGGGTCGTTGCGCTGTTCGGTATGCAACGATCCTCTGATTTTTAAGCGTGAACAAGGCATGATGGCAGAAGAAACCCGCTGGCTTTTAGGCGACACACCGAATCCCTTGGGAGATCGTGCGGATGAGATCCGCGCCGAACTGCGCGGCCGCGAGCCTTATGATCTGGCCAACCGAACGGGGGCGATCTACACCCCAACAGGAGATTCGGGAGGGGAGTTCAAGTTGGCTCTGTGGGGCCGCGAGGTGATTTTCAGCTTTCCGGATTGCACGGCGAAAGACGCCCTCACCGGGGAAGTACTGAATACTTTCGACCAGACCCTGGTGCTCTACTATTTCCATCTCTCCGATGGCGCTCCTCAGGATGGGAGATGGATCGCCTTCTCCGAACTGCCTGACGGCAAGTTCTACGCCCAGGCCTACGAAGGATATACCGGGCAGGAGTTGACGAAGACCTTTGGCAGTGACTTGCAAGCCTTCATCGAAGCGGCTGAGAAGCTGGGCGGACGGAGAGAATTCTTCGGCAATATCGCTTATTCCTACCAGGTCTTGCCGCGCCTGGCGATTATGGTGGTCTGCTGGTTGGGCGACGAGGATTTCCCTGCCTCGTATCGCATCCTCTTCGACGCCGCCGCCAGTCATCACCTGACCACCGACGGCTGCGCCATCCTGGGTAGCACACTGGCGAGGAAGTTGATAAAAGCAAAAAGATGACAAAGCTTCAAAACGAGATTAAGCAAAAAAAGAAAAAACTCGAAACGATATTATCCGAACATCACGTTGTATTGGCTTATCTTTATGGTTCACAGGCTCGTGGTGAAGCCGGTTCCCTCTCAGATGTAGATATTGCCGTATTGTTTGCAGAAGAACTTACTGAAAAGGAACGTTTTCAGCACGTGCTGCAATTGATTGGCGAACTTGGACAAACTTTTCGTCGCGATGACGTTTCCGTTGTAGATTTAGCCGAAGCCTCGCCCTTATTGCGTCATCGGGTATATTACGAAGGCCGTTTGTTATACTGCGCCAGCGAAACGCAGCGTATTCATTTCGAGGTTACCGCGCTGCGAGATTATGTTGATACACAACCACTACGCAGGCTCAAAAAGAAGTATGTCACGAAACGATTCGCAGAACCGGAGCGTAAAAAATGATGGTAGATGTCGAAGCAGTGATCGAACGTCTCGAAGCTTTGGATGCCTACATCGCTGAATTAGAACATTTCGCCGGGTATTCTTTGAAAAGCCTGAGCGATGACTTCGTGAAATACCGGGCTGTTCAACGCAGTTTACAATTAGCGGCTCAGGCAGTGATTGATATTGCGACGCATGTCATTGCCGCGGATTTCGATCACCGTGTGCAGGATTATCGCCAGGCTCTCATAGCCCTCGGCAGTGTTGGGGTGCTGACACCGGAATTTGCGGAACGCCTGGCTCCCCTGGCAGGTTTTCGCAATATTTTGGTGCATGAATATCTGGCGGTTGATCCTGAGAAACTTTACTCAGCGTTGACCGATAGCTTGGATGATCTTCGTGTGTTCGGGCAGCAAATTGCTCTTTACATACAACAAAGCGGTTCGCAGTGACACACGGGAGAAGGAGTCTACTGAAAAAACTACGAGTAGAGGATTCGGGGCGGCATATATGGGGGTGCGTGCGCAGCACGCACCCCCATATATGCCGCCCCGCCCCCTCGTTCAGGAGTTTTTTCAGTGAACTCATCAAGGAGAGTCAATGAAATTAGCCATTAGTGGTAAAGGCGGTGTGGGAAAGACGACCCTGGCGGCGCTCTTGGCGCAAGCCTACGCCGACATAGGCCGCGAGGTATTAGCGGTAGACGCCGATCCTTCGCCGTGCCTGGCGGGGGCATTGGGCTTCCCCGATGAACTGCGGGCGCGGCTCAAGCCCATCGCCGAAATGGACGCCTTGATCGAGGAGCGCACCGGCGCCAAACCGGGCACGGTAGGCGGTTTCTTCACCCTCAACCCGCGTGTTGACGATATCCCCGAACGCTTCAGCGTGGTGCATCGCGGGGTGCGCCTGCTGGAAAGCGGCTCTGTGGATTTGGGTGGGTCGGGTTGCATCTGCCCAGAGGCGGCCATGCTCAAGACGCTCTTCACGCACCTGCTCTTCCGAAAGGACGATGTGCTCATCCTGGACATGTACGCCGGGGTCGAGCACCTGGGCCGCGCCACGGTGGATTTCGTGGACGCGATGATCATCGTCGTCGAGCCGACCCGCCGCAGCCTGGGCACCGCACGACAAATCAAGAAGCTGGCAAACGACATCGGGCTGGATCGCCTCTGGCTGGTCGGGAACAAGGTGCGCAATCGGGACGAGTCAGATTTTCTCGAATCAGAATCACCTGGAATTCCAGTCCTGGGCTTCCTGCCTGCGGATTTGGGAGTCCAAGAGGCCGATCGTTTGGGCATCCCCGTTTACGATCACGTGTCATCTTTAAAGGGTTCAGCGGAAAAAATGGCGGAGAGGTTGAGTGAGGAGTCAGGGTGTTAGGAGGGTAGGAGTTAGGCATCCTAACACCTAACCCGCAACTCCAAACTTACATACACGGAGTGTTCTATGACAACAACCATCGCATTAGCCGGCAAAGGCGGTGTGGGTAAAACCACCGTGGCCGGTATGGTTATCAAATACCTGGCTCAGACGCAAACGGGCGCCATCCTGGGCATTGATGCCGACCCCAGCAGCAACCTGAATATGGTATTAGGCCTGGATTTGGAATGGACGGTGGGCGACATCCGCGAGGACATGTTGACCCAGGTGCGAAATTCCCTGATGCAATCTGGCGCGGCGATGGGGTCGCTGCCCGGCGGCGTAACAAAAGCCGAACACCTGGATTTCGAAATCCGCTCATCGCTGGCGGAAGGCGACCATTTCGACTTGATCGCCATGGGCCGTGGCGAGGGGCCGGGTTGCTACTGCGCTGTCAATCATAATCTTCGGGAAGTGATTGACGCCATCGGCGGCGGCTACCATTATGTGGTGATTGACAACGAAGCCGGCATGGAGCACCTCAGCCGCCGCACGACGCGCAATGTGGATCATTTGCTGGTGGTCAGCGATCCTACGCAGCGCGGCATCATTACCGCCGAGCGCATCGCCGCCATACGGGATGAGCTGGACATTGATATCGAGAACACCTACTTGATCTTGAACCGGCTTTCTGGAGAAATGCCAGCCCCCTTGCAGGAGCGCATCGCCAAAATGGATATTCCGCTTCTGGGCGTGATCCCAGCCAGCGCTGAATTGGCCGAGTTCGAGTTCGATGGCCGCCCTCTGGTGGAATTGGGCGATGAATCGCCGGTTTATCTGGCAGTCGTGAGGATGATGGAGAAAGTTTTGGGGTGAACCTCTTCGGCGTTCGGAAATTTTCGAGGTTTTCTTCCTCGCCTGAATTTCTCACTCTCGAAGGAGAATCATCTTATGAAAGCCACTGAAATCCTTATGGAAGAGCATCGCGTGATCGAGCGGGTGTTGAACTCGATCGAGCTTGCCGCGCAGAGACTCTCGTCAGGACGGACGATTCCGGTTGAGTTCTTTTTGATTGCGGCTGATTTCATCAAGGGCTTTGCCGATGGCTGTCATCACAAAAAGGAAGAAGGTGTTCTATTCGTCGCGCTGGTCGCACATGGCATGTCGAGAGAGGCAGGACCAGTGGCTGTGATGCTGGCAGAACACGAGGAAGGGCGACGTTTGACGCGCGCAATGCGAGAAGGCGCCGAGCGAATGCAAACAGGCGACCAGACCGCTATCTCCCAGGTTACTCAAAACGCACTGGGCTATGTGAGATTGTTACGCCAGCACATACAGAAGGAAAATCAGATACTCTTTCCGATGGCTGACCAGATGATCCCGGTCGAAGAACATCAACAGATCGCAATGGCGTTCGACCACGTCGAGCATGAGGAAACCGGCGCGGGGATTCACGAAAAGTATCTTGGTCTTGCGGCTGTGTTGGAGAAGGCGGTGATGACCTGAGAAGCTGTGTAAGGGGTAATCAATCAGGGCGTCTGTATATCCCCTCGATCTGGTTGGCAAAAAAACTATCCGCTCGAATGACCTGCCGCACGAAACGGGTGTAATCCTCGGCGCCATTGCTGCGCGGGTCGTACTCGAAGATGGTCTGTTGATGGGCGGGGGCTTCCGCCAACTTCACATTTTCGCGAATTGGTTCGGCGAGCTTGTCGCCGAACATATGCCGCATCTGTTCGAGTATCTCACGATCCTTGCGCAAGCGCCCGGAGTAGAGGGTTGGTAAGACGAACAAAAGTCGAACCTGATGATCGGGGATATGACCAATGGCCTTCAATGTCCCCAACACCTGGCGAGTGCCAACCACAGAGAGGTGGCTCATGTGCATGGGGATGATCAACTCGCTGATATATAACAACCCGTTCTGACTGATCAAGGTGACCGAGGGGGGAAAATCTACGATCACGAATCCATAGCCATCATCGGCGGGGCGCAGTTTATCGGCCAGCACGCGACGGGCGACGCGCATATCATCCATGTTCCAGAGTTCCTTTTCGGCTTTGAGCATACCCCGGTCGCTTGGCAGGATGTCTATATTTTCGCGCGCCCGATAGGTGCAGGCCTGCGGCTCGGCATCCCCCAGCAGTAGATCCGTCAGCGAATCGTGATATCGAACCCCGAAATGAGCGGCCAAACTCCCCTGGGGATCAAGATCAACACAGAGCACGCGCACCCCGCGCATCGCCAGTCCCGCTGCCAGGTTGACGACGGTGGTGGTTTTTCCCGTTCCACCCTTGTAATTCAAAACGCCGATGACCCTGTTGATCCTGTCTTGCATTTCAGCCTCTTCAGTGGTTGGCAGTTACTGGTTATGATTATCAGTAGATCACGAAAAAGATCGGAAGCCCGACCCCAGGCGACCCGAGGACGGGTCTTGGATCTAATTGTTACTGTTATGATTATAATCTATCCACCAAGAGGGGGACCACGCATAAATGCTTTCTGGTAAAATCGAAAGCATGAATGCAATACTGAACAATGAGGATAACGAAGCATGAGTTCGAAAGCCCGTCATGAAGCAATCCAGGCAGCCCAGGGGTATCTGGCCCAAAAACCAGTCTACCTGGATACAGAAACCACCGGCATTGATCCCAATGCTGAGATCATCGAGATCAGCATCGTGGATCATGAAGGGGAAATTCTGTTCGAGACATTGGTCAAACCGCGAGGGAGAATCGACCCTGGCGCTCAACGCCTGCATGGAATCACCGAAGGGATGCTCACCGATGCGCCGGGATGGGACGTGGTATGGCCCCAGGTGGAGGCTGCTCTCACGGGACGCTGCATCGGCGTTTTCAATCTCGATTTCGACCTGCGCATGATGCAGCAATCCCACCAACGCTGCTGGATGCCATGGCGGCCACCACAGGCGGATTTCTTCTGTATCATGAAGCTGTACGCCACATACTACGGCCAATGGAATCCTAAATATGGAAACTACCGCTGGCAAAGCCTCGATAGCGCGCGCGAGCAATGTGGCATAGCCCTGCCCAACAGCCACCGCGCTAGAGATGACGCCTTGTTGGCGCGGGCGGTGCTGCACCATATGGCCGGTGCGAGCGTATAGCTCCAAATGATATAATCCCTATCACACTCCCCAATCGAAAGGACACATCATGAAACAATGGAAGCAACCCCCCGGAATGCAGATCGATGTCGAAAAAACCTATCAGGTCAGCATGGAAACCAACCGGGGCGTAATTGAACTCGAACTTTACCCTCAGCATGCGCCCAAGACGGTCAACAACTTCGTCTTCCTTTGCCAGGAGGGTTACTATGATGGCGTCGAATTCCATCGTGTGATCAATAATTTCATGATCCAGGGCGGCGATCCCACTGGCACGGGGCGAGGCGGCCCCGGTTACAAGTTCGAAGATGAAACTAAGGGCAATCCGCTCATCCATGAGACCGGCGTGTTATCAATGGCCAACGCCGAGGCGACTTGATGACCAGAGTAGTCGCGAGAGATATCTAATCGAAAGAAAAGGGAAAACCCATGCCTCGCTATAAAATCATCCTCAATCCAGAATCCGGGAGGGGCGCAGGGGGACGAACCATTCCCCAGATCGAAGCCTGTATGAAAGCCCACAACCTGGATTTCGACGTCGTTCTCACCGAGAGGCCCTGGCATGCCGCGGAGCTTGCTCGACAAGCTGTCAACGATGGTTTCGATGTCGTCGTCGCGGCTGGGGGAGATGGCACGGCCAACGAAGTCCTCAACGGTTTGATGCAGGCCAGGAAGACAGGCGCCGCTGCTGCGATGGGAGTCTTACCCGTCGGGCAGGGTAACGACTTTGCCTTCAGCATGGACATTCCCATAGAATTCGAGGCGGCCTGCCAGACCCTGGCAGGGGATCATCGCTACAGGATAGATGTTGGCTGCGTTACTGGAGGTCTGAACCCGGAGGGTCGTTATTTCGGCAATGGCGTCGGCATTGGTTTCGATGCTGTGGTCGGTTTCGAGGCGCTGAAATTGAAACGCCTGCACGGTTTTCCTGCCTATTTAGTCGCTGCCCTCAAGACGATCTTCCTATATTTCGAGGCGCCCAATCTGCGCATTGATCTCGACGACGAGACGCTCACGCTGCCCGCGCTGATGGTGTCCATCATGAATGGGCGGCGCATGGGCGGCGGTTTTATGATGGCCCCCCATGGAGATCCGGAAGACGGCTTCCTCGATCTCTGCATTGCCGGGCAGGTCAGCAAACCGAAAATCTTCGCTTTGATCTTCCGTTTCATGAAAGGGGATCAGGGCAACCACCCTGCCGTGCAATTCAAGCGCGCCAGGCGCGTCAAAGTGACCGCCCTCGAGGGAGTCTTGCCCTCCCATGCTGATGGCGAAACTGTCAGCACCGATAAGATCGAACTGGAGATCGAATTATTCCCAGCCCAAATAGAATTGATCACGCGGCCGAAGAGATGACAGACTATTCTCTGACACTCACCGAGAGAGCGGTTAATGCGGCCGTCAAGGGATTGACGAACCTGATCTGTCGCGTGGATGCTGAACAATTAAGGCGCATCCCGTCCCGGGGGCCTTTGATCGTCGTCACCAACCACATCAACTTCCTCGACACCCCCGTGATCTATACTCACTCTCAACCCAGGTCGTTGACAGGCTTCGCCAAGATCGAAACCTGGGACAGTCCAATCCTCGGCCCTTTATTCACCCTCTGGGGAGCGATTCCCATTCAGCGCGGGGAGGCTGATGTCGCCGCCTTTCGCCGCGGGGTGGCCGCCCTGAAAGAAGGGCGTATATTGGGCATCGCTCCGGAGGGGACTCGCAGCGGGCACGGCCGGTTGCAAAAGGGACACGCCGGGGTGGTCACGATGGCGTTGCTCAGCGGCGCGCCCCTGCTGCCGATAGCCCATTTCGGCTGCGAGGCCTATCGCCAAAATTTGTCCCGCCTGCGGCGCACGGATTTCAATATCCGAGTTGGGAAGCCCTTCCTGTTAGATCCCGGCGGCGCCAGGGTGACCCGCGCCGTGCGCGAAGAGATGCGCGACGAGATCATGTATCAACTGGCCGAACTTCTGCCGCCCGCCTACCGCGGCGAGTACGCTGACGTGAGCAAAGCGACACAGAAATATCTGCGCTTCGTCACGTTGGGGTAGTTTTCCAGGAGGCGTGCAGTGACCGACAACGAAAAACTGAAACAACGATTCCTGCGCGACCCGCTCGAAAGAAGACTTGGCGGACTTGCGGCAACACTCGCGCGGATATCTTCCAATGCGCGCAACTCGGAGTCGACCATCATCGTCGAAAACCTGCTAGACGAAGCCAAACACTTCATCGAATGGACTGCCGCGGACACGGACGCTGAAACAGTTGCTGAACTAGTGCAAATTCAACAGCTGATCACCCTCTGGAAAAAATCTTGGAAAACCGCAGTTCACGACAAGACACAGCGCATCCTTCTATCCACTCTCGCCAAAGAATGGTCGGACAAGGCGTTGCAGAGTTCGAGATTGGGGTGATATAATCGTCATACGCGACGAAGAGGTTTGATATGAACCTTTCCGAAATCCAACAAGCCATTACAGAGTTGTCCTAACAGGATTTTGACCGTTTTCGCGAGTGGTTCGAAGAATACGACGCGCAAATGTGGGACAGGCAAATCGAAGATGACGCGAAATCAGGTCGCCTCGATAGATTGCTAGCCGAAGTTGATAAAGAAAGCGCGGATTTATCGGTGATCGAAAAACGTCGCAACGAACCTGGTCGCCCGTTACGCGAGTATTCGAAGGAGGCAGGTGCAAAATGGTAGTTAGTGTCAGTTACAACGACAAGAAAATAAAAATCGCGGACTTAATCGAAGCCGCCATGAGCGGGGACAAAGTGGTCATCACAAAGGATGGCGAGCAGATCATACAACTCGTACCGATGAAGCCTGCGCGTAAGCCCAAGTTCGGAAGCGCAAAGGGAAAGATCAAAATCGCGCCTGATTTCGATGAGCCGTTGGAAGACTTCGAAGAATACATGTGATGAATTTACTGCTCGACACGCACGCGTTCCTTTGGTTCATCGCAGGCGATACGAGCCTGAGCCAATCGGCGCGCGCCGCTATTGAAGACCTGGGCAACAATCGCTACCTGAGCATGGCAAGTATGTGGGAAATTGCCATCAAAATCAGTTTTGGCAAACTCGAATTAAGCGAACCGTTCGAAGCCCTGATCCCAAAACAACTTGCCGACAACTCGATTGAACTGTTGGGCATTTCGTTCGAACACACAGTTCTAGTCTCCTCCATGCCCTTTCATCACCGCGACCCATTTGACCGTCTTCTCATCGCACAATCGAAAGTGGAACGAATGACCCTGGTCAGCATAGACCCTGCCTTTGACTCATACAGTGTCAATCGCTTTTGGTGATTTCATCCCAACATCTTCGCCCCTTTGCCTGTCATCGGGGCGATTTTCTTTCCACAAAGAATCCAATGACCCACGACAACCATCCACGAATAAGACCAACCACGAATAAACAAACGCGCGCCAGCGTTATTCGCGCATTCGTGGATGACCCCCTCTTCACCAAAGGCGGCAACCATTGCGCGTGACCAAGACTATTACGAAGCAGAAAAGGCCAAAGCCAAAGACCCCGGCTTCGGCGGCCTCGTCTGGGTGATGAACAAGCGCAATGAATTCCTCTGGGGGCATCCGTAGTTCGAGAAGGAATATTAACCGCAATCGTATTGACCACTACAAACTATGACGTTGACACACCCATCCCCAGGCTGGTACGACCGTATCCCCAAAGTTGAACTACACCTGCACCTGGAGGGCGCTATCCCCTACGCCGCTCTTTGGGAGCTGATCCAAAAGTATGGCGGCGATCCTGAAACGCCCACGCTCGAAACGATGCTGGGGCGTTTTGACTACAAAGATTTTCCCCACTTCATCGAAACCTGGATCTGGAAGAACCAGTTCCTGCGGGAATACGAGGATTTCACCTTCATTGCTGAGGCAGTGGCAAACGATCTAATAGAGCAGAATATTCGCTACGTTGAAACCTTCTACTCTCCACCGGACTTCACCGACCGTCACGGTCTGATCACCCAAAAGCTGACCGAAGCCATCCACATAGGCTTCTCCCGCGTTCCTGAAGTCGAGATCAACCTGGTGGCTGATCTGGTGCGGGATTTCGGCCCAGAAAAAGCGGCGGTCACGCTAGCCGAGGTCAACGAGGTCAAAGAGTTGGGCGTGATCGGAATCGGCATCGGCGGTTCGGAACAGGATTTTCCGCCAGAACCTTTTCGAGAAGTCTACGAGCAGGCCCGCCAGTTTGGTTTTCATACTAGCGCCCATGCTGGGGAAGTCGCTGGGGCAGAATCTGTTTGGGGGGCGCTGCGCAGCCTCGAGGTAGAACGCGTCGGCCACGGCGCCAGGGCAGAAGAAGATCCCGCGTTGCTTGATTATCTTACCGAACATCGCATCCCCCTCGAAATGTGCCCCCTCTCCAATCTGCGCACAGGGGTGGTAAAATCTCTCGACGAACATCCTGTCCGACGCTACTTCGACCGTGGCTTGATGGTCACCATCAACAGCGATGACCCCAAGATGTTTGGCAACTCCCTGGCTGAGGAATACTGGCTTCTCGAGAGGCAACTGGGCTTCACCCGCGACGAAATTCGCACGTTAATCCTGCAGGGCATCCAGGCCTCCTGGATGACTGAAGAGGCAAAAGCGCGAATGGCGGCGTCCTTCCGCAGCAATCCGTCCTGGGAAGGAGAATCGTAGTTATTTCAGGGGACTCATATTTTCATAGAGTGATTAAGGAAAGCAATGACAGCAAAAACCCTCGACCCCTCGGAAGTGCGCATCTTCAGCGGCAGTTCCCACCCGCAATTGGCCGCCAATATCGCCGAACATCTCGGCGTGCCTCTGGAAAAAACCAAAGTCAGCCGCTTCAGCAATGATAATCTGTTCATCCAGCTTGGCGCCAGCGTTCGCTCGCGTATTGTCTATATCGTGCAGACGCTGTCGCCGCCGGTTAACGATCATCTGGTCGAGCTGTTGATGATGCTGGATATCGCCAAGGCAGCCTCGGCGCGCGAAATCCATGCCATCATCCCTTACTACTCTTTCGCCCGCTCAGATAAAAAGGATGCCCCGCGCATATCCATCACGGCGCGGCTGGTAGCCGATCTACTGCACACCGCAGGGGCTACCCACATTATGACCATGATGCTGCACTCCCCTCAGGTGCACGGCTTCTTCCCGATGCCCGCCGACCCGCTCAGCAGTCGTCCGGTTTTCATGCGTCATTACAAAGAGCGCGATCTATCCCAAACCATCGTAGTTGCGGGGGATATGGGACAGGCTAAATCGGCTGCCCGCTTTGCCAAAGATTTGGGATTACCGATAGCCGCGGGGAATAAAGAACGCATCTCGGATACTGAGGTGCGCTTTAGTGGGATGGTCGGCGCGCAAGTCGCCGGGATGAAGAAAGCTCTACTCTATGATGATGAGATCGCTACCGGAGGCACCATCCTGGAATTAAGTAAACACCTGGTCGAGTTGGGCATCGAAGAGATCTGGGTGGCTTGTACGCATGGCGTCTTTGTCCGAGGCGGTTTGGAGAAACTGCTTGCTTTCCCTGAGATCACCGAGGTGGTCACCACCAATACTGTGCCTATCCCCGCCGAGGTACATCATCCCAAATTGAAGATTCTCTCCGTGGGGCATATCTTCGGAGAAGCTATTCGTTACAATTACACCCGTCAATCCATTGGCGATCTATTCGTGTTTGGCGATGTTTGAGTCTGGGCGTGATTCCCGATGCCAATGGATGCGGCAAATCGGATATCATCATGGCCAAGCGGGTAGGCTAATTGGATTGCTTTTCGGTCTTTTCGATCACAGAATCTAACTTTTTCGATATCCTTTTATCCAACGGCGCGGGATGGTAGGTGTCGAAAATCTCTCGCACTTTGGTGTTCGTGCGGTCTTCCATCGTAAGCGAACCAGCCAACTTCCAACTTTCATACGAAGAGCGGTCGAACAACTTTGGCGCCCAATTCTTACGGAAGTGCCGGTAGGTGTGGTCTTCCCCGACGAAGTGACCGCCGGGGCCGACCCGATTGATCACATCGAGGGCGATGGTTTCCTCATTGATCTCGATCCCCTCCATGAAGCGTTTGACTAATCCGGCTACCTCGTCCATCGCAACGATCATATCGTAGGATGTCGTTATGCCCGCTTCGAGGTAGCCCACATCGTGAATCAGGTTACCGCCGCCGAGCGCTGTAATCATCATCCATATGGCCCCCTCCGCAGCAGCCTGCTGGTCGAAAACCTTGGAATCGCTGCATCCCGTGAAACTGAATATGGGGATTTGATAATAATGGCACATCTCGCTGAACGCGGTCATCTCCAACATGAACTCCGGCGCGGCGTAAGAGATCAGGCTCTGGCTCATATCCATGAACAGGATGCCGCCTGCCCCGATCATCGGCGCGCCCTCGCGGATCAACTGAACGATCAGCAAGCCGCTGAGCTGTTCGGCGTTGGCCTGCACCAGCGCCCCGGCCAGCGTCACCGGCGCCGTCGCCCCGACCATCGTCGCAGGGGTATAGACCACCGGCAAACCCTTACCGGCCAGAAAGAGCAGTTTCTCACAGCTCTCTTTGGCGTGGGTTAGAGGGGAAATCGGTTCGCTATACAGCGCGCAGAAGGGGTTACGTTGCAGAGCCTCGGCGCCTCCGGCGACGGCTTCAGCCATCTCGATGATCGCCTCCAGGTTGACCCGATTCCAGGCGGTGTAAATAATCGGCTTGGTGGTGTTCGATACCATCTCCCGGAAGTGGTATATATCGGAGAGAGTCTCGGTCACATCCGAGGCGATGCCCATGCACATCAGGAAGGAAATATTAGGCAGGGCATCCACTAATTTAGCCACGTTGGCTACATCCGCCAGGACAGCCCGGCGGCGCTCGCCAGTGTAGGCATCCACTACGAAGGGCGTGTCCGAGCCGGTGCCGTAATATCCTTTGCGGCCTTCCAGTTCCATTGCGGGGTTGCCATCTCGATCACATAACACCACCCGCGTCGGCGCGCTGCGGATAGCCCACTCGATCAGGTGCGGGGGGATGCGCACCCGCTCGCCATCCAGCCAGCAGCCCGCCTTCTTCAATAACTGGCGCACCTCTGGGACGAGGACATTAACCCCGGTTCGCCTCAGCAGCTCCAGGGTCGCGCTGTGTATGGCTTGCTTTTGGTCATCGCTGAGCAGCTTTATTCCGGGGGATACCTGGGCAACGAAATCGCTGTTGATCATTTGCATTCTCCTTCGAAGTTTTTCCTAAACAGAAACCGCTTCCTCTACGATCTCGACTTTCACCGCCGAGACTTTATACTCAGGGATTTTGGCTACCGGGTCAACATAATTGGGCGTGAGGAGATTGGCGGCTGCCTCAGCATAGTGGAAGGTCATAAAAACCGTGCCTGTTGGGGAACGCGGGGTGATCAATACATTCGCAACCACATCCCCCCGGCGAGAACTGACCCGGACTGGTTGACCGTCCTGTGCGCCCAATTTTTGGGCGTCCTGAGGGTGAATCTCGATTTCGGCCTGGGGGGCCAGGCTCTCCAGCCCCGGCGAGCGGCGCGACATGGTGCCGCCATGCCAGTGGAACAGGACACGCCCCGTCGAGAGAATAAAAGGATACTCCGAGTCCGGGAGTTCTTCGGCCTCTTCGAACTCCACGGGGGTGAATAGACCCCGGCCGCGCGAGAATTTGCTTTCATGTAAATACTGCGTCCCCGGGTGATCTGGCGTGGGGCAGGGCCACTGGATGCCGCCCAAGCGCTCCAGCCGGGCATGAGATATCCCTCCATAGATCGGAGTAACGGCAGCAATCTCGTCCATGATCTCCGCCGCGCTCTCGTAAGACCAGTCCGCGCCCATGCGGTTCGCCAAATCGGTGATGATCTGCCAATCTGGGCGGGCTTCACCGGGAGGCTCCAGGGCCGGGCGGACCATCTGCACGCGCCGCTCGGTGTTGGTGAATGTGCCCCACTTCTCTGCAAAGCTGGCTGCGGGAAGCACCACATCGGCAAACTGACCGGTTTCGTTCAGGAAGATGTCTTGGTGTACCAGGAAATCAACTCGTTCCAATGCCTGGCGCACATGGTTGAGGTTGGGGTCGGAGAGCATGGGGTTTTCGCCCATAATATAGAGAGCATGCACTTCGCCTGCCAGAATGGCGTCTACGATCTCGGTGATGGTCAGGCCGATTTGGGTATCCAGACGGCGGACGGCGGGCGATGGACTGCCATTTGGCCGCGGTCTGTCGTCTGCGGTCGTTATTCCCCATGCTTTCTCGAATTTCTCGCGAACCGCTACATCTGTCACATTTTGATAGCCTGGGTAGACGTTCGGCAGGCCGCCCATATCGCAGGCGCCCTGGACATTATTTTGCCCCCGGAGCGGATTCAACCCGGCACCTAGCCGTCCGATGTGGCCGGTCAGCAAGGCCAGGTTGACCAGCGCTTTGACATTGTCGGTGCCGGTGGTGTGCTGGGTGATGCCCATCGCCCAGAAGATGGATGCGTTCCCGGCTTTAGCGTACAGCCGGGCTGCTTCGATGATTTCCTGGGCGGGCACACCGGTCACCTCCTTGCCGCGTTCGGGAGTCCACTCGCCAACCAGGGCGGCGAATTCTTCATAGCCCTCGGTTCTTTCTTCGATAAAGGCCAGATCGTGCAATCCCTCCTTGATAATCACATGGGCGATGGTGTTGATCAAGGCAATATCTGTGCCGGGGCGCTGGCGCAGGTGCAGGTGGGCAAACCCTGCCAGCTCGATGCGGCGCGGATCGGCCAGGATCAACTTGGCCCCTCGTCCGCACACTGCCTTCTTCATTTGCAGGGCTAATACCGGGTGCGCTTCAGTGGTATTCGACCCGATTACGAAAATGACCTCCGCCTCGGGGATCTCCCGAATCGAGTTCGTCATCGCTCCAGAACCCAGGGTTGCGGCCAGACCGGCCACAGTGCTGGAGTGTCAGAGGCGAGCGCAGTGATCTACTGTGTTGGTGCCGATCACGGTGCGGGCGAATTTTTGCAGCAGGTAGTTTTCTTCGTTAGTGCACTTGGCCGAGGTGAGAAACGCTACACTGCGAGGCCCATACTGATCGCGAATTCCCTTCAGACGGTTGGCTACACGATCGAGCGCCTCATCCCAACTCGCCGGGCTGAACTCAGCTCTTCGGCTGGCGCGCGCCAGGGGCCGGCGCAGACGATCCGAAGCGTGGACAAAATCGTAACCGAAGCGGCCTTTGACGCAGAGCTGGCCGAAATTGACTTCGTTATCGAAGCGGCCTTCCACACGAAAGATGATCTCCTCGCGGATGTGCAGATCGAGCTGGCACCCAACGCCGCAGTAGGAGCACGTGGTTTGAACAATACGATCAGCTTTTAGCATAGCAGCACTCCAGTTGCTTCAAAAACCGTGTCATCCGTGTTTCACAGTAGTTTGGTATTGACGGTCGAGGTGCGGGCCGCCCCGGGAGCGTTTGCCCTTCCCTTGCAAGCGCGTCAGCTCAAATATCTTCTCCGGGGCGACGCCTTGCTCCAGGAGATGTTCGCGCTTGGCTTTCAGCGCCCCGGTCGGGCAGACGCCAACGCAATTGCCGCAGAAAACGCAAGTGGTCCCTGGCAAAGGATGATCGAAAAATGTGGCGATCTGGGTATTGAACCCACGACCATCGAAACCCAGGGCGAATGTATACTGAACATCATCAGCGCAGACCTGCACACAGCGCCAGCACATGACGCAATGCGAATAATCGCGGATATAGACGGGGTTGTCATCTATGATTTCAGGCCGGCGTTTCTTCCCGCCCTCGAAACGCTCTGGGCGACTCTCGTATTCCACCACCATATCCTGCAATTCGGGGCTTTCCGAGATGTCTACGGTGGAGGCCAGCATCTCGAGAATGGTGCGGCGTGCCCGTTCTACCTTGGGAGAACGCGTGTGAACTACCGCGCCATCCTGAGCTTGCGTCACACAAGAGGCTTGCAAAAGGCGTGAGCCTTCGACCTCGACGACGCACAGGCGGCACAGGCCGTTGGCGGTGGTGTGGGCAAAATAGCACAAAACAGGGATGTCAATCCCGGCATCTTTGGCGGCGTCGAGCAGCGTGGTGCCCTTGGGAACGCTGACCGGCGTGCCGTCTATGGTGAGTTGGATGTATTCTTCGGTCACGTTAGCCTCATCATCTATCTCTATAGTTGATTATCACTTTACTTTCCGCTAAAAATTGATAGTTTTATACGCCGTGAACTGTTTCCGGCGGGGTAGCACCTTACAAAACGTCTATAATATGTGTCCAACAGCCTAAATTGTCGCTGTTTCAACCACTTTTGG
>Ga0194125_10001754_pt1 | contig 36591 bp, 32 predicted proteins | sample TA2KigC250mmetaG_FD_148626 | JGI IMG/M metagenome (GOLD analysis project Ga0194125, IMG submission 148626) | Freshwater microbial communities from Lake Tanganyika, Tanzania - TA2015034 Kigoma Deep Cast 250m | ecosystem: Environmental > Aquatic > Freshwater > Lake | place: Tanzania: Lake...
GCATGGCTTGTGCGAAGATTGTACGACCTCGATTCATTGGCCACCTCCTTTTTTAGGGGAGTATAGCCTTTTTCAAAATTCAAATCGTTCCCGTACAAAATATTGCAATTATCCAATGAAGTCATAGCGTTTTATGTTATGTTAAAATTTTTATTTGGACAGTAGTGTCTCTCAACACTTCCTTAAAATACAGGAATCTTTCCATTTATTCGGTAATTTTGCTTAAAAACTTAAGAAATAATTATGATTTCTTTAAAAATCAATCGGTAGGTAAATTCGCTTACTCTGTCTATGCCTTCTATGCCTTTTCTCCAATTTATATGAGCCTCTTGCAAAAGTCCGTAATTTACCCTTCGACAGGCTCAGGGTGAGCGGGTTTATGTTGAAATTATTTAGTTTTTCCGTTCGTGGTGAGCCCTTCGACTCACCGTTCGCCCTGAGGTTCTCGAAGGGTGAACGGTTCGCTCAGGACAAGCTTGTCGAACCACAAAAAAATACTTTTGCAAGTGCCTCATATTACACCGATTCATAATAGCGGATTTGGGACCAACGGTCAATTATAAATCGATTACCGATAATTTCCTTGCCTTTTCATGAGGGTTAAATATAAAATGGCGCCCAAGGAGCAGATCAAAAATGGAAGATCATGAAATCATCCAGAGAGCGCGGGACCGCCAGGTTGTGGAAATCGTTCACCACTTTCTCCAAGCGGTTGTGACTTTCCGTCAGCAATACGAGAAGTATAAACACGGGGCCATTCATTTTTCCGACCTGGCCAAACTCGTCGATGACCGGGGACAGAGCATCCTTTATGCCCTAAAAGAACTCTCCCATGCTTTGTATCGCCGGGGTTCTCCGTTCGTTTCCGAAAAAGAGCAAATCTTCGATTTAACCATCGGCTCCATCTTCCATTTAGCCATGAAAATGCGAGAGGATCTTTATCAACTGGAAATTTACGGTCCCAAATATATGGCCTTGATAGAGAAGGGAGATAACCCTCCAGAACAGGAGAACCTAGTCCGAAAGTTTCGGGAAATACTTTCTCGCGCGGAAACGAGTTTTCAGGAAGGAATGGAAGAAATAGCAGTTTTAACGAAGGATGTCTTTCGCCAGTTCAAAGAACTCCTTTTCGATTACCGGGAAAACGGGCTCCTCCTCCGGTTTTTTATGGAAGAAACACACCTTTTGGAAGCGATGATAGGCCAAGACGCTATAAATGAGCTTTTTAGAGATCTCTATGCTCAAGATGAAGCTCGGGCCTACCGCCTGGCTGGGGAATCATATTTTCAAAGCTCCTATTTCAGCAGGGCGGTTAAAAATTTCTCCCTGGCCCTGGAAAAAAGTCCTGGGGATGAAACGCTTCAATTCAAAGTCTATCTGAGCCAGGGAATGGAACAATTCTATTCCTTTAACCCCTATCAGGCGCTGAAGTTCTTCGAGAAATGTTTAGCTTTGGCCGGAAAAGTAGAAGTTTTGGAAACCTACAGAGCCATGATCCGCAGGGTTTGCCAAAAAATCCAGGAAGAATTTCCGGGGAGAAGAAAAAGCGACCAGCACCGCGATCTGGTTAAAAGGGCTCAATCCCTCCTGCGCCACCTGGAAGAGTTGCCCCTTGCTCCATAAGCCATTAGCTATTGGCTATAAGCTTTGGGGTTGGGTGATGCCGCACTCTACTGTCATCGCTCAATTTCTTGAAATTTTATTAAGCACTCCCCCCTCCCTATCCCTCCCCCTCGAGGAGCATAAGCGCTAACTTAAGAACTCGGCGATTTTAAAACGGGCATATTTCTTGGTTATTCGTCATTCCGGCGAAAGCCGGAATCCAGAGAGACGCAATGAATGCGGAGTTGAGCAGTGCCCCGGAGGGGCATCTGTTCGAACTCCTTGTTCTCCCCGATCGGAGCGAGGGGAAGGAGTTCGAACCCTGCTCAACTCCGCATTCCCCCCGAGCGAAGCGAGGGGGGAATAAGCAGCTAGCCGTATACATTCTGGCAAATAAGTGAAATGGCACGCTCTATGTAGGAGTTACTTTAGATTTGGCCAAAAGAATATGGGAGCACAAAAATAATATCGTAGAAGGGTTTGCCAAAGATTATAATGTCCCTCAGATGGTTTGGTACGAACTGCATGAAAGCATGGAATCTGCAATTATACGAGGGAAAAAATTGACGGATTGGAAGCGAGCCTGGAAATTGGAATTGATCGAAGGCCAGAATCCAGATTGGCTGGATTTATATGATAAGATTGTTTGACTGGATTCCGGCGCCTGCCCCGGACCCCGATCCGGGGTTCGCCGGAATGACGAAATACATAAGTTAGCGCTTATGCCCGCGAGGGGAGGGTTGGGCGGGGGAATTTCTTTTGGTTGCGGCTCTGCCGCGCTGTGTCCTCTGTTGCTAATTTATTCTTAATACCGCAAGCCATTGATTTGATCATCTTCGGCCGGCTTCACCAGGAGGCGTCCCCAAAGGTTTTCGATATCCTGTCCATAGCTTACTTGGACCTCATCCTGCGATTTAGCTTTGCTGTATCGGGTTACGATAGATGCTGCCAGGCATAGTCTCCCTTCTTCTTCCTTTCCTCGAATCAAACCAAGCGGCCCAGGAATACTATGGACTTTTAGAAAAATATCCCCCCCCTGCTTTAGGTTTATCAATTTCTGGTTCTCTTCATCACGTCTTCCCACCACCAGAAGGCCATTACCGGGCATTTGAAAATGTCTTCCTACCTGAAGAAGGAGGATGTCATTCGTAGAAATTGTTGGACTTTTTGTGAAATATTTTCTGAACCGGTTGGCCAGCACAGGGTCTGTAAGAAGGCAGCCCCCTGCCGGTGAAGGATAATGTCGGAAACCCATCTCCTCGGCCAGTTTCATCTGGGGCTTACGGCTGCGTCCGGTGAGAGCAAGAAGTTTTTCCCGGTTTACCAGGCCTTCCACCTCTGGGCGAGTGGGCTTAAAATTTTTAGCGCAAAGTGGCCGCAAAAGCACTCCTTCGGTGCCAGAATCCCGTTCGACAATGCGCAAGGTATCCCTGCGCTGGGACATGGGCCTCTGACCTAACACCTCTCCTGTAATCAAAAAATCGGCCTTCTCTTCTTCCATCAGGCCCCTGGCTTTGGTGAAAAGGAAAATCTTGCAGTCAATACAGGGATTGAAGTTTTTCCCGTATCCATAACGGGGATAGCGGAGGACCTGGAAATATTCTTCACTTACGTCGATGATTCTTGCTTGAATTCCGTAGAGGCGTCTCCAGCTTTCTTCATAACGGCCTTCCTCCCCCTTTTTGCTGTAACCGAAAAAGGGAGTAATGAAATGGAGGGCGGTGACTTCAATTCCCTGTTCCATGATCAGGCGGGTGGCCAGGAGGCTATCCAGACCTCCGGATAGCAGGGAGAAAGCTTTTCTCCGGCTCATTACTTGGCCCTCGGGACGCTGGCAGGTTTTGGTCCGGGTTTGGAGGAGGGCTTGGGTGAGGGCCCCAAAGGGGGCAGGACAATATCGATATTCTTAACTTCCCCTTTAGTCGCCTGAAGGTTCTTCTCTACTTCTTCGTAGCCCTCAACCCGGATAGTCACCCGGTATGTCCCACTATCAAGCCCCAGGAGGGAATAAAAGCCTTTTTCAAAAGGGATCACCTTGCCCTGAATCCCTTCCCATAGGACGAGGTTCCCCCTGGTAATGGGTTTTCCGGAAGCATCCTTGATCAATCCGTAGATTGTCCCGAACTGCTGTTGCCCCGATTGCCGGGCCAGGATATCTTTTTTGGGTATGGGGAGCTGATCAATGGCCACGGTGGAGTTTTTTTCATTGAAGATCGTGAAGGTGGTAGCCTCCTCTACATCCAGGCTTCCACCTCTGATACCCTTTGAGTTAAGGTTGACTCCGGTTATGTAGCGAAGAATATGAAAAGGATCAACGAAATTTTTCGAATGAAGTAAATCGGAAAAAGTCCAACCAATATCCGGGTAATAGACTTCAATCCAGGCATGATAACCGCCACCGCTGATCTTAACCCCCCAGTATTTTTTCGAAATCCCCCAGTCATAACCTGGAGGCAGGTATCCGCCGGCATAGCGCGCTGGAATTCCTATGCTTCGCAGCATGGCGATAGCCAGGTTGGTAAAACCGACGCAGGACCCGCGCTTGTTGTAAAAAACTGACCTTCCATCCTGGGGAGTATTGCGGCCGGCATCATAGGTATGATTATCCACAATCCAGTTGAAGATTGCACACACAGCTTCAGGGAACTTGTGTATATCCTGGGTCAACTTTTTGACCTGAGCCATGATAGCCGGTTCGGCAACCGGAACGTATTTTTCCGGGGTCAAAAAAAATTTCGTCTCTCCGGGGAGTTGCTGGAAAGATAATGGAAAAAGAGCCCTGGAATTCAAAGGCTCGAGGTTGACCTCGATCATTACCCTCTTGCTGAATTCGTCTTCCTGAAGGACTTTCTGGGAATAAGAGCTGTTGGCGTAATTGGGGAGGAATTCTACACCCAGGGGATTGATGATGTCATAGATGATCGTATGCCTTCCTGATAAAACCTTGGTACCCGCCAACGACAGGCCCAGCCACCCATAAAAAATCAATATTCCAAAAGTAAAAAAAACGGAACAACCGAGCGAAACGCGCCTAACTTTCATTCTTTTACACCCGCCCCAAAAATGCGTAAATATCTGGTTTACTGTTATTCACCCGGCCGGAAGAGCTTCTCCGAAGCTTCTGGCGCCACGTTAAATTAGCCACAGAGGACACAGAGATCACAGAGTTTTAAAACCATGATTAAGGAAAAGTAAAGAATAATTGTCAAACGTCGAAAGTGATTAAACTTCAGGCTGCACTAAAGTTGAAAAAAGGAATTTCCTATACAATAAATTTGATGATCTCGTAAAAAGTCTGAAAATACGTTTTTCTGTCATTCCGGCCCCGATTTTCATCGGGATAAACTCCAGCCGGAATCCAGTCTTTTCAAATAGTTATAAATTCTCTGGACTCCGGTTTTCACCGGAGTGACGACTTTTTACGAAGCCATCAAATTTAACCGTCCGGATTTTTTGATTGGCGCATTACTTAAGATCAATCATAGACAATCATCACCCGGCCGTTCTTCAAATATCCCGTATAAGGAGCTGTGGTAAGGACAACCTGGGCATCGCGGTTGGAGATGACTACGTCGGTCATCTTTTCTCCAGAGATATTCAGGCCGGAAATCACGTACGGGTCGGCTGTGACTCTTTGATTTTTGCTGGCGGCATCCACATCTTTGGCATAGCCAACCAACCCCATCTTGATCAACTCCCTCTGCTCCAAGCTTTGCGAGCTGTAAACCATCTCCCCATTCTCATTAAGAATTTTGGGGACGAGGGCCGGACGCAGCCCCAACTTCCTGGCGTCCACGACCAAGCCGGTATAATCTAATTTTTTTAAATCTATCTTCTTTTCGATTTTGGCCTGAACTTCCGGAGTTGGCTGAACTTTCTTTTCCGCAGGCGGAAGAGGCACAGCCAATTTGGCCTCCTTGGGCGGAGGGGGAGGCGGTGGCGGTGGGAGTACAGGCAATTTGGCATCCTTGGGCGGAGGCGGAGGGGCCGGGGGGGGTGATGGTTTCGGCGCCTCAGGAATTGCCGGGCCAGAAACCTTAGGCGGCGGCAAAGGTTTCGGCAGGGGAATTATCGCAGGAATGGGCATCAACGGCGTGGTAAGAGGCGGCAACTCTTGCAGCATCACCTCCAAAAATTCACCTGTTAGATTGATGGCTACAGTAACTTCCACCGCGCCATCACTCAAATACCGTTTGTCCACCACGGTTGCCCCTTTAACGATCCCGCTAACTCGGGTCATCACTACGTCGCTTTTGGTTGTAAAGTTTTCCACGGTTGTATCAGCATCCACTCGCACGCCTTTCACGGCTTCCAGCAGATTTCGTAGGGCATTCGCCTTGGCTGCTCGTTCAGCCATAAGACGAGCCTGGGCAATCACGGTCACACCAGTAGGCGGCGCTCCACTTCCCTTGGCCGTTACCCTGCCCTGAGTCCAGTTAATCATCCCGCTTTGCAGACGTTCTACTACTTCCTTTCCTTCGGACGCCGAGACGGACGTTGCCCAAACTAAAAGCGCCAAGAAAATCCCCGAGATTAAAAATCCAATCTTCCTCATTGGATTCTTTCCCCCCTTCTGTTGCCCTGGTGAAAAAATCTTTTTTAAAAATGAGCTTCTTGCAAAAGTCCGTAATTTACCCATCGACAGGCTCAGGGTGAACGGGCTTAGGTTGAAATTATTTAGTTTTTCCGTTCGTGGTGAGCCCTTCGACTCACCTTTCGCCCTGAGGTTCTCGAAGGGTGAACGGTTCGCTCAGGACAAGCTTGTCGAACCACAAAAAAATACTTTTGCAAGAGCCTCAAAATATCACGGTTTTTGAAATTCTGTCAATCGACCGAAATGACAGCCATGTCTACATTATTCTTTCCACCCATAATCACCCAGAAGGGGTACAAACACGCAACCGGTAATTTCTTCTTTTTTAAAATGGTCTCCTTTGCGGGTTACTTTGTAAAGCGTCTGAGTATAGCGTGGGCCCACCGGGATAACTAACCTGCCTCCTTCGGCCAACTGGGAAAGAAGTGTCTCGGGAATCTCTGGAGCTCCGGCAGTAACGATGATCCCGTCGAAGGGGGCCTTTTTCGGCCATCCTTTTGTCCCGTCCCCATCGAGGAATAAAATATTCCTGTAACCGAGCTCCTGCAGCGTAACCCGGGCTTTTTGAATAAGCGCAGGAATTCGTTCCACCGTGAAAACAAGTCGGCAAAGTTCTGCCAGTATGGCCGTTTGATACCCGGAACCTGTGCCGACTTCTAAAATCCGCTCATCACCTTTCATCTCCAGGGACTGGGTCATGATAGCCACCATGTAAGGCTGGGAGATCGTCTGGCCTTCTCCAATGGGTAGCGGGCGGTCTTCGTAGGCGAACGATTGATAATCGGCGGGAACAAAAGATTGGCGAGGAATTTTGGCCATGGCCTTAAGGACACGATGGTCAACGATGTCCCTTTTGCGCAGTTGCTCTTCAACCATGGCCAGTCGTTCTTTTTGCAAATCCCGCACAGACTGGCTTCCTTTTTGGACCAAAATTAATGGCTTCGTAAAAAGTCCATCTGCGACGTTGCGCTTCACCCCCGCCCTGTTAGATCAGAAACTCCGCATTGGGGGTATGGGGCGGGGATCTAGTTTCCAAGAGAAAGATTCATCTTGGGGTTTATCTAACAGGGTGAATCGTTGCGGCGTACCTTGTAAGTACGCCTCACTACTCAGGTTTTGCGCGCCTTGCATATGGAGCTTTTTACTTTGCCATTCCAATTTTGACTTTTTAAGCGATCACCAAAGTTAAAGGCTATTCACTTTAAAGGGCGCAGAGAACGCGTTCTCTGGGGTGAAAAAAACTACGCCCCGAATTTCGTCAATCTCCGGGCGTGGGCAAGAGCCAAAGGCATGAGCTGCACAGAAGGCATCTTCCCCAGAGCGCCGCTGATACAGCTAACCTCGTCAAATTTCTTAACCGGGTCAATCAAGCAACATTGGGAATGCAGGATGATCGGCAATGGATGCCAGCTATGACTGCGCAGCTTAGCCGGGGTGGAGTGATCTCCGGTCACCACCAGAACATCCGGGTTAATCGCCCGCACCTGCGGAATGAATTGATCCACTTCTTCGATCACCGCCACTTTCGCATCAAAATCTCCATCTTCACCCCGGGAATCTGTCTGTTTGACATGCAGAAAAAAGAAGTCATACTCGGCGAAATGATCGGCCAGAGCCTTGAATTCCTCCTTAAGAGTGCTTACGGACGAAACAACTGACATTCCTACCAGCCGGCTGATTCCCCGGTACATGGGGTAGGCAGCAATGGCCAGGGCATTTAAGCCATAGCGTTCTTTCATTGAAGGATAACGGGTATGCTTGGCAAAACCACGGAGAAGTACCATATTGGCCTTGGGTTCATCTGCAAGGATATTCTGGCTCTGAGAGATAAATTCCTCCACAAGCTTTGCTGTACCCTCTGCCTCCGGAATCATTGCTTTTGGTTTGAAGGGAAGGACGCCTTCCCGCTCAGGGTCCGTATCCTCGATCTCCCCTCTTAATCCTTCTCCCCGAAGAACCAGGACAGCCCGGTGTTCCTTTACCGATTCAACAATCGCTTCCACGGCCCGGCTTAGCTGTAAACTGCCCTTAAGCTTGCGGCAGATTCGTTCGTTGGTCTCATTGGAGATTCGCCCGGCCCTGCGGTCGATGACCTTTCCATTCTTGTCAATGGTAGCATAATTGATCCGGGCTACAACATCGCGTTCGGTTAGGGGAAAATCAATTCCCGTCGCTTCCAGAATTCCCCTCCCGATGTTGTACTGGAAAGGGTCATAGCCGAAGAGGGCAAAGTGAGAAGGACCGCTCCCGGGTGTTATCCCCGGAGAAATAGGCTCCAAAAGCCCGCAGGAAGAGACCTCGGCCAATTGATCCAGGTTGGGCTTCCTGGCCGCCTGCAGCTCTGTCCCGCCCTTTTCTTCGACCTGGATTCCGCCCACACCGTCAAGGATGATAAAAACAATCTTCGATGAGGCCGGCGTCAGCAGACCGGTTAAAATATTGGGGTCCATGATATCCTCCGCCCTCGAATCACCTTACAATGCTCCCTTCTCAGATTATAGTAGGTAAAAGGATAAGGGTTTTAAAAAATAAGGTTACATAAATAAAAAATATAATTTTTTTAATAACTTAACATTCCTACCATCACCCTTTACCTCCTAAATTTGATGTTCTCGTAAAAAGTCGTCACTCCGGTAAAAACCGGAGTCCAGGGTATTTATAAGCATTTGAAAATACTGGATTCCGGCTGGAGTTTATCCCGATGAAAATCGGGGCCGGAATGACGGAAAAGGGCATTTTCAAACATTTTACGAGATCATCAAATTTAATAGGACGCAGATTTACGCAGATAACCGCAGATAATTATTTTCTTTTTAGTTTATCCTGATAATCTGTGTACATCCGTGTCCAAAAAGGAATTTCCTATACAATCAAGTTTATGGTGGCAAAGGATATTAAAATTGTCCGGAACGAGAACCTACACCTGGCCGTTCAAGAATTCGCTTATCAGTTACTCCGCGATGTTCAAAGCTAAGATGGCTTTCAGGCTTTGGGCGCTTCCGGCTGGCTGACTGGCGCTGCGGTTTCAAGTTTCCTCTTTTCCTGTTTTTTTTTGCCCTTCAGTCGAAAGCGATGCTGCATCCTTTTGTGTTTACTTTTTGAGTTTGCCAAAAATTTCCCCTTTCTATGTTTTTTTGATAGAATATCGAATCTATTTTTAAAAATCAACTACATAATTTGGTGAAGTCCGACTCCAGCAGACCTTTTTGTAGCGGAAATTTTTCTGGAGGGCCGGAAGCGGATTTTGCTGTATTTGTGTAAAAAAAGGAGGGGTCAGTTTGCCTACCGAGATCAAGCGCTCTGCGTGCCCCTATGACTGTCCCGACACCTGCGGGTTGATCGTGGAGGTGGAAAATGGGAAAGCGGTGAAAGTCTCAGGAGACCCGGAACATCCCTTCACCCGAGGGACCTTGTGTCCCAAGATGAACCATTATGAAAGGACCGTCCATTCCCCCCTTCGTCTTACCCAACCGCTCCTGCGCACCGGCCTCAGAGGTTCCGGACAATTTCAGCCGATTTCCTGGCAGGAAGCAATCCAGCGTATCGCTGCCCGGTGGAAAGAGGTCATCTCCAAATATGGGGCCGAGTCCATTCTCCCCTACTCCTACGCCGGAACCATGGGGCTTGTCCAACGAAACTCCGGCCATCCCTTCTTCTATCGTCTGGGCGCCTCGCGCTTGGACCGCACCATCTGTGCTCCGGCAAAGGAAGCCGGCTGGAAAGCGGTAATGGGCAACACGGCAGCCCCCCATCCGGACGAAGTGGCCTTCAGCGACCTGGTAATTCTGTGGGGGATCAATGCCGTGGCCACCAACATCCATTTTATCCATTCGGTCAGAGAAGCCAAAAAGAAAGGAGCGGCTGTCTGGCTGATAGATACCTATGAAACGCCCACTGCAGCAATAGTCGACCGGGCCTTCATTGTCCATCCGGGCAGCGATGGGGCCCTGGCCCTGGGGTTGATGAACCTCCTGGTGCGGGAAAACCTCCTGGACTACGAATTTCTGAGGACTTCGGTCCAGGGTTTCGAAGAGCTGAAGAAGGAAATTCTCCCCAATTATTCTCTGCAAAAAGTCATCTCCCTCACGGGGATTCCTGGGGAAACCCTAAAATTCATGGCCAGAACCTTCGGGAAGGTTGGGGCCCCCTTCATTCGCGTCGGGGCCGGCCTTTCCCGTTACGGAAACGGGGCCATGAACGTCCGCTCCATCGTTTGCCTGGCGGCCCTGGTAGGTGCTCACCGGAAGAAAGGAGGGGGGGCCTTTGTAGGAACCTTCACGGCCGGGGCTTTTCCCATGGCCGAAATCCTGCGGGAAGATTTCATGGCCGGGGAAACGCGGATCGTGAACATGAATCAGCTCGGTAATGCTCTAAACCATCTCGATAAACCGCCGATTCAGAGTTTATACGTCTATCACTCTAACCCAGCCTCCATAACCCCGGACCAGAATGCGGTCATAAAAGGGCTGGCCCGGGAAGACCTCTTCACCGTAGTCCATGAGAGGTTCATGACCGATACGGCCCGATACGCTGATATCGTTCTGCCCTCCACATCCTCCCTGGAACATAGCGATCTTTACCGGGCCTATGGGAGCTACTGTATTCAATGGGCCAGGCCAGCTATTCCTCCCATCGGCCAGAGCAAATCGAACTGGGAAGTGTTCAGCCTTTTGGCCGCGGCCATGGGGTTTCCGGAACCCTTTTTCCACCAGAGGGCCGAAGATCTCATCCAGTATGTTCTATCGCTCCCCAATAACCTGCGGAAGGGGATCGATGAAGAGGACTTTGCCGCTGGAAAAGCAGTAGAGTTGATTATTCCTGCGGAGGCCAAAACCCAATTCAAGACCCCTTCGGGGAAGATTGAGATCCTCAACCCAGCCGAGCCCCATCCCCTGCCCTGCTATCTTCCACCTCACGGCGGAAAGGAGTCCTTTCGCCTGATGACCGCTCCCAGCGTCTTCGCCCTGAACTCTTCGTTTCGCGAACGGGCAGACCTGCGCCAAAAGGAAAAAGCCATGCTCCTCAAGATGAACCCGGCTGATGCCCAGGCCAAAGGACTGAAGGATGGTGAGGGGGTCGTTGCTTTCAATGAACTCGGAGAGGTCTCTTTCATTCTCCAGGTGACCCCCAAAGTTCCTTCGGGGGTCGTCGTCGCCGAGGGAGTGTGGTGGCTGGAACACTGCCCCGGCTCCCGGGCCGTAAACGCCCTTACCTCGCAGCGGCTGACCGACCGGGGGGCTGGCTCTACGCTGTATGACAACACAGTGGATGTGAGGCGGGAAAACTGAAAATTAGCGAATAAAGTGAAAGCCCGTCTTTGAAATTTAGCCGGAGAAGATTCTTGTTATAGACCTGAAAATTATGAACCCTCAAGGATTATTTAATTGGGCCTTTTAATCGCCACTTCCAAAGGGGTATCCTGGTTCCGGAAGGGCCACCCCTGGATTTTTAGAAACGACTTGGCCAAAATCCAGGATGCCGCACCGGGTAGCATTGTATCCCTGGAAGATAAGAACGGAAAATTCCTGGCCCAGGGTTTTTACAGCGAACATTCCAAGATCGCTTTCCGGCTCGTTTCCCGAAGTCAAGAACCCATCCGCTATAATTTCTGGAAAGATCGGATGGAAAGGGCCTTTCGCTACCGTCAGACCGTTGTGGAACAAACTAACGCCCACCGCCTGATTTATGGAGAGTCAGACGGAATTCCCTCGTTGATTATTGACCGGTACGGCGATCATTTTGTTATCCAAACGCTCTCTCAGGCAACGGAAAATCTGTTGGATATGTTTGTAAAAACGTTATTAGAGCTTTTTCGCCCGTCTTCCATTATTCTGCGGAATGATCTCAGTGTGCGAGAGCTTGAAGGGTTGCCGCAGGAGAAGAAAGTCATCCTAGGAGAATGCCCGGCAAAGGTCCAAGTTTTTGAAGGAAATATCCAGTACCGCGTAGATTTATGGAACGGACAAAAAACCGGGGCCTACCTTGATCAAAGAGAAAATCGAATCCTATCGGCCCGCTTCCTCCGTGGAAGAGTCCTCGATGCTTTCTGCTACCATGGATTATTCGCCCTTCATGCCGCCGGAAAAGCTACCCGGGTGATCGGGGTGGATTCTTCAAAAGAGGCCATTGAACAGGCGAGCGAGAATGCTTTACTGAACGGTTTGCCCAATGTTGATTTTCGCAAAGAAAATGTTTTTGATTTTCTTAAAGCAGAGGTAGACAGCGGACAAAATTATGATGGAATTATTTTAGACCCGCCGGCCTTTGCCAAAAGCAAAGAAAATATTAGGGGGGCCGCCCGGGGATATAAAGAACTCAACCTGCGGGCTATCCGTCTTTTAAACCCCGGTGGAATCTTCATCACTTCTTCCTGTTCTTACAATCTTTCCGAAACTAAATTTTTGGAGGTTCTTAAGGAGTGCGCCAAAGATTCAGGAGCCATCCTGCGCATCATAGAAAGGCGGGGCCAGAGCGCCGACCATCCCATTCTTCTCTCCTTCCCCGAAAGTTATTATCTCAAATGCCTGTTTTTAGAAAAATTTCATTTAGCTTCCCCTGAGAAAGCGTACTCCCCAAATTCTCATTCTTCTTTTCCTTTGAGGACGCGGAAGGTTTCGCCGGCGGAATCAGGGCCGTAAAGGTCTATGCGGTCGAACCCTCCCTCCCTTTTATCGAAAGCAAATACAGGACGTAGTGCTCATTTTAATGCTTCTACTCCCTTGAGGACATCCTCGAATCGGGGGGCGAAGTAGTCGGGGATCACATTCTCATAGGATTTGGCTCCCTGGTTGGAGTCAACGAAGATGTTCTTGATGCCCATTCGGCTCGCCCCGTAAATATCCCGGTACATGTCATTACCCACGTAGATAACCTCGGCCGGTGTGAGCTTCATGATATCAAGGGACTTCTCGATAAGCCTCCTATCGGGTTTCCTGAACCCGTAATACGCGGAGATGATGATAGGATCGAAGTAGCCGTCCAGTCCTACGGCCTTTATTTCCGGCAGGGCGTAACAGGGCTGGGAATCGGAAACGAGGGCCAAGCGGAAGCCGGGGCGCAGATCCGTAAGCACCCTCTTCACCTCAGGGTAGAGTTGGAGGCGTTTCCGGGAGATACCCCGGTAGAGCTGGGCGAGAATCATGGCCAGCTTCCGCCTTGTGGGAGCCGCTTTTATGCCTTCCTGCCCGAGGAAGGTGCTCCAGATGGCCTCCACGTCTATTTCCGGGTATTCCTCGCCACGCTCTTCTTTCTGTTTTTTCATGATCTGGTAGTAACGGTCCCGCACCTCCCAACGGTGCAGGTATACCCCATGATAGGTCAGATAATGGGCGATGCCGCGGTAGATCTCTTCCAGAGACTCATCGGTCTCAATGTCGATCAATGTTCCATAGAGATCAAACAAAATGCCATTTACTGCCATACCGCATCTACCTCAATGTTCCCCTAACTTCATCCAGTAGTGGACGAGGACCTGGTTGTCCTCCCACATAAATCCCTTGTCCCGCCACCGGTCCTTAAGCTGGTAGAACTCCTGTGCCTCATCCCATCCGATATGTCCCCAGTTTTTCAACTGATCCATAATCCGATCGAAGTAGGAGCAGTCCCGGTTAAAGTCCACCCGCTCTCCGGTGGCAGTCCTGTTGTGCATGGTGGCGAGAAAATAGGCGAGAGCGGTTAGTTTCTGAAAGAGGGCCTCCCTTTCCCCTTCCCAAATCGCCTTGAGGATGAAGTCGTTGAGCGGTGAACCGTAACAGAACTCCTCCACCAGGACGTAGTTGAGGCTGGCATTGTGACTAAGGGGACGGGGTATGTAATGCGGATAGCCGGTAAAGCCGATGCCGCGCAAATGATTAAGATTGTTGAATTCCCGCTCCATGCAGCGAAAGGCGGCCTGGGGCGAGCGGTCTAAGATACCGCCGAAAAACTTTCCGATAAGGCGAGTTTGACTGCGCCGATCTTCGTATAAATAAACGTGGTTGGATGCCTGAATCATATACACCCGGAAGTCAGGGGATATGCCATTTACGCCGATCTGCGGAAGAATTTCGAAGCGGAGATAACCGTAGAGGGGGTCGTTCTTAGGGAGATGGCCAAGATAATTCATTCAGTTCCTTGTTCATCGAGATCAATAACAATTTTTACCATAACGCCGCCCTTTTTTACAGCCCTTTTCTCAGAACGGCGTGTGCCTTATCTCGCCTTTCCCCCTTTCCCCTCCGAAGATTGAAAAGTGATAATTTTAAACAACGTCCCCCTCGCCCTTGGGATAAGTTCCTCAACCGGGAGACAAAGTCTTTCCGATCTTCATCCTCTCGAAAGATTCGCTTTCTTTCGATCCCCCGCATCATCACATGGTGGAGAGTCCCGGGAGTGTCCAATCTTGCTTGCCGTGGCATAGATCCCTCTTGCCAGAAAACCCATTCTTTGTAAAGTTATATTTTTAAACTACGTCCCATATTCTACTAGTGAATTTCCGTGTTTATCTGTTCCTAAAAATATTTTTCATATACATTTGACATTTCAACAAAGTTTTAGTATATATTTTTAAAATCTCTAAGAATAATCGGAGGTAAATTCCCATGACCAGTTTAAGCCGCAGAACCATCGTCCTGATCGGAGTCGCTTTGGTTTTTTTTGCTTCCGCCCTTCTAATCAGCGGGTGCGGGGGAGGCCTGAAGGCCGAAAACGAAAAATTGAAGAAAGAGGTAGCTGACCTTACCGCTGAAAACGACAAACTGAAAGCTGATTTGAATAAGCGGACCACCGAAACCTCATCTTTGCACAGCCAGGTCGCCGAGCTTAATCTGCAGATTTCATCGCTGCAGACCCGGAACCAAAACCTGCAGAACGAATATGATGCCTTGAAAGACCAATTGAAAGGAAAAAAGAAGAAATAATGAGGCTCTTGCAAAAGTCCTAAACACCGTCATTCCCGCCCCCGCTTTCGCGAGGGTAGACTTCAGCGGGAATCCACAGGGCAGCCTGAAAAATCTGGATTCCGGGTCGCGCTTCGCTTGCCCGGAATGACGATTGAGCACCAGATTTTGAGATTTGCAAGAACCTCTAATAAAAACAGATCTTCAACCTGCGGTGAAAATAACCGGCATCATCCTCGCTGGAGGCAAAAACCTCCGCATGGGAAAAAATAAGGCCTTTCTCGAGGTTAACGGCCAGCGAATCATCGACCGCATAAGGGAAATTTTCGCTGACCTTTTCAATGAAGTCCTCCTGGTGACCAATTCACCCCTGGAATATGGGTATCTCAACCTGCGCATGGTTGCCGATCTCTGTCCGGGGAAGGGCGCTTTGGGGGGGCTTTACACTGGCCTTTTTCATGCCTCATGCTCCCATGCTTTCGTAGCAGCATGCGACATGCCTTTCCTGAATAAAGCTTTGATCAGTCATTTAAGCGCACTCTCTCCCGGTTATGACATCGTTATTCCTAAACCAGACGATGGCTTACAGCCTCTGCACGCGGTTTATTCCCAGAAATGCTTGCCTTTCATGGAAAATTTACTGCGGCAGGATAATCTGAAAATCATCGACTTCTTCCCTAAAGTAAAAAAGAGGGAAGTGGTTACCAAAGAAATTCTCCAATTCGATCCTCATCTAATTTCTTTCTTAAATATAAATACTCCGGAAGATCTGGCTTGGGCCCAGGATCTTCTAAAAAGTTAAAGCGCATCAGTGAATCTAATGAAGCTTACAGCCGGGTTAAAGACCGGGAAGAAAATCATCTTCCGAATCGGGCTCGAAGATAATTTTTAGAAATATAAAAGGAGAAGCTCATGCTTTACGATGCCCTCCTAACCGACGAAGAGAAGGCGCTACGAGATGAAGTTCGCAAGTTTGTCCGGGATGAAGTTCCCGCAGACCTTTTGCGGGCCATGGACCGAGATGAAATCAAATTTCCTTATGAATTTATCGCCAAGCTGGCCCAACATGGCCTGCGGGGAATACGGTTTCCCAAGAAATGGGGTGGCCGGGAATTACCCTGGACCGCGGAAGTCGTGGCCGAAGAGGAAGTAGGAGTTCTGGGGGTGGCCCTGGGATGCGCTTTTGTGATGACCTCTATCGTGGGCGAGGCTCTCAATGTCTTTGGAACAGATGATCAAAAAGAACGATACCTCCGCCCTATCCTCACTGACACGAAGATCCCTGAAGAAGCCCTTACCGAGCCGAGAGGGGGGTCGGATTTTTTTGGGGCTACCACGCGGGCAGTCCCTGAAGGGGATTGGTTTATCTTGAACGGCCAAAAACGTTTTGTGGTGGGTGCGGAAGCAGCGGACTTTTTTGCGGTTTATTGTAACACTAACCCCCAAGCTCCTCCCCACGAGCGCATATCGATGTTCATCGTAGAAAAGGGCCCGGGTGTGGAAGTCGAACACGTCTATGGCCTGTTAGGATGCCGGGGCACCGGAGTGGGAAGGCTGGTCTTTAGGAACTGCCGTGTTCCCAAGGAAAATCTTGTGGGAAAGCTGGGAATGGGAGCCCTGATCTTTGACCGGATGATGATCCCGGAACGCCTCACCTCAGCCGCAGCCTCTGTGGGAGGATGCCGTGGAGCGTTGGAAGTAGCCATTCGTTACAGCGACCGGCGAGTGGCCTTTGGTCGAAAAATCCGGAAGTTCCAGGCAGTAAATTTTATGATCGCCGACGCCATGACCCGACTGGATGCTGCCCGCGGATTGGTTTACGGCGCAGCCAAAACTGTTGACAAAGGCATGCCCCATCGCCGCCTGGTCAGTGAAGCCAAGAAATTCGCCACTGAGGCCGCCTGGTCCATCGTCAATGCAGCCATGCAGGTATTGGGCGGTATTGGCTACACCAATGTTTATCCCTTAGAACGGTATTTGCGGGATTCCCGCCTGGGCCTCATCTGGACTGGAACCAGCCAGATCATGGATACTCTTATCCAACACGAGACTTTTGCTGAATTTCTGGGAGATTTAAGCGACCGGCGTAATCTCGAGATGGATGCCATGGGCATCGATGCCCAGAAAGAAAAAATCTATACGGATGAAGATATGTGGAAAAACTTCTAAAGGGGCCCAGGGGTCAAGGATTCAAGGGGCTAAGCGAAATACTGAAAAATTTTTTTAAATCTGGAGCGTATAAACCTTTGAACCCTTATTATTTCTCACTGGACCCCTTGAACCCAAGAATCCTGGAACCCTTTTCTTATGCCATACAAGATCACTGATCTTTGCACCAACTGCGGTGAATGCTTTCTGGTCTGTCCCCTGGAAGCCATCACTGCCGGCGAAAAAAGACCCAAGATCGATTCTGAATTTTGCACGGACTGCGGCACATGTTCGGACATTTGCCCTGAGCGGGCAATTGAAGGTGAAGGATAAAAGAGGGTCATCCCGGCGAAAGCGGGAATCCGGTTAATTCAAGCAGTTCTGGACTCCTGCTTTCGCAGGAGTGACGGCTTTTCTGACTTTTTACGATTTCATCAAGTTTGGAGGGCTTAAAATGTACGAAGACCTGAAAGGAAAAACGGCATTAGTAACGGGCTCAGGTAAAAGGACCGGAATCGGTTTTGCCATTGCCGATAAAATGGCTTCCTGCGGGGCCAACGTCATTATTGCCGATCTCGGAAAAGGCCCTGAGAAAATCGGCGGCGTGAAAATGGGCCTGCGCCAGGAGATGGAAGATATTGCCAGCAGCCTTACGGAAAAATACGGGGGCAAAACTCTAACCGTTGACCTGGATGTAACCTGCAACGATTCCATCCAGCAAATGATGCAAAAGGTTCAGGAGCAGTTTGGGAGTATTGATGTCCTGTTCAATAATGCCGGCGCCTCTTTTGGCGCCCCCAGCCCGGCGCATACTTACAACGAAGAGGCCTGGATGAAAACCATCGATGTCAATCTCCATGGCACCTTCCGGATCTCCAGGGCAGTCCTGCCCATGATGATTGCCCGAAAAGAAGGGGTCATTGTCAATATCGCCTCCAAAGCCGGGAAGACCCCTCCTCTGGCCAATGGGGCCTACGCAGTGGCTAAGGCCGGGGTGATCATGCTCACCAAGGTTATGGCCCTGGAACTATCCAGACAGGGCATTCGCGTCAATGCCATCTGCCCCGGCATAATCATGACCGACCTGCAAGTTTACCGTTTCGAGATGGAAGCTAAATTTTTAAATCAAACTTTCGCCGAACGGGAAAAAGCATGGGCCAATGACATTCCGCAGGCACGGATCGGGTCGCCAGCGGATGTGGCTGACCTGGCCGTCTATCTATCTTCCAGGGAATCTTCGTATATCACCGGTCAGGCCCTCAATGTTGACGGTGGATTGCTGATGGCAATTTAACCATTAATAGGGTTCAAGGATTCCAGGGGTCAAGTGAAATACAAAATAATTAATCCCCAAACCCCTGGCCCATATTTTTTTTCGGTTTTAAGTATTTCCCTTTAATCCTTGAACCCTCGACCCCTTGGACCCTCATTAGGAGATTTTTTTATGAAACAGATCTCGTTACCCAAAAAAGGCATATCTAAAGAAGAGGTGCTATCTAATTTACGCTCTTTTAAATCGGGCGATGCCGACTGGCATGATGGCCGGATGTTCGGGCTGATTTACAATGCCGGCCTGGATGTGGAAGAAATGGTCAAAGAAGCTTATGCTACCTATATGTTCGAAAACGCCCTCAGCCCCTTTGCTTTTCCGAGTTTATTAAAAATGGAGACTGAATTTATCTCCATGGTCAGCGCTCTCTTCGGCGGAGATGATGAGACCGTAGGCTCAATGACCTCAGGAGGAACCGAGAGTATTCTGATGGCCGTAAAGGCCGCGAGAGAATGGGCCAGGGCTAAACGGCCGGAAATTAAAATTCCTGAGCTAATAGCCCCCATAACCATACATCCCGCCTGGAACAAAGCGGCGGATTTCCTGGGCCTGAAAATCGTTTTAACCCCGGTGGATGAAGAATTCAAGGCCGATGTAAAGGCAATGCAGGAGGTTATCAACGAGAACACCATCATGCTCGGCGCCTCGGCAGTTACCTATCCCCATGGGGTCGTAGATCCCATAAATGAACTTGGCGCTATAGCCGAAGAGAAAAACCTCTGGCTGCATGTCGATGCTTGCCTGGGAGGATACATACTGCCCTTTCTCAGAACTTCGGGCTACGATATTCCTCCTTTTGATTTTAGCGTGCCCGGCGTGCAATCCATGTCCGTGGACATACACAAGTATGGATATACTTCCAAAGGCGCTTCCACCGTGCTTTACAGAAATAAAGAGCTTCGCCAGCACCAATTCTTTGTATATACGGACTGGCCCGGGGGAGTATATGCCACACCATGCCTGTCCGGAGCCAGACCAGGAGGAGCCATTGCCTCGGCCTGGGCCATGCTCCACTACCTGGGGGAAGAAGGATTTTTAAAATTAGCCAGGGCAGCCAGGGAAACGACCTTGGGACTGATGGAAGGAATCCGCCGGATTCCTGGTCTATTTATCCTGGGAAACCCTCCGGCCACGGTATTTGCCTTCGGGTCCAATGAAATCAACGTATATAAACTCGCCGTCAAATTGAAAGAACGGGGATGGCATATCGACTCCCAACATCGTCCTCCCAGTTTGCATATGACCATTTCCCCTGCCCACGAAAAAATCATTGAACCGTTTCTTAAGGATCTTCAGGAATCCGCAAAGGAAGTTTCCGGAACTGATTCTGGAGAAGCTTCCGGGATGGCGGCGCTTTATGGCATGATGGGAACCATGCCCGACAGAAAAATGGCCAGGACTTTCGCCCTTCAATACTTGAATGATCTTTATCGGTTGAAGTAGTCTTGTATTTCAGGTTTTCAATCTTAACATTCATGCCAAAGCTGTCCTTCCCGCGGAAGTGGGAATCCAGCGCAGAAATACTGGATTCCGGGTCAAGCCCGGAATTACGATCAGAAAAAAATGATTTATGATGAACTACCCCAGGTTAGAAAGGACTTTTAAGAATGTTTATGAAGGCTGCCGTTTATCGCCGGTCAAGCGGGCTTATGGTCGAAGAAGTTCCCTTACCTGAATCAGGGATTGATGGAGTCCTGGTTAAGGTGGCCAACACGGGGTTTTGCGGCTCAGACCATTCTTTGATTGAAAGCGGGATTCTGCCGGATGGCTTCATACTCGGCCATGAGACAAGCGGCATCGTTAGCGAAAAGGGAAAACAGGCAACAGGTCCTCCAGTGGGATCGCGAGTGATCATCCGCCCCACTTATTGCGGAAAATGCCGGGGATGTCTGATGGGCAAACCCCATCTCTGCCAGGATAACCGGCGAACAATTGGAATCGGGGATTTACCGGGGGCCTTTGCCGAGTATGTAAAGGTATATTCTCAGATGCTCATACAGGTTCCCTTAGGCGTGAATTCCAGGAGTGCGGCTCTGGCTGAAACCTTTGCCGCAGCCCTGCACGGGATAAAATGTTCGGGTAGCAATGGAGGATCAGCTCTGGTCATAGGAGGAGGGCCAATTGGATTGGCTGCGATTCAATTGTTGAAGCTGATAGGTTTTGGTCCTATTGCCCTTTCTGAGCCAGTGAAGGAGAAAAGGCTCCTGGGTCAGACCTTTGGCGCCGATTATTTGATCGATCCCTTAACGGAGGATATTACCCGGCAAGTCGGAGAATGGACTAAGGGAGTCGGCTTTGATACCGTTTTAGAATGTTCCGGAGTTGCTGAAAATATCCAGGTAGCCTTTGATCTGGCGGCCAAGTGTGGCTCGGTTTGTATCGTGAGCGTTATCTTCAAAAATGCCGTCATCAGACCAATGGCCATCAACTTCAAGGAAATCAGGGTTAGCGGTTCTATTTCCAACACCCACGAAGAGAATATCCAATGCCTGGAATGGATGCTTGCCGGCCAAATTGACCCGAGCCCTTTGATCACCGACCTCATCCCCCTGGATCAATTGCCACGGGTATACAAAGAACGTATTCATACCGGCAAAGCCGTAAAAGTGATATTGCAAATCGGAGAGGAGTTTTAACGCCTCGAGTCAATGCTGATTGCGGTAATTCGTCAAAATTCTTTAAAGCAGGAAAGGGGATAAAATGATGGGAACTATTTCAGGGGGACATATAACTGTTGACGCCCTGCTGGCTAAGGGCGTAAGAAAGATTTTCAGTCTTTCGGGCGGGCATATATTTCCTTTGTATGAATATGCGGATGGCTCACCCATAGAAATTTTTACCACCCGCCATGAACAGGCTGCAGTCTTCATGGCCGAGGCCTGGGGAAGAATGACCCGCAAGCCGGGCTTTGCCCTGGTCACTGCCGGTCCGGGTTTCAGCAACTCCTTGAGCGCCATGGCCAATGCCCATATGGCCAATTCACCCCTTGTGCTAATTGCCGGGGTTGTGGGACTCGGAGCCTGCGAAAAACTCGATCTCCAGGATATGCGCCAGCTCCCGGTTATCGAGCCCCTCGTCAAAAAAGCTTTGGTTTGCCATAAAACCGAACGGATACCCGAATTCATCGACATGGCCTACCGGATCGCTATAAGCGGCTGCCCTGGTCCGGTTTACCTGGAGGTTCCTGTTGACGTTTGGAACGGCAAAGTCGATGAGAAGGCCGTTAAAAAAATAAATACCCTCACTGAATACCGGGCCGTAGACCTTGAAAAAGCCCGAGCGCTCATGGAGATGCTGGAGGCGTCGGAAAAGCCAATCTTCATCGCCGGGAGCGGAGCCTATTATTCGGGAGCGGAAAAGGAATTTGTCGAATTTCTGGAAAAAACAGGGGCCCCAGGATTTACTTCTGCCGGGGGGCGGGGATTAATCCCCGATACCCACCCGCTTTGTTTCGAGTCTTCCTCGGTGATCAGGCCCGGCGCTGCTTCCGAAGCTTTGATGGGCGCAGACTTGATTGTCCTCCTGGGAAATCGCATCAGCCTGTATTATGCTTACGGAGACCTGCTCAATCCCAACGCCAGGCTGGTTCAGGTAGACATACGGCAGGAAGAAATCGGCCGAAACCGCACGATTCATCTCGGCATCGGAAGCGATATAAAGGCGCTTCTTACGGAAATAAACCGCATGATCGATGAAAGGGGAAGCAGCGCCTCCCTCAAGCAAAAGTTTGCGCCCTGGATTGCTTTTCTGCAAAGCAAGGAGAAAGAAAAGAAAACATTTGGGGCTTTGGGTTGGGAAAGCAATTCTGTTCCGGCCCATCACCTGCGCATCTGCGCCGAAGTCAACCATTTCATGAACCGGGAAGATGACCTAATGATCAGCGATGGCGGAGACACCCAGGTTTGGATGTCCATGACCAGAACCGTGCGGCGATCCGGGCATTACTTGGAGTCAGGCTTATTCGGCTGCCTCGGGTGCGGATTACCCTACGCTAACGCCGCCAAGCTGCTCTACCCGGACAAACGTGTCTGCCTGGTCTCAGGCGACGGTTCCATCGGGTTCAACTTCATGGAGTTTGAGACCGCCATCCGGAAGAAACTGCCCGTGGTGACGGTGATCTGCAACGACCAACAGTGGGGAATGATCAGGCATTCCCAGGAAATCAAGCTCGGCCGCTTCATCAAAGAGGGGACCGAGCTCGGCATGGTGGATTATCATAAAGCGGTGGAAGCCCTTGGCGGTAAGGGAATACTGGTGGAAAAGCCGGGCGATATCCGGCCGGCCCTGGAAGAGGCTTTTGCCGCAGGTGTGCCTGCCTGCATCAACGTGTTAACAGATCCCAAGCCCATCAGCCCGGGAAGCATAGCCCTGGCCATGGTTGCGGGGCATGATGTGTCAAAGTTTTTTAAATAGCTAAACGAGATGATCTCGTAAAAAGTCATCAGAACGATGGTTTCGTAAAAAGCTCCAGATGCAAGGCGCGCAAAACCTGAGGAGTGAAACGTACTTACAGGTACGCGGCAACGACGAAGGTGAAGCGCAATCCGCCTTAGGCGGACAGATGGACTTTTTACGAAACCATCAAAGGAGGCTGCGCCATGTCCAACACCTCTCCCCCTGAAGGTTACCTCTTCTCCAAGCGTTACACTGCATACGTGTTCATTCTATTGTGGCTGCTTTACTTTTTTGACTATGTTGACAGAATGGTGGTTATTTCCCTCTTTCCCTTTTTGAGGGCGGAATGGGGACTTACCGATGCCCAGTGCGGCGCTTTGGTCTCTGCCGTTTACTGGGCCATCGTCCTCTTCTCCTTCCCGGTTTCCATCCTGATTGACCGCTGGAGCCGGAAAAAAAGCATCGGCATAATGGCCGTATTATGGAGTCTGGCCACGGTAGCCTGCGCCTTTACCAAAAATTTCAGCCAGCTTTTTATAGCCCGGATAGCCATCGGGGTCGGCGAAGCCGGTTATGCCCCCGGCGGCACGGCCATGATTTCCGCCTTATACCCGGAGAAGAAAAGGGCCATGATAGTGGGGCTATGGAATGTCTCCATTCCCCTCGGCATGGCCGCCGGCATTGTGCTTGGGGGGCTTATCGCCGCTCATTGGGGATGGCGGCATGCCTTCGGCATCGTGGCCCTGCCAGGATTGATAGTGGCCATTATCTTCTTTTTCATAAAGGATTATAAAACCGTCGGCCTTGAAAAAGCCGTGAATCGAACCACGGAAATTGAAAATGCTCCCTCGCTCAAAAAACAAATGTCCAAAATGGACATATTTCGTGAATTTGCGAGGACACCATCTCTCCTGCTCACTTACCTGGGTTTTATAGGAATGATGTTCTTGACCATCTCCATCTCCACCTTTTTGCCCACTTATTTTGAAAGGGTCCATGGCCTGCCCCTGTCTAAAGCCACGCTTTTGACCAGCGGGGTTATGCTCATGGCTATTTTCGGGTCGCCTCTGGGGGGCTGGATTGCCGACGGGTGGATGAAAAAGAAAATTCAGGCCAGATTGCTGGTTGCTTCCATCTCCGCATTTATGGCCGCTGTCTTGTTTTTTGCGGCGCTTAATTTTTCCTCTGGGGGAGCCGTTCAATATGTTGTTTTTTTGCTGGGCGGAATTGCGGCGATCGCCTGGGCTTCCTCGGCCATAGCGGTTACTCAGGATGTTGTCCATCCGGGTTTGCGGGCCATATCCTATGCCCTCTGCGTGATCACCCAAAATTTATTAGGCAGCTCTCTTGGACCGGTTGTTACCGGCGCTCTCTCGGATCGCTACGGGATAACCGCGGCCCTGCAGATGGCCTGCGTTATGCCATTATGCTCATCAGTTTTTTTCTATCTTGGTTCAAGATTTTACAAAAAGGATCTGGATAAAGTGGAAAAGGTCGCCCTGACTGCGGAAACTTAAGACGGCAGCATAGATCCGGAAAATAAAAAAGGGGGCTTCTGTTGGAGCCCCCTTTTTTTGAAAAAATGGTTTTACTACCTTTGTTGAGGTCCGGGGATCTGGGTGGAACGCGCCGGAAGCATCGGCCTGGTTCCCGCTTGGCCACGAAGAACCCCGCTCGTTTCCGCCGGAGGAGGCGGAGGGCATTTCCCCCGCCCCACCTGCGAAGAAATCAGCGCCTTATTATTCCAAGCGGGCCGCCCAGACCCCCGGACCATGGATTCCCTCTAACCTTACACCCCACCTCTTTTCAAAGGGCTAAAGTGTTACGAAAAATAACTTGATTGTATAGGAATTTGCTTTTCTAGCCCCCTCCCCCCATCCCCCTCCCGCCAGGGGAGGGGAGATACTGGGGGATCCAAAATTCCCTCCCCCTGGATGGGGGAGGGTTAGGGTGGGGGTGTTAATAACTTGATCCGTTCAGGGCGCGCCGGCCTTGGCCTTTAGAGTCATATACTCCTTATGTATCCTCTCCTGGATTTTATCTATGAGATCCGGAGTCAGGTGGCGGAACCGTCCCTGTCCCTTGAGGTAATCACTCAGCGGACGGGGTTCGGGAAAGTCAATAGTGATCCGGTACTTTCCTTCTTCCACTTCATAAAGGGGAAAGAATCCGGTCTCCACGGCCAGACGTCCATAGCGGATGGCCTGCTCGGAAGGAATCCGCCAGCCGGTGGGACAGACCGAAAGGATGTGAATGTAAGAAGGGCCCTTGATGGCCATCGCCTTTTTGACCTTTTCATAAAGATCATAGGGATAGCTGGAACAGGCCGTGGCCACGTAGGGAATTCCGTGGGCGGCAGCAATTTCAACCATATTCTTCTTCCAGGTCATCTGGCCCGTGCTCATCTTTCCGGGGGGAGAAGTGGTCGTCATGGCCCCGAAAGGAGTGGAGCTGGAGCGCTGAATGCCCGTGTTCATATAAGCTTCATTATCGAAGCAGAAGTAAATCATGTCATGTCCCCGTTCCAGGGCTCCGGAGAGCGCCTGGATGCCGATATCGGCCGTTCCCCCGTCCCCGGCCATGCCTACAGCCTTGATTTCCTTCTGGGGAAGCCGGCCTTTGCGCATCAGGGCTTTAAGTCCAGACTCCAGCCCGGAGGCAACTGCGGCAGCATTCTCAAAAGCCACGTGGATCCAGGGCACAGCCCAGGAAGTTGTGGGAAAAGGAGAGGAGACAACCTCCATGCATCCGGTGGCGTTGGCAATCACCGTGTTAGGCCCCAGAGCTTTTAATACATACCGGACGGCCAGGGCTTCTGCACAGCCCTGACAGGCCCGGTGGCCGGAAACAAAGAACTCCTCCTCCGGCCAGCCTTTGGCCTTAATATGCTTAAGATCCCGAACTGTATCCGTGGGACGGATTTTGGGTTTTGCTTTTTTCTCTTTAATTTTTTCTTCAGCCATTTTTTATCCTCTCTCTCGTATGCCAATCATAGTAAATTCTTCCTTTTTTTCCTGTGCCCCTGTGGCTCGGGTTACCATTTCCATGATGTGTTCAGGCGGAACATCCCGCCCTCCCAATCCGGCGATAAAGCCCGAAACCTGCGGGTGTTTTTGCTCGTCATAAAGAGCGGAGCGAACTTCTGAGAAAATTGGCCCCCCCGGACCTCCGGTGGATAGAGCCCGGTCGACTACCACCAGGGTCTTCAACTTCGCGACCATCTGCCTTAATTCTTCAAAAGGGAACGGACGCCACAGGCGCAGTTTTAAAAGACCTGCGGCTTTCCCCTGTTCCCGCAGCCGATCCACCGCTCCCATGGCTACTTCGCAGACTCCCCCGGCTGCCAGAATCCCAATCTCTGCTCCCTCCATACGATAGCCTTCAATGGGCTGGTACTGCCGTCCGGTTAAGTTGGCCCATTCGTCCCAGACTTTCTGAATTACCGGCTTGGCCTGCCGCAAAGCTACTTCATGGACCTTTTTGGTCTCCATGAAAATCTCGGGCATGGCAAAAGCTCCCATGGTCATGGGCTGATCTGGATGGAGAGTATAAAGGGGCTGGTAAGCCGGCAGGAATCTATTCACCAGCTCCTGGCTGACAAATGCAAGTGGTTCGACCATGTGGCTTAAGCTAAAGCCATCAAGGTTGACGGCCACGGGCAGAAGAACCTGCCGGTCTTCGGCGATGCGATAGGCGCATATCGTTTGATCAAAAGCCTGCTGCCCATTCTCCACAAAAACCTGGATCCAACCGCAATCCCTGGAGGCCATGATGTCGCTGTGGTCATTCCAGATATTCAAAGGGGCGGAAAGCGTCCGGTTGACTACAGCCATGACAATGGGAAAACGCATGGCTGAAGCGATAAAAAGGAGTTCATGCATCAAGGCTAAACCCGGACCGGCGGTTGATGTAAAAGTCCTTGCTCCTACAGCCGCGGCGCCTATACAGACGGACATGGCCGAATGCTCCGACTCCACCGGAATAAATTCTGCGTCCAGGTGACCATCGGCCACCAGTTCGGAAAGATGCTCGACAGTATGGGTTTGCGGCGTGATCGGATAAGCGGCGACACAATCCACATCGGCCAGTTTGACCGCCTCGCTGAGCGCCAGGGAAACTTCCATTCCGATTCTTTTCGTCATTACTTTTCCTCCTCAACCATGGTAATGCACCCCGTTAGGCATTCCTGGGCGCAGATCCCGCAGCCTTTGCAGTATTCCAGGTTGGCCAGATAATACCCATCTTCAGTTTCATAAACGGCGGGTTCCGGACAGAAAATCCAACAGACTGCGCATTTAATACATTGTTCCTTCTCCACCACCGGCCGTTGCGACCTCCAGTCTCCGGTTTTGTATTCCCTGGCGTTCCCGGGCTCGGTGACTACACTGCCTACCGTAAGTTCTTCCCAGGTATATTGTTCCATAGGTTTGGCCATTTCTTTCCTCCGTTAAGGGTTTTTGAACAAATAACTTCGGGACAAATATATTCTCCATTGAAAAAATTGATGATATCCAGCTCTCCTTCCTGCCAGACTCAACAGGGAGCTAAAATTGAATTGACTTGCCGTTCTAATCGCTGAGAATGGTTTCTTGAAAAGCCCGGCGAAGAGCGTTTTCATTTCTTTCGGCCCCTCGTCCAAAACGAGCTCGCAGTGCGGGAAGGAAGGACTCTAATTGAACGACGCCGCTTCCCTTAATCAAGGCTCCCAGCATCGTGGTATTGGTGATGGGCAGGCCCAATTCTTCCCTGGCAATCCGGTCGGCATCGACAGTGGCCAGGCGCACCCGATAGCCGAACTGAGACCGGATCTGCTCGGCGGATCGATTGGTATTAATAATCAACAAACCTTCCGGCTTCAGGCCCTGGGAAGGATCCAGAATCTTCAAAAGGCTCGGATCCAAGACCACGGCCACATCCGGTTGATAAATCTTCGAACGCAGGCGAATCGGCTTGTCATCTACCCGGGCAAAGGCCACTACCGGCGCCCCCCTTCTTTCTGGTCCAAAGCTGGGAAACCCCTGTGCATATTTTTCTTCTTCAATCGCCGCCAAAGCAAAAAGTTCGGCTGAAGTTACCGCCCCTTGTCCGCCGCGGCCGTGAAATCTAATTTCTATCATGGTCTTCTTTTCCCCTATTCCCGCATATTTTTGCAAAGCTGAAATTTTCCTGCTTGCCTTCCTTAGCGTTTCTTTTTGTTTACCATATATACTTAAAAAGTGTCAATATTTTTCAACCCTCTGGCCACCTTCAATTTTGAATTGATTGATGAATTAACAGGAGTTTTTTGCAAAATTCAAAATCTGGCGCTCAATCTTCATTCCGGGCAAGCGCAGCGCGGACCGGAATTAAGGATTATCAAATACTTCTGGATTCCGGCTTCCGCCGGAATGACCGAATAAATGACATCTGCAAGAGCCTCACAGTAATTGAGGATCTGAAGGGAGAGATTGGCCAAGAAAAATGAAGTGTTTGCTTTTTTATCGCCCGATCCCCCTTCCGCCTGAGCCTAAGCATGGATGAGATTTACCGCATGATCTTAAGTATAAATTGCTCAACGGTCAGGCGGTTTTGCGGTTGCAAATCGTTCGGGTAAATGGTAAAATTCCCCCGCACAAGACAAGAAGGAAAGAAGGGCAATGACTAAACGAAAAATTAAGAATATCTCCCAGATGAAAAAGATTGTGGCCCACTTAAAAGCTCAGGGGGAGAAGATTGTGTTTACCAACGGCTGCTTCGACATCCTGCATGTCGGGCATGTCCGTTACCTTAATAAAGCGAAAAAGTTAGGGGACATTTTGCTTATCGGCCTGAATACGGACCGCTCAGTAAAATCAATCAAAGGAAAAAAGCGGCCGATTGTGCCGGAAAAAGAAAGAGCCGAGGTTATATCCGCTCTGGAATTTGTCGATTATGTAATCCTTTTCGATGAACCCGACCCCCTGCGTCTGATTGAAACCTTAAAACCGGATATTCTGGTAAAAGGGGCCGATTGGTCCAAAGACCGGATCATCGGCCGGGAAATAGTGGGAAACCTGGGGGGTCGCGTCGTGCGTCTGCCGATGGTTCCCGGGGCCTCAAGCACAGGAGTGATCGAAAAGATCATCAAGGTCTATTGCGAAAGTTGAAGAATATTACAATTTGATGGATTCGCAAAAAGTCCTGTTCCTGTCATTGCGAGGAGTTCCGCATTAGCGGGACGACGAAGCAATCTTGTCTTTTCGGGCACTTATAAAAACAAGATTGCTTCGTCACGCCCATGGCGTGACGAAGCAATGACCATTTTGCGACTTTTACGAGATCATCACAATTTAACGGATCCGGAGAAAAATCTCTCTGCTAACGCTTGCTAAGAACATCTTAACAAAGGAGGAAAATAAATGAGCAAAGCCATATTTACCTGTGCCCTTACCGGCGGCATTCACACCCCCTCAATGAGCCCTTACCTGCCCATAACTCCGGAACAATTAGCCGAACACGCTATTTTGGCCTACGAGGCCGGAGCAGCCGTGGCCCATGTTCACGTGCGTAACCCCGAAACAGGGCAGCCTTCTCCGGACATGGAACTTTTTAGAAAGGTCCTCACCCAGGTGAAGAGCAAATGCGATATGATCCTTTGCCCGACGACCGGCGGAGGTTTGGGCATGACGCCGGAGCAAAGGGTCGCCGTCGTCTCCACTTTTAAACCGGAGATGGCTTCTTTCAATATGGGCTCGATGAATTTCGCCATCTTCCCCCTGCTGGACAAGATGAAGGAGTTCAAGTTCCCCTGGGAGAAACAGTACCTGGAGTTAAGCGCAGACGCCATCTTCCCCAACACCTTCAAGTCCATGAGGACTTTCCTGAATATTTTTTACGAAACCGAAACCAAACCGGAGTTGGAGGTTTACGACGCCGGGATGATCAACAACCTCGCCTTCTTGATCCAGCGAGGCTTGATGAAGACGCCGGTGTACATCCAGTTCGTTCTGGGAATTCTGGGAGGAATGGCGGCAACCGCCGAAAATTTAGTCTTTCTCTATGAATCAGCCTGCAAGTACATCGGGGAGAAAAATTTTGTCTGGTCGGTTTGCGCTGCCGGCAGATTCCAGATGCCCATGTGCACCCATGCCCTGCTGATGGGCGCCAACGCCCGTGTGGGCATGGAAGATGCCCTTTCGGTGGGCAGGGGCGTTCCGGCTAAGAACAACGCCGTCCTGGTGGAAAAGATCATTCGCATCGCCAGGGAATTCGACATCGAACCGGCAACGCCCTCAGAAGCCCGAAAGATTCTCGGATTGAAAGGCCTGGATAAAGTAGCTTTTTAGAAGCGTATTATCATCCTGGAAAGGACTGGCCACGGCGCCGGATAAGAAAGACTGGGAAAATCCAGATATTCACGGTTATCTTGAACATTATCTGGGCGGCTCGGCCAGATTCAGCACGGAGGACCGGTTGAAAATGATCCACGCCACCCATCGTATGGCCTGCTCGCCTGAATCCGCTTTTCATGAAGTAACCACGGTTCATGCCGAAGGCTCATTGGCTGCCCAAAAAATGATGATCCTGGTTGAAGCTCCCCTGAAAAAGTATAAAGAAATGGCCAAGAGAATGGCAGGGATTACTTCCTGAAGGAACCCGCTTTCTTAAAAGGGGAAGCCGAAGTAGTAATTAATACGAGCGTAATAAATGTCTTTACAAGTCATTGCGAGCCCAAGGGGCGCGGCAATCTCATTCTTCAGGGGATTGCTTCGTCGTTCCACTCCTCGCAATGACAGGTTATTTAATGCGTCGGTATTAGATTAAAACTTCTTCCATCCAGCCGAGCTTGATAAGCTGGATGCGGCTTAAGTCGCTGACCCCAAGGCGATATTTTTTATCGGCCACAGAGATATGGACGGGAGGGACATCAAGCGGTCGATCTTCACCGAAATGAACTATGCGCTTTAGATGCAAGAGGCGGGCGCCTATGGCATCCACGGCCACCGGGTCAGTCCCCACGATTAATCCTTTGTAGGGCCAGACATAGCGCCGGTCGAAGAAATGCGCTCCCCTCCCGTAAAATTGGGGCTGAAGCGCGCTGAGGATGTTCAGGCGAGTTTTCCCTTTTATGATCGGGTAGGTCCAGATTTTGCCGAGATCCGAACAGGCCTCTTCATGGTACGCCGCCGGATTAGGGACGAACATGATGTGGTTTTTTAAACAGCCGCCCACACCGGACCAGTGATGCGTCCTTATGGGGCGGACGTTGACCAGGGCCGTGGAATTGAGGAATACCGGCTTCTTTAAGACCCCCCGGTCATCGATATCGATATTTTTTTCTTTAACCCCGACATCTAGTAGCCGTTTGCGGATAGCTCCTTCCAGTTCCCTGGGTGTGGGCATATTCCACCAGACATTGCTTTTGATGCCCACGATGTCGGAAGACTTGAAAAGTTTACCCCAGGACTTAACGGGTTCCCTCTCGCCCAAAAGAGTATTGACAGCCTCATCCAGCATGCTCTGAATAATTTCCCCGTTGACCTTTCCGCCTTCCGTCAAGACCTCCGCACTCCGGCTGAGGACGACTTTGGCCCTTTGTTCCGCATGGGCATCCGCTGAAATCCCTGAACCAAAAGCCGCGGTCAAGGCGGCGCCGGCTGTCCCCCGAAGAAAATCCCGACGGGTAATGATTCCGGTTTCTTTCATCTCCCCTTCTCCTTTATCCTAACTTCGGCGGCCCTGATTAATTCATCCGCATCACCCAGATCCGCAGCCCCGAAAATAATCAGGATGAATTCCTTCTTCCGTTTGGCCATTGTCCATTTGCGGTCTTCCGTTTGCAAAAAGCCCTTTTCCTTGGCCTCGGGCATATAAACTTTTTTGAAGCTTTGTAATGCCTCTTCAGCCTTCTTTTCCGATAAATACCGAATCAAAAGCAGATGGGGTTTTTGTTTTCCACGAAGGTACTGGGCCAGCGCGGCTTCCGTTTCTCCGCTCAGCTTGAGGATGTTCTGGTTGGATATATAAAAACGCTGGTTAAGGAGGATGTGATTTCTTAGATAGCGAACGCTTTTCTCGATAAGGCCGGCTTTCTCATCTGGCAGATAGCTTACTACTTTGGGGGCCGAACCGCTTACCCGAATCGATCTGGCCAATTCCCGTCCAAGGCTTATGATGGCCGATTCCACTTCGGGGCTTTCCCCTTCGGCATATATGGTTACAAAATACTTCCCCTTCCAAAACCTCAGCAATCCTCCCCCAAACTCCGATCCCTGGCCCATGCCGGCGTCTTCATCCTGCCGTTCAAAAGAAAAAACTCCATAGGCGTCTTCCGCAGAGGCCATTTCATAGACTTCAACCACGATGGGTGGCTGCCCGGGTTTTTCAAATCGGCGGACAGCAAGGTTTTGAAAACGATAGGCAAGATAGAGTTCAGCGGCGCCATTGATATAATCGAAGAGCGTCCGGGAATTATATTTTTTCCCTTTCCCGTCCCACTTCCAGCCTTTAGCTTCTGAAGGAAGAGAAAATTCCAGTTTCATTTTTTCACTCACTCCCCCTTGGGCTTTCTGGGGCGGCGAAAGAGTCCAGAGCAAGATAATTAAAAGAATCCAAATACGCATAGCCTAAATCAGGGGACCGAATACAGAATTCAGAATTCAGAAGCCAGAATAAATAGACCTTTGATGGCTGTATTCTGATTTAATCCCACCTGCGGCAGCATCACTTTATAAACTTTCAGCGCTTGACCCATATTCTTCAATTTTTCTTAATCATGGTTTTAAACTCTGTGATCTCTGTGTGCTCTGTGGCTAATTTCTTTATGGGTGTTTGCAGATCACATTTAAAAGGGCCTGGCGCTTTTCTTTGCGGACGGCCCTCACCGCCCGTTTAAGGGCCGGGATGATCTCCCCTGGGTCTTCTACCCTCTCCCCGTAACCCCCAAAGGCTTCCACGATCTTTTCATAAGCAGGGGCCGGCTCTAAGTCGCAGAGGACAAAATGATCCCTCTTGGCGGCCCAGCCAGCAGGGTAAAGATCTTTGACCGATCCTTTCACGGCATTCCAGCACTGGTTGTTGAAAACAATTACCACAACGGGAAAGTTTTGGGCTACGAAATGGCCGGCAGTCGGAGCAGTGAAGTGGTATGTTCCGTCTCCCATGCAGACAATCGGAACGCTATCTGGCCGGGCCAGTTTCACCCCCAGGGCCGCTCCGAAACACCATCCCAGCCCGCTTACCATGGGCGACCCATAGAAAGACCCGGGCTCCTCAAGGGGAACTTGATGAGTCCTCAGGTCGTATTCATTGATGATCACCGTATTCCCGTCCCTGACCTTACCCACGCAATAAGACAGCCATTCCATGTCGATAGGACTATCTTGCCTTACCTTTTCGGCCATGGCTTTCCAGGTTGCTTTCAAGGTGTTATGCTCTTCGGCCAGCCGGCTGAAGCGTTCCTGGATATTTTTTCGTTTGGATTCTTTGTAAGTAGAAAGGGCTTCCCGCAAAGACCTCAACCCGGCTTCCGGATCAGAGGCAATAGGAACATCCACGGGGAATGTGCGCATGGGGTAACGGGAGAAAAAGGGATCGATGCCCATCTGGATCACTTTGGCGCCTGACTTCGGTTGCGCTTTGATGGGAAACCAGGGAACATCGCTTTCGATCACCATGATTACATCTGCATCTCCCAAATATTTCAGGGGATCGAACCCTAAGTGCAAGGGGTGTTCTGCTGGAAAATTAAGATAAAGATTACTGGCGGCTATGACCACTGGAAAAGCGAAAGACTCGCATAGCTTCACTAACTCCCCCACTGCCGCGGGATTTTTCCCCACCATGGAGGTAATGATCAGAGGGTTTTCCGCATCCTTCAGCAGCAAAGCGGCCTGCCGGATAGCTTCAGAGTCCGGACCTGGTTTGGCGTAGTGTCTCGGTCCAGAGGGGGTATAGGTAAATTCCCGATGTTCCTCGGCCAAAACTTCCCGCGGCAGGCTCAAGTAAACCGGTCCTTTCGGCTCGGACATGGCAAGGTTCAAAGCCCGATCGACAACCTTTTCCAGCTGGGTGAAGTTCCTAAGTTCATAATCCCACTTTACGTATTCCCGCAGCATGGAGGCCTGATCAAAGGATTCCTGCGCCCAGTGAATGTGCAGATTCCGACCCCCCTTCATTTCTCCTTCGGTAATCGGCGTCCTCCCGGCTGTAAAGATCAGGGGGATGTTCGCCCGAGCAGCATTCATGACCCCGGTGAGACCGTTGGATGTCCCCACGTTCACATGCACCATCACCACCTGGGGTTCTCCGGTTACCATGGCAAAGCCGTGGGCCATGCTGACGGCTGTGAACTCGTGAGGGACCAGAATGGGCCTGGGAAAATCTTTTTTTTCAGCGGCAAAGCGGGCGAAACCATCGATTAAAGGGGCAAAGTCCGTCCCGGCATTTCCGAAGAAATACTTAATCCCGCGTTCTCTTAAGAGATCCAGATAGGCCTGGCCGACGTTATCGATGGGGACGGTTACGGAAGTTGCATTTTCTTTTCGGGGTTTTTGAGCTTCGGTCATCAACAGACTCCTTCAAAGAGTGATTAAAGTTGGAAAAAAGGTAACAGTTTAGCGATTTGAAAAAATGGTATTAAAGCCTTTGTTGAGGGCCGGGGGTTAGAGCGGAACGCGCCGGAAGCATCGGTTGGGTTTCCGCTTGGCCATGAGGACAGAAGATCTTTTCCTCCGGAGGAGGCGGGGGTTCTTGCCCGCCCCATATGCGGAGATATAAGCGCCTTATGATTCCAAGCGTTCCGCTCTGGCCCCCGGCCCCTGGAATCCCTTGGCCTTTACAACACGCCTTTTTACAAAGAGCTAAAGTGTTACGAAAAAAGAAGACAGAAGTCAGAAGGCAAAATCCATAATGAAGCCGCTTTTAGGTCTAATTTATTACTTCTGAATTCTGATTCCTGACTCCTGTCTCCTGTATTCTTTTTTAGTCTTTCAAAAGCTCGCGGGCAATGACCATCCGCTGCACTTCCGATGTTCCCTCGAAAATGCGCGTCAAACGAATGTCGCGATAAACCCGTTCGATCGGAGATTCTTTCATGTATCCCATGCCCCCGTGTATTTGCAGGGCATAGTCGGCGGCCTTGTTGGCCATTTCCGTGCAATACACTTTGCACATGGCGGCCTGCTGGGTTACCCGTTGTTTCTGGTCACGGCACCAGGCTGTATGATAGATCATCTGCCTGCCGGCGTAAATGGCAATGGCCATGTCCGCCAGCATCCATTGGATAGCCTGGTTAACCGAGATGGGTTTGCCAAACTGGACCCGCTGCTTGGAATGGGCGATGCTCTGATCTAAAACATATTGCGCGGTGCCTACGCAGGTTGCGGCAATGGTGATGCGCCCTTTCTCCAGGACTTTCATGGCCGTGACAAATCCCTTGCCTTCCACGCCCCCGATGATGTTCTCTGCCGGCACCTGACAATCTTCGAAGACCAGTTCCGAAGTGTTATTGCCATGGACGCCCATTTTGCGGTCGACCTTGCCCACGGAATATCCCGGGAAGGTCTTCTCCACTATGAAGGCCGTAACCCCCCGGGGCCCTTTTTCTTTGTCGGTTACGGCCATTACAGTCACCACATCGGCAACATCCCCGTTGGTGATAAAGTGCTTCAACCCGTTAAGCAGGTAAACATCGCCGTTTTTGACCGCTTTGGTTTGAATGTTAGCGGCGTCCGAGCCGGCGTTCGGCTCAGTTAGGGCAAAGGCTGCGGTCCATTGGCCGCTGGCGATGCGCGGCAGGTATTTTTGTTTTTGCAGAGGCGTCCCATCAATCAAAATCCCCTGAGAGCCAATTCCGTTGTTCGTCCCGAAACGGGACCGGAAACAGGCATTGACTTTGCCAAACTCTTCATTGAGAACGCATTCCCCCAGGGTATTCAACCCCATTCCCTCGTATTCCTCCGGAATGGATAAACCGAAAAATCCCAACTCCCGCATCTTTTGCACGATGCTCTCTGGTATCTTTTCTTCTTCTTCGACCTGCTGTGATATCGGCTCCAATTCGTTTTTAACAAAGCGGCGAACAGTGTCCCGCATCAGTCGAACATTTTCCGGCAGCTCAAACTCCATCTTTTTTCTCCCTTCAGAATTATTTTGTTGTTGTTTTCAATAAATGTTTCTTGCGCCTCACGCTCTGCGCCTAACGATTTTTCAGAAGCGCAAACATCATAACATAAAGAAAAAAAGGGTTCAAGGATTCCATGGTTCTTGATAATCATTAAAAGGCGCCTCCTGCCGAGAAATCCCCCCTTCCCCCCTTTGCCAAAGGGGGGTTAGGGGGGATTTCAGGACTTTTCGCTGCCCGCCTGAGGCGGGCCGCTTTTTCCGCGCGCAGTAGCAGAAAAAGCTTAGACACTTTTGAGCAAATGACACGTATTCTTCACTTTTTTTAATCATGGTTTTAAAACTCTGCGATCTCTGTATTACTAACGTTCAAATTCTTGAAATTTTATTAAGCAAAATCACTACTGTCCAAATAAAAATTTTAACATAACATAAAACGCTATGACTTCATTGGATAATTGCAATATTTTGTACGGGAACGATTTGAATTTTGAAAAAGGCTATACTCCCCTAAAAAAGGAGGTGGCCAATGAATCGAGGTCGTACAATCTTCGCACAAGCCATGC
>Ga0194125_10001759_pt1 | contig 36520 bp, 21 predicted proteins | sample TA2KigC250mmetaG_FD_148626 | JGI IMG/M metagenome (GOLD analysis project Ga0194125, IMG submission 148626) | Freshwater microbial communities from Lake Tanganyika, Tanzania - TA2015034 Kigoma Deep Cast 250m | ecosystem: Environmental > Aquatic > Freshwater > Lake | place: Tanzania: Lake...
CGAGGCCGGGCCGATCAAGCTCGACCGTACGTTCAAGCCCGGCGAGAAGGCCGCGTGGGAGGGCTATGAACTGACCTTCGACTGGATGCCGGGCCAGACCGAGTTCGGCTGCTGCATCCACGCGATGATTGACGGCAAGCGCGTGGCTTTCACGGGCGACATGCCGACAATCATCTTGCCTGGAGTCTTCTCTTCATTCCCCTAGCTGGGCCGCCTCCCGGTGGCTCAAGCGCCTCTGGCGCTCCGCCCTGCTCGGCAGGCAGCGCCGAGGGCGTGTTGTGCGCCCCTAAAGACCTTCTGTCATTGGCATGCGAACGGCCGGCGGAGTATGATTCGGGTGGAGGTGGACTATGGAACGCGACAAGCAGATCAAGAAGCGCGTGAGAAGGCAGTATGCCCGCATGGCGGCCGAACGGGAATCCTGCTGTTCTGCTCCCGGGCGCCCGGCCAGTCTGACCGAACAGGCCAAGGCCAGCGGTGTTCAGGGAAGCGCTCAGGGTCCTGAGGCCAGGCGGCAGGGTGCTCGTGGCAGACCTTGTGATCGGAGAGGCGGTCCCTGATGAGGTCGTCCGGGGCCTTGACGACGCATGGAGGGGGTGGTTCGCTGCAAGCCCTCTGGAGAAGCAAGCGTACCTGGACGCGGTCAGGGACGTGGGCTTCAGGGATGTGGAGGTCGTGGCGGAACACGAGTTCGACTGCCCGGGGATGGACGGTAGGCTGCGAGGGAGCCTCATCAGCATTCAGGTGAGGGCGCACAAGTGAGCACGCGGCCGCCGCTGCCCCAGCGCCGGTCCTGGTTGCATGACTTGGGACAAGAGTGATGAGAGTCCTGCTGACATCGGCCAACAGAGCGTCCATCAATATGCCCGTCTTCCCACTCGGGCTGGCCTACGTCGGGGCGAGCTTGCAGCAGGACGGGCACGACGTGCGGATTCTCGATCTCCTGGGCGACGCGGGGGCTTGTGCACCAGATGAAGAAGGCGGGCTGCGTAGAGGTCAGCCTCGGGTTCGAGAGCGGATCGGACAGGATGCTCCGCCGTCTCGGCAAAGGCTTCTCTGTAGCCGACGTGAGGCGCTCGTCGCGGCTCTTCAAGGAGTTCGAGATCCGCCAGACGGGCTTCCTCCTCCTCGGCGGGCCGGGCGAGGACAGGGCGAGCGTGGACGCCAGCTTCGCGCTGGCCGAGGCGCTACAGCCCGAGGGGATGAAGGTCGCTGTCGGCGTGAGGGTATACCCTGGGACGCCTCTGGCCAGGCTGGCCGCCGCCGAGGGTCTGCCCTCAGAGGAAGCGGGCCTGCTTGAGTCGCTCTTCTACGTTTCCGCCGCGGTTCGAGACTGGCTTGCAGAGCGCGCGAAGGAAGAGGTCAGGAGTCATCCTGGCTGGCGGCTGTAGGAGACAGGCGGGGAACCCCACCGAAGCGTCCCTATCCTCCACCACAAGACAGGGCAAGGACTTGTGAATCAAGTCCTTGCCCTGTCTGCGTTTGCGGCGGGATTGGCGGCCTTACGCCCGGCCACAAAGCCGCGTGGCCAGCCGGCGTCCCCACCCCAGGAAGCGCGCGGCCATGCTCCGAGAGGTCAGGAGCGGGACCAACAGGCGGCCCCCCAGGCGCCGCAGCCAGCCGTTCAGCCGCACTACCCTCCCATTCCGCTCCCGCTCGATGACCCTGCCTAGGACATCCACCTCGCTCACCCTGTCCGGGGCGCCGAGCACGGAGTCCCCACGGGTTGTCAGGACGCGGCGGCCGTCCTCCGCCCGGCAGCCCACGACCCGGTGCGCGACGACCTGGCGCTCGCCGATGCGGTGAAGGGCAACCTCGCCCACGCGCAGGTCGCCCAGCCGCGCCGGCTCGACCGTCAGCACGTCGCCATCCCGAATCAGCGGCGACATGCTGCGTCCCCGCGCGCGGAAGCGGATCCTGTTCCCGCGGCCCAGCAGCTCCGTCGAGAGCGCTGCGAAGTCATCTGGTTTCAGGCGTTCGTCACACACCCCGCGCTCCTCCGCACCCTCTTCCTCGCCGCCCGGCGTCGGAAACCCCGAGTGTCCGAGGCCATCGGATCGGCACGCTGCCTGCACCGCAGTTTAGCTCCGATTGCCCCCGCCGTCAACCGCCTGAGCGGGAGGAGACCGTAGGTAGGGCTTTCCCTGAGTGGTCCGCGGGAGGTTCCCGGTATCCCTAATCACGTGTTTTCCGGGGCGGGGAAGCAGGTCGCGCCTCATTGGCCGGCCGCCCGTCCAGGGGTAGGCTGGGAGTGGGCGGAGGGAAGGATGTCTTGGGCTGGGAAGGGAAAGGAGAGCGAGCGATGCGTAGCGTGTGGAATTGGCTGGCGATTGGCTTCGCGTTCCTGTCCGCACAGGCGCTGGGTGGGCAACGGAAGGACAACGATCCTCACGCGACCGGCGCCCTGCGGCCCACGGCGAAGCAGCGCGAGTGGGCCGACAAGCACATGGTTGCCGCGGGCCGCGTGCGGCTGAACAAGCTGGGCCTCGACCGCGTGAACGCGGAGAGGAAGAAGAGGGGCCAGAGAGAGCTGACGCAGGTGGCCCCGGCGGCCCTCGGCAGCGAGGTGGGTGGAGAGCCAACCGGGGAGGGCGCGCCCGCGGAGGCGGGGGCGAGCTACGTGGACAACAGCACACTGCCTTACTTTCCCCCCATCCGCAGCCAGGGCTCGCTCGGCTCCTGTGCACAGTTCTCCGCCGTTTACTACACCCTGACCCACATGACCGCCATGGCCCGCGGCTGGGACGCCAAGACCGGGGGCGACGGGTTCCGCTTCTCGCCGAAGTGGACGTATAACATGGTCAACGGCGGGGTGGACGGCGGGTCGTGGCATTACGACGCCTATGCAATCGCCCAGAAGCACGGCGTCGCCACCTGGGCCGAGTTCCCCTACGACAGCAACTACCGCGCCTGGTGCCTCAACCCGGCCGTCTGGCGCACGGCCATCAACGTGCGCGCCGACCAGGCTGGCCGCGTCCTGAATGTGGACACGGAGGCCGGCCTCGCGCAGCTCAAGCAACTCCTTCTCAACGGCTACGTCCTGAACTTCGCCACCTACATCGGTTCCTGGCAGTTCAAGCCCGCCAGCGATGACCCCTCGACCACGGCCGACGACGCCTTCGTCGGCAAGAACTGCGCCACCTATGTCAACGGTAGCATCGGCGGGCATGTCATGACGGTAGTCGGCTACTCCGATGACATCTGGGTGGACATCAATGGCAACGGCACGGTGGACGCCGGCGAGAAGGGTGCCCTCCGCATCGCCAACTCCTGGGGCACAGGCTGGCAGGAGGGCGGCTTCACCTGGTTTGCCTACGACGCGTTGAAGTCCGTCTCGGCGGTCCCCGGCGCCCCGGCCGCGGGGCGCCAGGAGGGCTGGTGGTATCGCGAGGCCTGCTGGGTCACGGCCCGGCCCTCGTACGCGCCCACGATGCTCGCCAAGGTCACGCTGAACCACCTCAAGCGGGACCAGTTGCTCGTCTTCCTGGGAATCGGCGACACCACGGCCACCCAGCCCGCGAATGCCTGGTTCCCGAGCGACGACGTGCTCTACTACGGCGGCGGCTCCTTCGCCTTCGATGGCACCACCACCGCGTGCGACGGCAGCTTCTGGCTCGACTTCAGCGACATCGCGCCCACCACGGCCATCACCACCAAGCGCTGGTTCGCAGGCATGGTGGACAACGCATCGGGCGACGCCGCTGCCATCCGCTCCTTCAACCTGTACCAGGTGACGGAGACCGGCGACCTCCTCGTTGGCACCGCCGCCAACACGCCTAAGGCTGCCGACGAGGCACTGGCCTACGTCTGGATCGACTACTTCGGCGGCACTGGCAACAAGCCGCCCGTCGCGGTCGCCGTGGCCGACGTCGAGCAAGGCTTCGAGCCCTTGATCGTCGACTTCGACGGCTCGTCGTCCTACGACAGCGACGGCTTCATCACCCGCTACGACTGGGACTTCGGCGACGGGACAGTGCGTGCCGATGCCGGTCCGACGGTGAGCCACATCTACACCACGACCGGCACCTTCACCGTCACGCTCACCGTCACCGACAACCAGGGGGCGACCGCCAGCACCACACTCACCATCACCGTCGTAGCCCCCGAGCCCCCGGCCGCCCCGACCGGCCTGACTGCCACGGTCTCCAAGCAGAACGTCACCCTGACCTGGACGGACAACTCCACCACCGAGAGCGGCTTCTACGTCGAGCGCGGGGTCAAGGTGAAGAAGTCCTTCGTCTTCGCGCGCATCGCCACCGTGGGGCCGAACGCCACGACCTACACCGACTCCGGCCTGGCCGCCGGCACCTACGCCTACCGCGTCCAGGCCTTCCGCCTCAGCCCTGACCTGACCTCCGCCTACTGCGGCCCGGTCACGGCTACCGTGAGGGCAAGATAGCGTCGCCTGGGGCAGAAAAGGGGACATTCTCCTTTTCTGCCCGAGCAGACATCGGCAGTCGCCCGAGGCCGCGCCGCCGCGCGGCCTCGGAGACCTCAAGGCAAGGAGCAGGACGAGAAGCTTCAGATGGCCGCTGGCTCTCTCGCGGGTTCTCTTCCGGCGCTGCCGGTGCCCGTGCCGCCTCCGCGGCCGCCCTCGTTGGGCTGAACGCCACGCACCCCTCGTCCTGCTCCACGCCATTTCCCCCCACCTCGCCAGCCGTCCGCCGTTTGGGGGCCGCCCCGGAGGGGCTTGCCCCGCCAAACCCCCGTTTCCTCGCGTGGGGCGACGGCCCTTCCCAATCTCCCACGGGGGTGGGGGCTGTGGGCCCCCCGGAGTCCGCCCCTCCGGGGCGGAAATCATTCCGCGTCGGAGACGCGGACTCCGGAGTCCGCCCCTCCGGGGCGGAATCCAATCTCCCACGGGGGGGCTGTGGGCCCCCCGTTGCCGTAGGGGATTCCCCCACCTCGGGTCAGGCAATCCCGGAAGAAAAAGCTTGACAAGGCCCCTTGACCCCCTTATACGGGGTCATAGGTGCGTGCCAGCCTCGCGGGGAGAGGGCGAGAGAGAGCCCTGCCGGCAACTCCACGAAAGGACTTTGACATGGGGTCGTTGCGCTTGCACCATGCGTCGCATCGCACTGGGGCGCGGAGGGGGTGCGCCCGGCGCAGGTCGCTCCTCCGGCTCGGCGCCTTCGCGCTCATCCTCGCCACCGTATTGCTCCCAGCCGCCCTCTTCTATGGCGGCGTGAAGGACACGCGACTGCCCTGGAGCACGTTCTTCAACAACCCCTATGTCACCTACTACACGATAGACGGCAGGAAGGTCATGGACTACGAGAGTTCCGCCGACCCGACCCACGGGCCGGCGGCCGTCGAGCCCGACTGCATTGACATCGCCTCGGCCTCGCCGAACCCGATGGCCCCGGGGCCGGCTCCATCCGTCTGGTACGGCTACTACAACGGCGGAACGGCGTGGAACCCCAACGACCCCGCGACAATGAACGACGACTACGTCTTCTTCCGCCTGCGCGTGCAGGGCAACCCCAAGGACCAGGGCGGAAACGGCGACTACTGGGTCTCGCGTCACTGGAATACTGGAATATCCTTATTGACTGCGATGGCGACGGGTACAAGGAGTACTGGCTCGACCTGGACGGCACGAACGTGAACGCCCTGAAGCTGATGTACAACAACGACAACACGCAGGAGATGCTGGACCCCGAGGGGAGTGAGATCAACCGCTGGACGACCATGAGCATCGAGGACGCAGGCAACCTCTCCCACACCCTGGCGGTGAACATCGCCGACCGCACGGAGCAGTGGTTTGTGGACTTCCAGATTCCCTTGACGGCACTCAAGGACAACTTCGGGAACCAACTCGTCTACCCCGACACCCCGATCCGCCTGGCGTACTCGACCAGCGCGTCCAACACCGATCCTCTCCAGAAGGACTGGATGGGCTATATCCCCTTCGGCGACCTCATCACCCTGGCGACGCCGGCCATCCGGTTCACCGACCAGACTCTTGCGCCGGACGTCCAGTACTACTATGTGGGCGAGTATGTGTACGTCCTCGTCACGGCGCGGAATGCCAACACCGACTCCAATGTCTTCGAGACCATCACGGTCACAGTGACCGATCCGCTGACGGGCGACGTGGAGACCCTCACCCTCCGCGAGACGGCCAAGGACAGCGGCATCTTCTCCAACCAGGGCGCCGCCACCGATCCCGTCTCCAACCCCGCCACGCCTCGGGGCTGGATCCCGACGGTCTACACGTATCGCACGGCGGTGGCGGAGACCTGGACCGCGACCTACAACGGCACGAACTGGGATGTAGCCGGCACCGTCTCCCTCGCCCAGGGCACCGCGACCGCCGGCACGCAGTTCACCTCAAACAACGGCGCCGTGTCGTTCACCATCTACGAGAACAAGAACCCCAACAAGCCGCAGACTGGCGACACAATCACGTTCCAGACCTATGCGGCGGACCCCCTCCCCACATCCTCCTCGTTGGGCGGCGGGATTGACGACGGGACATTCAGGGTGAACGCGGGCGACTGGATCATGACCCGCTATGTCGAGAACAGCGTGAACTACGACGACTGGGCGCAGATCCTGGGGCCGGGGACTCCCATCATCCGGTTCACGCGCGCCGACGGGACGGACGCCACGAGCTACACTCTGACCGAGGGCACGCCGGCGAGCGATCCCATCTACGTGACGGTGAATCACGCCGCCGCGAACACCAACCCCGATACCGTGCAGACCATCTACGTTGTGGTGACGGGGACGCGTGGCGACTCGGAAGGCAACGGCACGACGACGATCGCCCTGACGGAAACCGACCCTGACACGGGCGAGTTCCGCAACACGAGTCCCCTTCCGTCCTTTGCCACCAGCTCGCCCACGCCGAACAATGGCACCTTCGAGGAATACGTGGGCGGAATCGCCACGGCCACCTACACCTACCCCCCCTCAGCGGCTACCCCGGCGGCACTGTCACGGACGTCGCCAACATCCTCGTCCCCAACGCCGGCACCGTGGCGTTCGTCAACGGCACGGGGCTCTACGACGTCACGACCTACAGCGACGGCGACTATATCTTCGTCAAGGTGACGGACAGCAACTACGGGACGACCAGGACCGATCTGGTGACGACCGCCGGCTTGGCGGTGGTGACCTCGGTGTCGTCCACGTTCATCACCAGCGGTGTGGCGCCAGGCGACCAGTTCAGAATCCTGAGCGGCACGAACGCGGGGATGTACACGGTGTTGACCGTCAACAGCGAGACCTCCATCACCTTGACTCAGAACCTCGCGGCATCGGGCACGGGGATCACATTCGACGCGGTCCGCGACACCCGGACCGTCAGAGTCTCCAGCCCGACCGGCGACTATCAGGACGTGACCCTGCGCGAGACCGACGCGTACTCGCACGTGTTCATGAATACGAACAACGATCTGACGACGGCATCCTCCAACGTCGTGACGTCGGCCTCGGCCAAGTTCGAGACCGATGGCGTGCTGCCCGGCGACAAGTTCGTGATCCTCAGCGGGCCCGACATGGGCGAGTACACGGTCCAGATCGTCAACAGCCAGACGCAGATCACGCTGACCCAGACGCTCACGACCCCGCGGACGGACATCGTCTTCCAGACCAGGCCACTGCTCCAGGCGCAGCTCTACGATGGCAGCTACTCCACCACGGACCGCATCCTCGAGGCGAACAACCGTGACATCTTGACCGTGACCTACGTGGATGGCAATCCTCCCGGGACGCTCACCGACACGGCAACGTTCGGCGCCAGCCCCACGGCGGCGACCGTCTCCGCCTTCCGCGCCACGTGCGAGGGCGGCAGGACCGTGGTCGAGTGGGAGACGGCCTCGGAACACGGCACCGTGGGCTTTTACCTCCTGCGCCTCAACGAGGCCAGCGGAAAGTTCCAGAAGGTCAGCGAACACCTCGTGCCCGGCGTCCTCACTGACCCGCAGGGCGGCACCTACCGCCTCGCAGACCCCTCGGCCAAGGCGGGCAAGACCTACACCTACCAGCTCATCGAGGTGGAATCTCGGGGGACCGAGCTCGTCTGCGGGCCATACCGAGTCACAGTTCAGGAACAGCGCGACGCGAAGGCGACCGACCTGGGTCCTGAGGGCTTCAGCCGCCGCGCGCGAAGCGTGCAGGGCGGCGAAGCGCCGGGTCTTCCTGGTCAGGCGGCGGCGAAGGAGAAGGCGGCGGCAGGGAAGTCCGCGAAGCTGATCGTGGTTCCGACCCCACCGCCCCAGTCGGTGCCCGCGCCCTCGGGCGCACAGCCGGCCATCAAGATCGCCGTGAAGGAGGCCGGGCTCTACCGCGTGGAGGCCCCCGAGATCGCGGCCCTGCTGGGCATCCCGAAGAGCGCCATCGGCGTCGCCATCCGCAATGGGCGGCTCCTGCTCTCCTGCCAGGGAAAGGTCGTGCCCTACCTTCCCGCGCCGGCCGACGCCGGCATCCTCTTCTACGGCCAGCCCATGAAGAGCATCTACACCGACGAGAACGTCTATTGGCTCCAGGCCGCCAGGGGCCTGCTGATGAGCAAGGGGACAAGTTCCGGCGCGCAGGCCGGCCCCACCCCCGGGACTTTCGCCGACACGGTACACGCTGAGGTGAACCGATTCGCCCTCACCGCGGTCTTCTCGGACCCCGAGGCCGACTTCTGGCTGTGGGACTACGTGTATGTGACCCCCAAGAGCACGAGTCTTGCGACCAAGGCATTCGCTGTCTCCACCCCGGACCCGGCGCCGACGGGGGCGGCCACCCTCGTCGTCCGTCTCAAGGGCGCCACGGCCACCCAGGCCAACCCCGACCACCACGTCGTGGTGGCCCTCAACGGCACGGTCATCGGCGAGGGGCGCTGGGACGGCACGCAGGCCTGCACCCTCACGCTCCCCTTTGACCAGCAACTCCTCACCGCGGCCAACACGGTGACCATCAAGGCCGTCGGGGACACGGGAGCCCCCTACAGCGTCTTCTACCTCGATTCGCTAGACCTCACCTACCGGCGCTTCTACCTGGCCGTCAACGGCAGCCTGCTGTGCAAGACAGGGGACCGGGACGTGGTGACGATCGGGCGCTTCAGCCAGCGCGCGATCTCCGTCTTCGACGTGTCCGACCCCTGGCTCCCCGAACTGCTCGACGGGGCCACGGTCGAGGAGATCAACGGGGCGTTCCTGGCCAGCGTGCCCGCGGCGCCTGGGGGCGTCTACTACGCGCTCACGCCCGACGCGGTGAAGGCCCCCGTCTCCGTGGTGGCCGATGTGCCTTCGCGCCTCACCTGGCGCGGCAACGGGGCGGACTACGTGGTGATCGCGCCGAACGTGCTGATGGATGGCGCGAAGGCCCTCGCCTCGTACCGTCAGGCCAAGCGCTTCAAGACGATGGCCGTAGACCTCGTGGACATCTACGACGAGTTCAACCACGGGATCGCGAACCCGCACGCGATCCAGGCCTTCCTGGCCCTGGCGAAGGGCACATGGAAGACGGCGCCCCGCTACGCTGTGCTGGCCGGGAACGGGACATACGACTACAAGAACTACCAGGGCTACGGCGACAATCTGTTGCCGCCGTTGATGATGGCCACCGACTACGGGCTCTTCGCGTCCGACACCCAGCTCGCCCCCGCGGGGCTCGCCATCGGACGGCTCCCAGCCGCGAGCGCGGCCGAGATGTCGGCCCTCGTCAGCAAGATCACCGCCTATGAGGCCGCCAGCGGAGAGTGGACAGGACACGTGGTCCTGGCGGCGGACAAGGCCGACCCCAATGCCGGCTCGTTCCCGCAGGACAGCGACGACCTGTCAGGCCTCGTGCCCGCGCCCTACATCGTGGATAGGGTATACCTCTCCCAGTTCCCCATCGCGATCGCCCGTGCCATGCTGCTGGCCGACCTCAACGACGGGGCGTTCCTCCTGAACTATATCGGCCACGGCTCGGCGACCCAGTTCGGCGGCAGCAACCTCCTGACGACAGCCGACGTCGCCTCGCTGGCCAACGGGGATCGCATGCCCGTGGTCACGGCGTTCACATGCCTGGCCGCGCGCTTCGATCTGCCGGGGGTGCAGTGCCTTGGCAAGGCGTTCGTCCTAAAGAGCGGCGGCGGCGGCATCGCCTTCTGGGGACCTTCGGCTCTCGCGGAGAACAACGAGTCCAAGACCCTCGCCATCGAGTTCTTCCGCCAGGTCTTCGGCCGCCAGGAAGCCATTCTGGGCGATGCGGTGCTGAAGGCATCTGCGGCTGGCCCAGCGAGCGCGCGCCTCTACCAGCTCTTGGGCGACCCCGCCCTGCGCCTCCGGCGGCCACAGTAGCCTTGGGAGGCGCCCGAATGGCAGATGCAAGCTCGGGCCTGGTGCTCAAGAAGCGCGGCGACGTGGTGACCCGCCAGATTGTGGGCGAGACCCTTCTCGTGCCCATTCGCGGGAGGGTCGCCGACATGCAGAAGCTCTTCTGCCTCAACCCCGTCGCCGCGTTCGTGTGGGAGAAGTTGGACGGGACGCGGACGCTTGCCGACATTCGAGATGCCGTCCTCGATGCCTTTGCCGTGCAACAGGACCGAGCGGAGGCCGACATCCAGGAGTTCATCGCCGAACTCCTTGCGGCGGAACTCGTCCAGGAAGCTTCATAGCCGTGGACTGCTCGCTGACCAAACCGCCCGACAACGTCGAGTTCCTCACCGAGTTCAACCAAAAGGCGACTCAGCAGAGGGTCCCCCTGTCCGGCAGCGTCGAGCTGACCCAGCGGTGCAACCTGACCTGTGTCCACTGCTATCTGAGGCCCAGGGGGACATTCTGCTTTCCGCCCGCGTCGGAGACGCGGACTCCGGAGTCCGCCCCTCCGGGGCGGAAATCCGAAAGCAGGCCCAGGGGGACATTCTGCTTTCCGCCCCCAAAGGGGGCGCCGAAGGCCGCTTCGCGGGAAAGCAGAATGTCCCCGTGGGAGCTCACCACGGCTCAGTGGCTCGCCATCCTCGACCAGGCGACGGAGGCGGGCTGCCTGGAACTCCTCATGACGGGCGGGGAGCCGTTGCTGCGGCCGGACTTTGCGGTTATCTACCGCCACGCCAGGCAGAACGGGCTGCTGGTCATGGTCTTCACGAACGGCACGCTCGTCACCGACGAGACGGCGGCCCTCTTCGCCGATATGCCGCCGCGGCAAGTCGAGGTCACTCTCTATGGCGCCACGGGGGCGACGTACGAGAGGATCACGGGCGTGCGCGGCTCGTTCGCGGCCTGCCTGGCCGGCCTGCGGCGGCTGCTCGACGCGCGGGTTCCCGTGGGCCTGAAGACCGTGCTGATGACGCTCAACCGCCACGAGTTCTCTGCCATGCAGCAACTGGCGGCCGCGATGGGCGTGAGGTTCCGCTTCGACGCGGCCATCTTCCCGCGCTTCGACGGCGACAGGACGCCCCTGCGCCTGCGCGTGCCGGCCCGCGAGGCCGTGGCGAGGGAGTTGGCGGACGAGGGGACGGTTCAGAAGTGGCGCGACTTCGTCCGCAGGCAGGGCGCCATCGCTCCCACACAGGCGCTCTACCAGTGCGCCGCAGGCCTCACCGGCTTCCATGTGGACGCCGTCGGCCGTCTGAGCCCCTGCCTCATGACCTCCGAGCCCTCGTGCAGCCTCCTGGAACACAGCTTCCGCACAGGATGGGACACGGTGATCCCGCAGGTCCTCGAGAAGAGGGCCAGAGCAGAATCCGCCTGCGGCGCTTGCGCCAAGCGGGTGTTTTGTGGATACTGTCCTGCGTACTTCGCTCTGGAGAACGGCGCGGAGGATGTCTGCTCCGAGTACCTGTGCGCCCTTGGACATCTCCGCTACAAGGTGATCGCGGGGGAGGCCGCCGAGGAATACCGGAGAGGAGACAGCGATGAACTCCCAGTCCCCGCGGTAGCAGAAGCTGCCCTACGAGAAGCCCAGGCTTCGTGCCATTGATCTGGCCGCAGCCGAGGTGTTGGCCACTGGCTGCAAGTCGGCGAGCAAGACCGCCTCCGGCGCTTCTCCGTGCTGGATCAACAACTGCAGTCTGCCAGGGTCGTAGCCGCTTCTCTCTTCGGGTACCGAGCCACATGGCGCTGCGCGCCAGCCTGAGCATTGCCGGCTTCACTCTCTCCCTGACCTCTCGGCATCCGCTCGAACTCCGGGGCCTCGACGCCTCCTACGGCCCCTTCAGCATCCCCCCAGGCAGCTCCCCAGAGGCACTCGATGTGCCGGTGCGCGTGGAACTGGGAGCCGCGCCTCCTCCTGTGAGCCCGAGGGTCGTCTTCGATACGGGAGACTCGTGGCGTCTGTCGCGTGACGGCGGGAGCTATGTCCTCGCGCTCCATCCCCGCCGCCCTTCCGAGCCCGAGCTCTGGACGGCCCGGTTCCCTTGCGACCTGACCCACGTGACGATCTACTGTAGCGACCAGATGGCCAGCAAGACAGGGGACGGCCTCGCCATCGCGACCCCCGTCACCTACCCCCTCGACCAGATTCTGCTGATCTTCCTCCTTGCGCGGCACGAAGGGGCGCTCGTCCACGCGGCGGGAGTGAACATGGGTGGCAAGGGGCTCATCTTCCCCGGCAAGTCGGGCGCCGGCAAGAGCACCCTGGCAGCTCACCTGGCGGGGCGTGAGGGCCTCAGGCTCCTCAGCGACGACCGTGTGGCGCTCCGGAAAGTCGGCGGCAGGTTCCTCGCCTACGGCACGCCCTGGCCCGGGGATCAGGGGGCAGCACTGAACGAGAGCGCCCCGCTTCGCGCCATCTACTTCATCCGGCGGGCGGCCGCCAACGAGATCGTGCCGCTGGGCCCGCGAGGAGCCGCCGAGCGGCTTCTGCGCGTCGCATCTGTCCCATGGTACGATCCCGAGCCGATGACGATGGTCCTTCGCTTCCTGGACGACCTGGTCGCGCACGTGCCTGCATTCGACCTTCATTGGAGGCCAGGCCCCGACGTGGCCGAGCTACTCGAGAGGCAAGCGACGTAGCTCCCTGCGTGGAAACAGCCCGTGCAGCCGGAGCGTCGGCTCGGGCGCGCGCTGCCATATGTGCCCATGCCCTATGCAGGGGCGCGCAGGCTCGCCTGGGCCAGCCTGTTGCATCGCTGCCCGCGGGCTTTGCGGCCGCCCGCTCCTTTGCTCCCTAAGAGGTTGGTGCGAAAGGGGATATATGTGTCACGGATGCCCTGGGACACCGGAGGCGGCGAGGCCCATGGCCGCTCTGCGGAATCTTTGATTTCTTGCTTGACAGATGGCGGTGCCTCTGGTAGATTACAAGGCGATGGATGGGTTCGATGTCCGGGAACCCGGGGATGGTCTGGGCCACTGTGCCACGTGGGTCCTGCCTGCGCGGACGGTGGCGTGAGTTGCGTTCTCGACCTAGGCCTCACTGGTCGAGACGATATGGTGTCCGGCTCCACCGACCTCGCTGGCAACCGAGACCAGCAGCCGTGCAGGTGAACACCAAGAGAGGACGGGAATGCGACACCATCGCTCTCTAGCGTTGGTCATCGTTGCTGAGCTGGCCGCAGTCGCTGCCGCGAACGTGTGGGCGCCGCAGGCTGACCTGCTCGTGGCAGCGCAGAACCCCAATGGCAGTTGGCCTCCGCCCGGTCAGGAGTGGGAGACGGGGTTCATCATCCCGGGTCTCGTGCGCGTCTATGAGATGACCGGGAAGCCGGCATACAAGACGAGCGCGGAGAAAGGGGGGGATTGGATTCGGAACAACGCGTTCGAGATCGCTCCGAACACCCACCACCTGGTTGGGGAAGAGGCGTACGCTTTTGCGCGCCTCAGCCAGATCAATGCTACCCCGTCGGCCAACATCTGGCGAACCGAACTCACCAACCTCTATCAAGCCATCAGTGGCCTCGCCGCTGTCCCCCCCAATCCCGGGGGCGCCTACCCGCCTGGCTATCCCGGGAATCCTGCCGGGACGCCCGGGTACGTGGATAAGCTCCGATGGTTCACCGTGTACAACTACGGCGACGGTGGGAACTCGATAGTAGTGAACAGCCTCGCCCACCATGTCGTCGCTGCGGCGTACGTGAATGCGGCGGATCTGTCGGACTGGCGGGCCGGGCTGGTGGAGACGCTGGGCATGGTGCACGACGTCTCGACGCCGGGCGATCACCCCGGCTACCCCGTCATGGCTCTTGGGGCCGCCGTGTGGGCGCTGGCTTCGACGCCGGGGGGACTGGACAACACGTACGTCCTGCCCTCTGCCGCGCCCGTGCCGGGCTACGAGGTCTGGTGGGACTACGGCGATAACGAGCCGGTGACGTTGAGCGACCTGCCTGGTATCCTCGGCGGGCACCAGGACTACCCCGGAACCGGCTCCTTCTATTGGCGCTTTGACCATCAAGGCGACTCTTTCGGCGGACCCGCGCTTGGGTACACCGAGGACACCGTATTTGGTACCCTTGGGCTGATTGCGGCCACCGCGAACGGGTACGGCATGTACGATCTCGAAATTCTCGCCGGAGGTTCCGCGCTGAGCGCGGGCTTCGTCCACTGGGGCGGCTTGATGAAGGACCATCTCTGGATTGACACCCACCTCCCCACGAACTACGTCTTCACGGGCGAGGTCCTGCGCCTTGCATTGCCAGAGCCGGGGTCCATGGTCCTGCTGGGAGGTGGGCTTGCCGCCTTGATCGTGAGGAGACGACGCCGCCGAGTGGCGCATCCGGCAAAGCGATGCTCCGCGGGCATCACATAGCGGAGCGGGGGACATCCGATGCGAGATGCGGTCCGTAAGCGTCGATGGGGGGGACGCGGTGCGTGCGCGGCGCTAGTCGCCATCCCCTTGGTTCTGGGGCTCCTGCGGCAAGCGTCGCCTGCAGCGGCCCGATTGCCATCGAAGGGAGTCGATGCCGAGGCGCTCGCCTTTGACCCCTTCAGCCTCGGGACGGACCTGGCACTGGCCTCTGCTCCTCTGAGCGGCGTGAATCCCACAGCAGCAGCCGGCTCACCGGGCGGCCTACCCACCCTGGGTGCCGAGGCGAGGACGCGTAGCGTCGTTAGGCCCGCGCTCCTGATCATCATTCGGCGGCCGGCGAAGCGCACGCCAATCTTGCCGCCGTGGCCGTGAGATTGCCGGGGCTGCTAAGTGAAGCTCGCCACAATAGGGCTGAGACGCTTTCGGGCGCCCGCGCTGGCCGGGTTGCTGCCTTTCCTCCCCCTTTGTCTTGGCGGGTGTGAGCTGCCGCGCGCTACGACTGGCGAGCAACTGGCGCGCTTCAACACAGCCGGTCCCGCGGTTCCCACAATCTCTCTCGGTGAACTGCCCGTGGCCAAGCCGTTCGCTTGGCCTTACCGCGTCGTCGCGCGCGACGTGTTGGAAGTCAAGATAGAAGCGCGCCAGGACGGGGCCGAGTGGGTAGCACAACTGCGCCCGGAGCAAAAGGACGCCGTCAGCCACGATGGGCCCGCCCCTCCCGAGAAGCGGCTGGACATGTACCGCGTCCGCTCGGGGGACGTGATTGACCTGGCAATGCCCACGGTCATGCACGGCCTGGGCGAGGATGGCGGCAGGATTCCCTCCTATGCTTGCCGCGTGAGCGCGGCGGGGAGTATCTGGCTGCCTGCCGTCGGCGAGCTGCCGGTCGCGGGCAAAACGCTTCCCGAGACCGAGGCGGCCGTCGTCGCAGCCTACTTCCCCAAGTTCGTCAAGAACCGTCCCTCCGTGATTGCCCGGGTCACGGAGCGTGGGACCTCGCTCCTGTCGGCCGTCGTCGGCGGCGCCGCGCCAGGCGGCCGGGAGTCGCCCGCAGGGACGACCCTCCTGTGCCGGGTCACGGACGCGGGAGTGGTCCGCTTGCCCGTCGTCGGCGACGTCCCTGTGGCCGGCAAGGGCGTATCCGAGATCGAGGAGACCGTGGCCGCCGCCTATCACCCGAAGCACGTCGGCTCCCCCCCGACGGTCATGGTGAAGGTGGCCGAATACTGCACGGCGACGGTCTACGCGGCCGGGGCGGTGGGCTCGCCGGGGAGGTACGAGCTTCGCAGCAACGAGATGGAGCTGGCGGTGCTGCTGGCCAAGGCGGGCGGCATTGGGGGCTCGGCGAGGACGTCGGGCGCAGGCGCCGGCGGGGCCAAGATCATCCGCATTCGCCGCGCGGGGCAGGCCCACGATGCGAAGCCCCTCGAAGTCCCCGTCAGAGACCGCAACATCCCCCTTGTCAACGTCGCCCTTCAGGATGGCGACAGCGTCGAGGTGGAGCACTACGAGGACCCGCTCTTCACAGTGACCGGGCTGGTGATGAGCCCGGGCGTGCACTCGTACCCGCCCACGGCGAGGTACACCCTGCAACAGGCGCTCGCGATGTCCGGAGGCACTGATCTACAGGCAGGCCCGCGGCATGCCACCATCTACCGCCAGGACCGCGACGGGCGGCCGGTCGTGGCCCAGTTCCCGATCGGAGGCATGACCATGATTGAGGCGCTGGATGTGGTCATCAAGCCCGGCGACGTCATCTGCCTGGAACCCAATTTCCGAACGCGCTGGAACAAGTTCTGGGCCAGGGTCCTGCACTTCGGCGCCGGCGCTTATGCGACGGTCCCGTTGGTCCCGAGCACCACGCGGTGAGACGGTCGCGTAACGGCGGGTAGTGGCCGGGGGCCGACGTGTCGCGTTTCCGGCCCCGGAGAGGCCCACGATGGGTGAGCCTGTGAATGGGAACAACGCGGTGCGAAGGGCCGACGGGCCGGTCCCTGCGCCGGCGTTGGGCGCCCCCGGGGATAGCGGCCGGCCCTCGCTGGTCCACACCATCTGGCGCCGCCGCTGGATTGTCGCCCTGGCTGTCGTGGCCTCCCTCGTCGCAGGGTGGGTCCACCTCGATATGACCACCCCTCTCTACACCAGCACGTCGCGGGTCTACGTCGAGCGGCTCGTTCCCAGGATCATCCCCGGGACCGAGGACTTCACGATGGGGCCGTGGAGCTACCTGAACACGCAGTGCGCGCTTTTCAAGTCCACCCCCATCGCGGCCGAGGCGCTCAAACGGCCCGGCATCCGCGAGCTCAGGACCTTTGCGGGCGTGGGCAATCCCGTGGGCTACCTGAAGGCCATGCTCCGCGCCCAGTTGGGCAAAGGCGACGATATTATCAGTATCTCCTTTGAGTCGCCCTACCCCGAGGATGCGGCTCAGATAGTCAATGCCGTAGTGGATGCGTATATCACGTACCAGAACGCCTCGAAGCGCAACACGGCGGCCGAGGTGCTGAAAATCCTCCAGCGGGAGAAGGCCAAGCGGGACGCGGAGCTGGCCAATGCGCTGAAGGCGATGGTGGACTTCAAGAAGTCAAACCCCCTTCTCGCGTTCGAGGGGAGCGATGGGAGCTTCATGTCGAAGCGGATGGAGGCCTACTCGGCGGCGCTGATCGCGGTCGAGAGCGAGATCCTGGACGGAACGGCGACCTATGAGGCGGCAAAGGAGACCGCGAACGACCCGACCCGGCTCCGCCACTTCGTCGAGCTGCGCCGGCTCCTCGGCAGCGGGAGCGCGGCCGCCCCCGAGGAGAGTTTGCTCCGCGCAGAGGTGGCTCGCCTCGAGGTCCAGTTGGCCGAGATGAAGCGGGAGTGCACGGACGAGCACCCGGGCATGCAGGCCCTGGAGGCGAGGCTCGCCGAGCGGAAGCAGCGCTTGGCCGAACTCGAGAAGCGCCTTGCCGAGGCCGAACTCCTGGTCGCGGCTCCGCGGCTCGAGACCCTGAAGAAGAAGGAGGCCCAGATTCGAGCCTCCTTTGAAGAGCAGCGCAAGGAGATGGTGGACCTGAACGCTCAGGCCGCGCAGTACACGCTGTTCCGGTCCGAGTGGGAACAGGCCAGGAAGCTCTGCGACATGATTGACGACCGTATCCGGCAGATCAACGTCAATGAGGACACAGGGGCGCTCAACATCACGATCCTGGAGGTTGCGGTCCCCGCCGGCGGCCCGAGCAGCCCCGACAAGAGGCACACGATGGCGATGGCGCTCATCATTGGTGTGATGCTGGGCGTCGGCCTCGCGATGGCCCGCGAGTGGTTGGACCAGCGGTTCCACTCCGCCGACGAGATCTCGACCGCCCTCGGCGCGCCGATCCTGGGCATGATCCCGCAGATGCCCGGCAAGGAGAGCCTGGCGGCCCGCGGCAGAAAGGTGGAGGCCGAGCCGGCCTCACATGCGGCGGAGGCCTACCGAACGGTTCGGACCGCCATCTACTTTGGCGTTCCCAATGGGCAGGCCAAGAGGATTGTGGTCACGTCCCCCGAGCCGGGCGATGGCAAGACCACCCTTGTCAGCAACCTGGCCATAGCTATGGCCCAGGCCGGGCAGCGAGTCCTCATCATTGATGGGGACTTCCGCAAGCCGATGCAGCACAGAGTCTTTGAGATCGAGCGAGAGCGGGGCCTCTCCAGCGTCCTGGCCGGCCGCGAGCCGCTGGACGCCGTCATCCAGCGCACGAAGGTTGGATGCCTCGATGTCCTGCCGACGGGACCGATTCCGCCGAATCCCTCGGAGATGCTAAACAGCCAGGCGTTTGCCGGCCTGCTCGACGAGGTATCGGCCCGGTATGACCACATCCTGATTGACTCGCCGCCGGTCATGCCCGTCACCGATGCTCGCATCCTCGGCGCCGTCTGCGATGTGACTATTCTGACCGTTCGCGCCGAGAGGTCCCACCGCAAGGTGGCGGAGCGCGCGCGCGACGGCCTCCTCAGCGTGGGAGCGCAGATCCTGGGAGTGGTCGTCAACGCCGTGCCGCGTAAGGAGGACCGCTACTACCACTACAGCGGCTACGGCTACTACTACAAGTACGGGTATGGTTACGGCTATGGCCACGGCCGCCGGCGGGAGAAACGCGGAGGGACGAGCCAGGACGATGGCCGCGACGGGGACGGGCCAGCGCTGGCGACGCCCAGCGTTGAGGACGTCGAATGACACGCCTCTTGCTCGATGCCCATTCGCCAGCGCAGCGCAGCCGCCTCGAACGCTTCGCGGCCACGGAGTGCGTGGACATGCACTGCCACTGCCTGCCCGGCGTGGACGACGGCCCGGCGACAGTCGGCGAGGCCATCGAGCTGTGCAACGCGCTCGTCGCCGATGGCGTGACCACGGTGATTGCCACACCCCACCAACTGGGCCGTTTCGACAGCACTTTGACGGCCGACGACATCCGCCACGCCGTCGTGGAGCTGAGTGCCGCTCTCAGCGCGCGCGGAATCCCCCTCGTGGTCGAGGCCGGCGCCGACGTCCGCGTGGACGAGCGGATTCCCGCCCTGCTCGACGCCGGGCGCCTCGTGACCCTGGCCGATTCCGGGAGATACCTGCTCCTGGAGCTGCCCCACGACACGTTCATCAACATCCAGCCCCTCCTGGCGGAGATCGTGGCCCGTGGCGTCACGCCGGTCCTCTCGCATCCGGAGCGGAACGTCTTCCTCGCCCGCAGGCCTGAGGCCATGAGTCCGTGGCTGGAGGGGGGCGCGCTTCTCCAGGTGACTGCCGCCAGTCTGCTGGGCCACTTCGGCCCCCTGGCGGAGCAGGTGGCGTGGCATTGGCTCGCCACGGGTGCGGCTGCGCTCGTTGCCAGCGATGCCCACGACGCGGCGGCCCGGCGGCCCTGCATGACCCAGGCAACCGAGGCCATCGCCCGCCGACTTGGGGAACCCGCGGCCCGCCGCGTCTGCGTCCTGAACCCGGCGCTCCTCCTGGACGGGGAACCAGTCCGTGCAGCTCGGCACGTGTTCCGCCACAGGAATCCGCGATGAGCGACGAACTGGTTTCGATTCACGAGACCGAACCGGCGGACAGCCGCTTCGACGCGGCGATTGAGTGCCTCCTCTTCGCCCTCCTCATCTTCCTGCCGCTCGCGCTCGGTGGCGTGCAGGCGTGGAGCGAGTTCGCCTACGTCGCGGCCACGGGCGCCATCGCCCTCTGCTTCGCCCTCAAGCTCCTCGTGCACCGGGACGCGAGCATCGTCTGGACCTGGGCCTACGTGCCTGTCGCCCTGGTTCTCCTCCTGGCCCTCCTTCAGCTCGTCCCTCTGCCGACGGGCCTCGTCCGCGCCCTCTCGCCGAACACCGCCGCCACGAAGACCGACCTCCTCGGCGGCGAACCGGGCACGATGGCCCTCAGCTTCTACCCCCATGCGACCCGGCACGACCTGCGGCTGCTCCTCGGGGCGGCCGTCGTCTTCGTCGTCGTCCTGAATGTCTATCGGCGGCCCGACCAGATCAAGCGTCTCCTGGGCGCGGTCGCGGCCACCGGCGGAGCCATCGCCCTCCTGGCATTGGCACAGGACATGTTCGGCAACGGGAAGATCTACTGGACCATCCCCACGCCGGGCAACGTCGCGGCCTCCGGCCCCTTCATCTGCCACAGCCACTATGGGCAGTTCATGAACCTCTCGATCGGCGCGGCGCTCGGCCTCCTGCTCGTCAAGCTCCACGAGAGCTTCCGCCACGGCCCGGTCAGGCTCCCCGATGTCATCGAGCGCCTGGGCAGCCCGGAGCTGCGAGTCGTCTGGTATCTTGCCGCGATGATCGTCGTCGGCGCCGCCACCGTCTTCCTGTCGCTCACGCGTGGCGGCATGGTCTCCATCCTCGTTGCGGGCGGCTTCACTGGGTTGGCCATCGCATCGCGGCGGACGTTGCGGGGGCGCGGCTGGGTTCTCATGGGGCTCGCCCTCGCCGCCTTCGTCGTCGTGCTCTACATCGGCTTCGACGCGGTCTACGAACGCCTGGCCACCCTTCGCCACCTCCACGGCTACGGCGGCCGCTGGCAGATCGTCGAGAACCTGGCCTCCTCCTTCACCCGATTCCCCCTCGTCGGGACGGGGCTCGGCACCCACCAGGTCGTCTACCCGATGTTCGACCGCTCCATGAGCCCGGACCTCGCCTCCCACGCGGAGAACGAGTACGCCCAGGCCGCCGAGGAGATGGGGGTGATCGGCCTCGGGCTGCTCCTGGCCTTCGTGGCCATCGTCTGGCGGGCCTACGCCCACAACGTGCGGCGCCAGCGGTTCCCCATCCGCTCGGCAGCCTTCGGCCTCGGCTTCGGCTTCCTCGCGATCCTGGTGCACAGCTTCAGCGACTTCGGCCAGCACCTCCCGGCCAACCACCTCCTCAGCGCGGTCACGTGCGCCCTGCTCCTCGGCCTCGCCCGCGTGGGCCACCCCGAGCGGGCAGAAAAGGGGACATTCTCCTTCTCTGCGCAGCAGCCTTCGGCGCCCCAAGGGGGCGAAAAGGTGAATGTCCCCTTTCCTGCCCTCCTGCGCGCCGTGCCCCTGCTGGCCGTCGCCGGCATCTGGGCATGGTCCCTTGCCGGGGCAGACTCCGCGCGGCGGGCCGAGGCCCATTGGCAGCGGGCCCTCCGCCTCGAGGCCCCACTGCTCAAGGAAAACTGGCAAGGCTCCAACGAGGACTACGCGGCCCTCATCTCACACGCCGCCGCTGCCGCCGAGGCCGACCCCGGCAACGTCGAATACCGGCACTGGCTCAACGTCTACCGCTGGCGCTCCATCAGCCGCGTCACCGACCCCAAGACGGGCCAGACCGTAGTGACCCCCCGCACGATCGAGTTCGCGCGGCGGATCGCGGCCGAGCTCCACGCCGCGCGCTCGGTCTGCCCGACCTTTGGCGCGGCCTACAGCGTCGTCGGCCAGATCGAGAAGTTCGTCCTGGGCGACCCCTCAGGAGCCGACCGCATCCGCAAGGGCTACATGCTCGCCCCCTCGGATGCGACGGCCTGCTACCTCGCCGGCCTCATGGACGCGCTGGAGGGGGACCTCGACGCCTCGCTCGCCAAGTTCCGGCGGTGCCTCGAAGCGGGGGGCGTGTCCTTCCAGGAGATGGCGGACGTCTACCTGCGGCAGGTGGGACGGCCCGACCTCGCCGTCGCCCTTGCGGGCGAGGACTCGGGGCGTCTGCTCCACGTGGCGGAGGCTCTCCACAAGAGCCCCGAGCATCAGGAGCTGGCCGCGAAGGCCCGCGAGCTGGCGGCGGCGGCCCGTGTCGCCGCCGTGCAGGCGCTCAAGGCACAGTGCGAGAAGGGCGACGCCTCGGCCTCCACGCTGGCGTCCCTGGCGGCAATCTGGCGCCAGGAGAAGAACACCCCCGCCGCCATCGAGTGCTACCTCCGAGCCCTGGCACTCGACTATGGCCAGGTCGGTTGGCGCCTGGAACTCGCCCGGCTCCTGGCCGAGGTGGGGCGGGTCACTGAAGCGATGCACCAGGCGAGGATATGCCTTCGCCTCCGGCCCGAGCTGGCCAGCGCCAGGAAGCTGCTGGAGGACCTGAGCGTCCTGCCCGAGGCGCCACCCGAGAAATAGCCGCCGGTCCTCGCACCGACCCCCTGCGCAATTCGCCCCCGCCGTGCCCTCCCGCTATCTGCTATGGTCTGAGCCGGAGAAGACTTGCGCTTCTGAGCCAACGGGTGGTAGAATCTGCGAAGGGAATGGGCAGACCGGCCGACAGAGCCGCGCGAGGCGCGAGTAGGCTCAAAGGTCATGCGTACTATTGTGGGCTGGGCTGGGCAGGGCTGGCGGGGCATGAAGCCTGGCGAACCTGCTTGAGCGGCGCGTGCAAGCGCGGACGATCCGCCATGGCGTTCAGGTTTGCGTCGAGCTCCCCATGCCCGGCTGGCCAAGTGGTTGCTGGACAGCTTTGAGGAGAGACGACCGTGCGTACACTCACTGGCGTTGACAGGATGGCCAAGGTGGGCGCCGCAATCCCGCGCTGGACCTTCTACCTCCTCGTCACCGCATTGAGCGCACTGTCCTTCGCGAGCAACGGCTACGGCGCGGAGCGTTTCGGGGTCCGCAAGTGGGTCGGGCCGGAGGGCCCGAAGTTCGTGCCAGGCGAGGTGATCGTGAAGTTCAGGCGCGGGGCGGAGAAGGCGGCTATCGAGGCGGTCCATCGCCGGCATGGCACGACGGAGATCTACACCAGCAAGTTCGGCGGGTTCAAGCGGGTGCGGATTCCGGCAGGCAAGACCGTCGAGGAGATGGTCGCGGCACTCAGCAAGGAGCCGACCGTCCAATATGCGGAGCCGAACAGCATCTGCCACGCCTTCATGCAGCCCAACGATCCTTACTATGGGTACCAGTGGCACTTGGACGTTCCATTGCCCCATGATGAGACCAGCCCGCATTACTCGTGGCACGGGCCCAATGGTGGCGGGATCAACGTCCAGCCCGCCTGGGACATGGCGGACGGCGCCGGCGTGATCGTCGCGGTCCTCGACTCGGGCGTGGCCTACGAGAACTACAACGACCCAGTCAGCGGGAAGACCTTCGTGAAAGCGCCCGACCTGGCCCAGACGACGTTCGTGGCGGGCTACGACTTCGTCGCCAACGATTCCCATCCGAATGATGAGAACAGCCACGGCACGCATGTGACAGGCACAATCGCGCAGAGCACGAACAACAGCCTGGGGGTGGCCGGCGTGGCCTTCAAATGCTCGATCATGCCGGTGAGGGTGCTCAACGCGAGCGGCTCCGGCACTGCCCAGTGGCTGGCCGATGGGCTCCACTTCGCGGCAGACCAGGGAGCCAAGGTCATCAACGTGAGCCTCGGCTGGCCGGTGACGAACGGAGTCCCCTATGACCCAGGGCAGACTGTCCGGGACGCGGTAGCGTACGCCTACACCAAGGGCGTCACAATTGTGTGCGCATCGGGCAATGACGGCCAGCCCGCCGTCGCGTATCCCGCCGCGTACGACGATTACTGTATCGCCGTAGGTGCGACCCGCTACGACGAGACACGCGCATCCTACTCGAACTATGGGGCTTCGCTCGACATTGTGGCCCCCGGCGGCGACGTGGACGTCGACCAGAATGGCGATAGCTATGCCGACGGCGTCCTCCAGAACACGTTCAAGCCCCCTGGCGCTGACCGCCCCAATTCTCCTCCTGACCCGACGGTCTTCAGTTACTGGTTCTTCGACGGCACCTCGATGGCGACCCCACACGTGGCGGGCGTGGCGGCCCTCGTCATTTCCCTCGGTATCAACAGCCCAAGCCAAGTCCGCTCGATCCTCCAGTCCACAGCCGAAGACAAGGGAGCAACGGGAAGGGATCAGTACTACGGCTACGGCATCGTGGATGCCTACGCGGCGACTCTGGCGGCCGGTGGGCAGCCGCGGCCGACCGCCCTCAACGACACGGCCACCACCAACCAGGATACGTCGGTCATCATAGATGTCCTCGCAAATGACACGGACCCCAACAACAAGCCCCTGATTATCACCAACCTCACTCAACCATCCAACGGCACGGCCACCCTCAGTGTTGACAACAAGACCGTGACGTACACGCCGAACCCCGGCTTCCACGGCACCGACACCTTCACCTACACCGCCAACAACGGCACGGTGGACAGCAATGTTGCGACCGTGACCGTCACCGTGCTGAATCCGCTGAACGTGGCACCCGTGGCGCAGGGCGATACCTACTACGTGGCCAAGGGCGGCGTTCTGACCGTGTATGCCCCAGGGGTGTTGGCGAACGACACCGACGCGGACGGCGACCCGCTCACTGCGATCCTGGTCAGCGGGCCGGACAAGGGCACGCTGACGTTCAACTCGAACGGCTCGTTCACGTACACGCCAAACAACCCAGGCCAGTCCTTTTTCACCTACAAGGCGAACGACGGCCGATTGGACAGCGATACCGTCACAGTAAACCTCAACGTCCACGCCGGCAACGTCGCGCCGGCAGCGCGGAAGGACGCCTACAACGTCGGAGTGAACGGCTCTCTGAGCATCTCTGCGGTCGAGGGCGTGTTGGCGAACGACACCGACAACGACTACGATACGCTCACCGCGACGCTGGTCAGCAACGTGAGCTACGGCACGCTAGTACTCAACGGCGACGGCTCGTTGAACTACACACCGCCCTTCGGCTTCCAATCCACCGACTCGTTCACGTACTATGCGCGCGACGGCAAGGATGTCAGTGCCACTCGGACGGTGACGATCACCGTGCTTCCCAACTACGCGTACCGCATCCCGGATGTTGAGCTCCTCAACGAAGCCAACGATCCTGACGCTTTCGTGAAGCTTGATGGCTGGAGCGGCAGCTCCAGCACCCTCCTTGAGCGAACTGCGCTGGCGGCTGGGGGCGTTGTTTACCGGATCAGGCTCGAAGGAGCCGAGAACGGCAAGATCGTGGTGGGCGACCCATGGCCGACCAGCAGCGATGCAGGCTTCGCATGGGACTACGGGCTGGACCACGCGACCAGCCTTCCCGCCTACGGCTGTTACGAGATGGTGGTCTACTACCGTAGCGGGCCGGCGGAGCATATCAACGTGTGCCTCTTTCTCAACACGGGGTTGACGGGGCCGAGCGGCTACCCATCGAGTGACTCGACGAACGACACGTACTGGGACAGCGACTGGACCACCATCTCGCTCGGCCAGCAAGTGACGCTGCGACTGGACCTCAACAACGCCCGTGCCAATAACATCTCCGACAACAAAGTGCCCCACACCGGCGGCGGGAAGGGACTGGCCAACTGGAGCCGGTACGCGATCAACAACAGGGACCGTCAGGAGATCAGCAACATCGGGATCCAGATCGCAGACTTCGATGGCTACGAGTCAGGGACAGAGATAGAGATCGAGCTCAACGGGCCCGCGCCCACGGCCGCGCAGGTTCAGCTCAAGGGGGCTCGCGTGGAGGATGGGCAGGTGGTCGTCGAGTGGGATACGGCGTCGGAGGTTGGGACTGCTGGCTTCTACGTCACGCGCCGAGAGGGAGCCGGAGGCGAGGCCAAGCTCGTCGGCGAGGGTCTGCTGCCCGGATTGCTTCACCGCCCGCAGGGGGGCACGTACCGCGTGGTGGATCCCGACGTGCAGGAGGGCCAGACCTATACATACGATGTCCTGGAAGTGGAAGCTGGCGGGGCGAAACGCGCCTGTGGCTCATGCCAGGTGACGGTGGCCAACCTGGCAGCCGGCAGATGGGAAGTTGCGGGCCCGAGGCAGGAGCCGAGCGGGCCGGCGTACAGCAAGGCGCCTCGCACGCGCTCCGCACCGGGCGTGGTGGGCGCGATCCCGGCAAGGCGCGCAGCAGCAGGCAAGACGCCCGTCCGTGCCCGCGCGAGGGCCGCGGGGCAAGCGGTGAAGATCGGGGTGAAGGAGAATGGGCTATACTACCTGGCCGCAGAGGACCTCGCGCCGCTGTTCGCGGGCTCCGCGCGGTCCGTCGCGCGGCTGATCGAGCTGGGCCACTTCTCCCTCGCCTGTCGCGGCGAGCCCGTGGCCTATCTCCCAGCGGAGGGGGGTGTCGGCCTCTACTTCTATGGCCAGGCGATTGACAGTATCTACACCGACGAGAACGTGTACTGGCTGCGGTTCGGCCTGGGTGACCTGATGGCCGAGACCGGGGAGAGCGGCGTCCAGCCGGCCGCTGCGGCGCAGACATTCACCGAAGCTGTCCATGCCGAGGAAGACCGGTACCCAGCCACTGGCCTCTTCCGCGACCCGGAGGGGGACTTCTGGCTCTGGGACTATGTTGTCAGCGGCCAACGGGGCGCAGACCGCAAGTCCTTCACGGTGCGAGCCGACGGCGCGGCCTTGACGGGCAGCGCCGCCTTGACCGTCCACCTCAAGGGGGCGACGAGCACGAAGGCCCAGCCAGACCACCACGCTCGGGTCTTCCTGAACGGCGCTGCCGTTGGCGAGACCTGGTGGGACGGCCTCGGCGCCCAGTCGCTGACGTTGCCCGTGTCGGGGGCGCTCCTCGTGCCCGGCGCAAACACGGTGACCGTGGAGGGCATCCTCGACACGGGGGCCCCCTACAGCATCTTCTACGTGGATTCGTTCGATCTGGCCTACGAGCGGCTCTACGAGGCCCGGGGGGACGCGTTGCTGTGTCCGATGGCGGGGCACGGCGTAGTGACCATCGGCGGATTCACCCAACCGCAGGTCATCGTCCTCGACGTGTCCACGCCCAGGAAGCCGAGGCACGTGATCGGGGCGACCGTCGAGGAGGCGGCGGGCGGCTACCGGGTGAGCTTCGCGTCGCCAGGACCTGACAGCACCTGCCTGGCCGTGACGCCTCAGGCGGCGAAGCGGCCCGTGTCGTTGCTTACGGACGAGCCATCGGAGCTTATGGACCGAGGCAAGCGCGCAGGCTATGTGCTGATCGCGCCCGCGGAGCTGAAGGAGGCCGCCCAGGCCCTGGCCGCCTATCGGGCGGGCCAGGGCCTCGCCGCGATGGTGGTGATGCTCGAAGACATCTACGACGAGTTCAACCACGGCATCGCTGACCCGCACGCGATCCAGGCGTTCCTCGCACATGCCTGCGGAAGCTGGCGAAGGGGGCCGAAGTACGTCGTGCTGGCCGGGAGGGGCACGTATGACTACAAGAACTACCTGGGCTACGGCGACAACCTGGTGCCGGCGCTCCTGAAGAGCACGGCCTACGGGTTGTTCGTGGCGGACCGCCAGTTCGCGCCGCAGTTGGCCATCGGGCGCCTGCCGGCGACCGGCGCGGCGGAGTTCGACGCCCTCGTCCAGAAGATCATCGCCTACGAGCGCAGCTCGGGGAGCTGGACGAAGCAGGTCGTGATGGCGGCGGACAACGCCGATGGGGGAGGGGACTTCCCGCGGGACAGCGACGAGTTGGCTCGGAGCATTCCCCCAGGCTACTCGGTGAGCAAGGCGTACTTGTCGAGCGCCCCGCTGAGCGTGGTCCGCGGGCAGCTCCGCCAGGGATTCCTGGACGGGGCATTGCTCGTGAACTACCTGGGCCACGGCGGCATGGACCGCCTGGCGCAAGAGGGGCTGCTGACCCGCAACGACGCGGCCGCCCTGAACAACGGCGACCGCCTGCCCGTCGTGACCGCTCTGAGTTGCGTGGCCGGCCGGTTCGATGTCCCAGGCTACGAGTGCCTCGGCGAGGCATTGGTGTTGCAGCCTGACGGCGGCGCCGTTGCGTTCCTGGGGCCGTCGGGGCTCCTCCTCAATGGCCAGAGCAAGGTGCTTGGGGAAGGGTTCCTCCAGGCCAGCCTGAGGCCGGGCAACCGCGTGTTGGGCGACGCAGTCGCGGACGCGTTGCGATATGCCGGTGGCAGGTGCTCCTCGGCGGGAGCTCTGGAGGTCTACAACCTCCTCGGCGACCCTGCCCTGAAGCTGAGGCCCGCCGAACCAGCCGCTGAACCAGGCCCACGAGACCCCGACCCGAAGGCCACGGCCGGTGGGAATCGCTGAGAAGAGGAGAGCTCGCGGTGCCGATGTATGAGTTCCTCTGCGAGGACTGCAACCGCATCTTCAACTTTCTGGCGCGGACTCCCGAGGCAGCGAAGCGCACGCCGGCGTGCCCGAAGTGCGGCGGCCGGAGGATGAGCAAGCGCTTGTCCCTGTTCGCGACGGGACGGAAGGGCAGCGGCAGCAGCAAGGGGCGGGAATCCTCAGCGCCCGAAGCCGACGACGACCTGAGCCCGGCCGACGAGGCGCGCATGGAACGCGCGATGGCAGAGATCAGCCGGGATATGGAGTCGGTGGACGAGAACGACCCGCGGCAGCTCGCTTCCGTCATGCGGCGCCTGTCCGATGCCAGCGGCGAGAGCCTGACCCCCGAGATGGACGAGATGCTCCGTCGCCTCGAAGCCGGCGAGGACCCAGATAAGGTCGAGGAGGAGATGGGAGATGCTCTCGGCGAGGAGGGTCCCGACGGCGGGGCCGGCGGAGCGCCGACCTACGACGACGGCCTCTACGACCTGTAGCGCGAGGCAGCCTTGACAGGAGATGAGCCCTGCCAGAGCGACCGGCGAGCCACGCTGCCACGGCGCAGCGCCGTGAGGTGGAACTCCTTCTCTGCTGCGCACGGAGCCAACTGGAACCCGGCGCGACCGACCGGGTGAAGTACCTGGCCCAGCAGGAGATTGACTGGTCGTACCTTGTGGCGCTGGCCCGTTGGAACGGGGTGACTCCCCTGCTCTATCGCAGCCTGACGGCGGCCTGCGCGGAGGCTGTCCCCGAGACAAGTCTGAGGGAGCTTGCAGCCCAGTGCCGGCGAAACGCCATCCGCAACCTGGCCATGGCGGCGGAGCTTCTGAGGATTCTGGAACTGTTCGACGCGCAGGGGCTCCAGGCAATTCCCCTAAAAGGCCCCGTGCTCGCTGCCTCTGCCTACGGAGACGTGGCGTTCCGCGAATTCTCCGACCTGGACATCCTGCTCCGCAAGCGCGACCTCAGGCGAGCCAGGCGTCTTCTCATCTCCGAAGGCTACAAATCGTACCGCTGGAATCTCGAACGAGCAGATTGTGGGTTGACAGTGGAACTGCACTCCTGGGAGTTCGCCGAGTCCGGCAGCTCCAGTGTATGGGGCCGCCAGCGGTCCGTGTCGCTCCTGGGCTCGACGGTGCCCGCGCTGGCCCCAGAGGACATGCTCCTGGCTCTCTACGCCCACGGCTCGAGGCACTGCTGGGACCGCCTCGTCCTGGTCTGCGACCTGGCGCAGTTCATGTCCACGCAGCCCCAGATGGACTGGGCTCGGGTCCTGGCGCGGGCGACGGAGACGGGAACCAGGCGAAGGCTCCTCTGGGGCCTCCTTCTTGCCCAGGACCTGCTGGGCGTGCCCCTGCCGGGCGAGACCTCAGCGCTGGCGGCGAAGGATGAACATCTGCTTCCCCTCGTCGCTGCCGCTCGCCCCCTCATCTTGTGTGAACCTCATGCCGCCTTCGGAAATGTCGAACGATGGGCCACACAGCTCCGCGCGAGGGAGCGGCTGCGCGACAGGATACGCTTCTGCCTGGGCCTCCTGCTCGAGGGCTTCAGGCCGAACAGGACGGACCGCCTCGCCGTGCCGCTGCCCAGGTGCCTGCACCCGCTGTACTACGCTATCCACCCCATTCGCATCGCCGTGACCTATGGCCCTCGCGCCCTCAGGCGCCTCTTCGAGCGCACCAGGCCCAAGGAGTAATCGTGTGGATCCTGGGGGCACGGGCATGTTGATTTGCCCGGTTCCCACGTTGCCGAATGTCAACATGACGTAAGCCTTTATGAGGCAAGTGGTAACGTGCGAGAGTGCAGGAATGTGGCGACTTGCATGTTGCCACTTGTCAACGTAAGCCGTCATCCGGGTGGCTCCGGACCTGGGGGGGGCGTGGCCCGCGGGTCGGATGCGCGCCAGAAGTGGTGCCCCCTGTTGAAGTTACGACTTCGGCGTAAGACCGCCCCTTGGGAGAATGCACGGGCACGAGAATTGCTTCTCTCCAACCAGTCCATGGCGATGTTTCCGTCAGAAGGAGATGACAATGCGACGTTCAGTGTCTCTGGCGCTGGTCGGTCTCTGCTTGGCCGGGTGCGTGTTCGGGGACGTGATCTACCAGTACGACGATGGCACGCAGGACGCGGCGGCAGGACAGGGCCTGGCTTGGGATTTCTTCTGGCTGAACCGCTTCGACAGGCAGGCGGGCGGCGAAGTCATCACGGAAGTGGCCATCTACTTCGATCTCAGTATGCCAGCGGGTGCGCCATTCAGGGCTGTGCTGTGGAACGACAGCGGAAGCAGCGGGGACCCCGCCGACGCAAGGGTGGCTGCGCTCCTGGACGCTGTGGCGACGGGGTCAGGCACCCGCTGGGTGGTGGCGGACATTCCCGACACGTTGGCCACCCCCTACTTCTTCGTGGGCGGGTACATCGGCACCGGCGTTGCCGCGGTCCCGGCTGCGATCGAAGATGCAGCTTACCTGCCGCCTTACGGAGGCGGGCCCTTCTATCCCTCATACGTCGGCGGGAGCAGTGGCGGCGGGTCCGACCTCGACAACCTCCCAAGTGCCGATCAGGCCGGCTGGTACGTGGATCTCGCTGGCTACGAATGGGTGAACATGGTCAGGGCCACCGGCATACCGGCGCCGGCGGCGGCGATTCCTGAGCCGACATCCATGACGCTGCTGGCGTTGGCAGGGCTGGCGTTGCTCCGGCGGACGCGGCACGGGTGCGTGAAGCGCGCTCGGTGAGAGCCAACAGGCCGTCTTCCTCATGCCAAGCCAGACGTTCAGAGTCTCCCCCCCGAAGGTCGTTATCGCCCTCAATATCGCCCGAAACCTGACCCTTGTGCTGGCTCTTGCCAGCCACGGATATATCTGCGCTGCCGAGGCACCCCTGCCAGACAGAGCCCTCCCGCCTCAGGCCAGGCTGGAGACCGTCGTCGTCGTTGCAGACCATGCTCCGGTGAGGGCCGGCGACAAGGTAGTTGCCACGGCTGAAAGGGGCCGCATGTTCGGCGTCGTCGAGCGTCGCGCCGACGAGGTCGAGGTTCTTGTCTGCGCTGGCACGGATGTCCGGCGGGGGACTCTCCAAACATCCCACGTGAAGTTCCTCACAGGCGACGACGTGGACCTGGCCGCGGAATGGCTCGGAATGGCCAGGGACCTCAGCCGTGAGCTCGACGTTCCCGCCTGCAAGGCCAAGCTCGACGCCTTGATCGAGCGGGTCGCTGCCGCCGCCGCGACTGGGAAGACGCCGCAGGAGAAAGCGCGGCTCATCGCCGTGCAGCTCTTCGGGCGCGAGGGGCTCACAACCAAGGAGGGCGCCAGGGAGCCGGACCATCTCCTCGAGCGGAAAGAGGGCGATTGCCTCGGCTTCTCGCTCCTGTATCTGTGCATCGGCCAGAGGCTGAGGATGCCGCTTTGCCTCGTCATCGCGCCCGAGCACGCCTTCGTCCGATACGAAGACCGAAGCGTGCGCTTCAACATGGAGTCCACGCAACAGGGGAAGGTTCACGACACCGACGCCTATCTGCGGGAAGCGCTGGGAGCGCAGCGGTTCAGCCAGATTGGAGGAATTCACCTCGTGAGCCTGCCCGTCCCGAGCGCTCTGGGTGCCCTGCTCGATGCCTGGGGCGCGGCGCTCGAGGCGATGGGCAAGCCGTCGGCGGCCTGCGAGAAGTTCGCCAGGGCGGTCGAGATCAACCCGCGACACGCGGAGGCCTACTCGAACTGGGGGGTGGCACTCCAGGGGATGGGCAAGCCAGCGGCGGCCTGCGGGAAGTTCGCCCAGGCGGTGGAGATATGCCCGCGGTTCCCGGCGGCCTACTCCAACTGGGGTGTGGCGCTGGAGGCGATGGGCAAGGCGTCGGAGGCCTGCGAGAAGTACGCCAAGGCGGTCGAGATCAACCCGCGATATGCAGAGGCCTACTCGAATTGGGGCGTGGCGCTGCGTGCGATGGGCAGAGCCGCCGAGGCTTGCGACAAGTATGCCAGGGCGGTCGAGGCCAATCCGCAGTACGCCGAGGCCTACTCGAATTGGGGCGTGGCGCTGCGTGCGATGGGCAAGGCGGGAGAGGCCTGCGAGAAGTTCGCGAAGGCGGCCGAGGCCAACCCCCGCTATGCAGAGGCGTACATCAACTGGGGCTTGGCTCTGGCGGCATTGGGCAAGGCCGCCGAGGCGCTTGAGAAGCTCGACCGGGCCCTTGCGCTCGACCCAGCCCTGAAGCCGAAGGCCGAGGAGTTGCGAAAGCAGCTTCAGGGAAAGAAGTGACCGCCCCAAATCGCGACGTGGGTTTCACTTCCCCCTGGCGAGTGTCACGGTGAGCGCGCCCGCGGGCAGCGTGAGGGCGTAGCCGTCGGCGGCGGGGGCCAGCTTGACTCCTGGCACCGGCTCTCTCAGTGTCCAGCCGGCAGGAGCGATGATCTTCACGTCACCGCCGGGGGCGTCCGCTGGCACGGAGAGTGCCAGGGCGTCCGGCGCGACGTGCAGCATGGCGGGGCGCTCGGCGTGCAGGCCGAATGCCTTCCACTGCACCCGGCCCGCCGCGCCGAGGGTGAGGGTGGCGCCGGCGGGCCGCACCTGGACCGCGGCTGCTGTGCCGGCCACGCGCACGTCCTCGGCAGCGGCCGTCGTCGCGTCGGTCGCGAGCAGGGCGTAATCCGTCCCGGACGCCCCAGCCACCTTGATCAGCTTCCCGTCGGCCAGCGCGGCGAATTCCGGGCCCTTCTCCCCCCGCGGGCGCGGGAAGATGGCGACGTAGTACGCGCCGTCGCCGGGCTGCTGGAGGTGCAACAGGTCCTGGTATTCGGGCACGCGATTGTTGTCGAGGCCACCGTAGCGGAGCGTGTGGCGCGGGGTGGCGGCCGGGCTGGCGACGAAGAACTCCACGTCCATATTGAGCTGCCCGATAGCTGTGTAGCGGCTCCCGGCGGGCAGCTCGCGGGCGGGGAGGAGATTGGGGCCGGGCTTGTCGCACAAGCTCCCAGGCTCCCCAATGCCCTCCGAGAGGGTCCAGAACTGCCAGGCCGTGGGCTGGCCACCGAGGGTGGTGTCGCGAACGATGATGTAGGTCGGGCCGGCACGGTCGGCGTCCTTGACGAAGAGGACCTGCCGTGTCCAGTCGAGCCTGGCTTCCTTGGTGGGCGCAACACGCGGGAAGGCGGGCGGCTCGGGCTTAGGGAACCAGTCGCGGTCATCGGCCCTGGTGTAGGTGAAGCGGGAGCGAACGTAGTCGGCGCGGGGCTGAAGGGCGACGGCCTGGGGCTCAGTCCTGGTGTAGTGGCCGAAGGGACCCTTGGGGTCGCCGGGCTGGCCCCAGTTGCGGGCAAGGCGGACGCCGTCGCGGAGCAGCTCGTGGCGAACCGCGTAGCCCGTGTCGTTGTTGAAGCAGGTGCTCAGGGGCTTGCCGCGGCCGAACCACTGCGAGAAGCCGCCGATGCCTGGCGTCCACACGTCCAGGTTTCGCTGCGAGTCGGTGTGCGACAGGAAGATGAGATAGCTCTCGTGCGGGGTGGCGTGGGCTGAGCCGAAGAAGACGCCGAGGTTGGGGAAGAGGTCGGTGGACCAGGCGGGCGGCTGCGCGGGGAGGCGGCGGTCTTGGCAGTAAGGCTCGAAGCCGCCGAGGCGGCCGTCGCCCATGAAGGTGGGGTACCCCAGCTCGGCCCACGTCCACTGCATGATTCGGGAGAAGGCGGGGTCGGACTTGGCGGCCAACCGCGCAGCGACGCCGAAGACGGCGTGCTTGTCGCCGCTGGTGCCGCGGCCCCAGGCGCCCGAGGCGCGAAGGTTGCCCCGTTGGGGGTCACGCGGGGTCTGGGTCTTGGCGAAGTAGAGCAGGAGCTTCTTCAGGCGCGGGTCGTTGGTGAAGTCGTGGAAGCCGGCGCGCTGGGCTGCGACGGCGTAGGCGACGAGGGGCTCGAGGGAGACGAAGCCGTAGTGCGAGCCTTCGGGCAGCCATTCGCCGTTCGGCCCCACCTCGTCGGCGAGCCACTTGTCCTCCCACTGCGTGGCGCGGGCAGCCCACGTCTTGGCCATCGGGTGGTCGCGGAGGGCGGCAGCGACGACGCCGAGCGATAGGGTATAGGAACAGCTCATGTTGGGGTTGCCCGAGTGGTAGCCGCGCTCCATGTCCCACGTCTGCGGGTCGGCCAGTTGGTAGGCGAGATAGGCCATCTGGGCGCGCAGGAGGGTGCGGTCCTCAGGGAGGAGGAAAGGGGAGTCAATGGCCGCGTCGTACATGGCTGCGGTGCGGATGGCGCTGCGCATGACGTCGAAGTTGCCCAGCTTCGAGAGGAAATCGCGGAGGGGCTTGAGGGCGGTCTCCACCTCCTTCCTGGGCACCTGGAGGCGGGGATTGGAGAGCACGCGGAGGATTCGGGCGGCATCCTCGTTTCGGTTGATCGACTTCGCCAGCTCGGGGTCGGTGCGCGCGCGCTTCCAGATGTCCTCGAGCTCGGCCTTGTCCACGAACAGGCGGGGATGCGGCTGCTTGGGGTCGGCCGGCCAGTCGAGCACCATGTCCTTCACGCGGTCGAGGCTATCGCCCACGATTGGCGCGCCGTTGCTGACCGACCACTTCCGCTGGCCCTTGGCGAGCGTGGCCCTGAGCGTCACCGTGCCATCCTGGGCATATGTGAGGGGCAGCCGCTTGCGCTTCCAGTTCTCCCACGACTTCGGGATCATGTCGAGGTCCCAGGTCTTGAAGCCGCCATAGGTCATGGGCGCCACGGGGTCGGCCCAGCACGCAGGGTCGCGGGAGGTGATGCGCAGCTCCTGGCCGCCTTCGGCGGCGAGCTTCACCGCCTGCGAGCAGTCAGGGAAGATGTTGGCGATGCTGGTGTTCGCGCAGAGCCAGGTGAACGGCTGGTCGCCGGGCGTCAGGTGCGCCGTGCGGTCCGAGCGCGACCACTGCCCGTAGCCTTGCAGGGTCACGGCCTGCTTGACCCCCGGCACCGGCGGCAGGCGGAACTCGACCTCAAAGTCGGGAGGGTGCTGTGGCACCGCCATGTCCCAGCGCACCGCGTTGTCTCCGGCCACGACCGTGGCGACGAACGCTGCTGCATAACCGTTCGGGAATGTGTACGTGACGCGCACTCGCGCCAGAACGGTGCCGTTCTCGATGACTTCGGCCGCCCACGGTGTGAGTTTCGCGTCGCCGATCAACGCGCTGCCGCCTGCCCAGGCTGCCGCACCGAGACGCATGGCCAACATCGGGCTGGGCACGTTGCCCACCGCGGGCGGCATGGTGAATTCATACCGCCCCAGCGGGAGCCTGACGCCGACCTGGCTGGTTGTGATCTCCACTTGCCTGCTGGTGGCCTTGACCTGGAGGTCCGTCGCCACGGGGGGCGTCGCCTTCTTCGGGCCATAGGTCAGGGTGTATTGGGCGGAGGCCAGGGGCTTCAGCCCTTCCACAATGAAGCACAGCCGCGCAGACTTCACGTGCTTCTTATCGCCGGGCCAGTACTCGATGTCGGTGAGTTGCGCCGCCACGGGGCCGTCTGGGCCGGCGAGGCGCACCGAATCGGCGACGCAGGCGCCCTCCTTGGCAGCGAAGGGGAAGCTCACCAGCTCCCGGCCGTAGGTCTGGTTCAGTTGCTCGCGGATTGTGAGGGTCTCCGCACCGGCGGCGCTTGCCCACGCCAGCGCAAGCGCTGCGGCACGAGCGCGACGGGCCATGTCAGGCCTCCTCTCAGGCCATGAGGACTGAGCGCCTCACTTCTCGCTCTCACACACCACTCTAAAGCCGACGTCGAACACCCGCTGCCACGGCCAGTGGCTGGCGCGGCAGGCCGAACGCGCCAGGTCGGAGCGGACGAACCACGAGCCGCCGCGAACGGCCCGGCGAAGGCCGGGCTGGGCGTGGCGCGGATCGTCGGCGCGGAAGGGATACGGCAGGCACGCGCTGCGGGTCCATTCCGATACGTTGCCGTGCATGTCCTGGAGGCCCCAGGCGTTCGGCCTGTAGGACCCGACCGCTGCCGAGACCTGTTGCCCGTCGTCTACGCTGTCCACCATGTAGAACTGCCTGACCCGCTCGGTCCTTGAGAACCCGACCTGGGTCCTCGGCCACTTCGACAGGCCGACCAGCGCCGCGTCGGCCAGGTTCGCGTAGGGGGCGGAGTCAGTGCCCCGGGGGCCAAAGCTCAGCGCGGTGTCGGTCCCCGCACGGCAGGCCCACTCCCACTGGGCTTCGCTGGGGAGGGCGAAGCTCTTGCCCGTCTTCTGGGACAGCCAGCGGCAGAAGGCGGCAGCCTCCTCCCAGGACACCCGGCAGACCGGCTGGCGGGGCAGGCTCAGGTCCGCGTAGTCCTCCCAGCTCCACTTCAGCCAGAGCATCGGCTCGACGCCGCTCTGGTGCGACGGGTCGAA
>Ga0194125_10001764_pt1 | contig 36491 bp, 34 predicted proteins | sample TA2KigC250mmetaG_FD_148626 | JGI IMG/M metagenome (GOLD analysis project Ga0194125, IMG submission 148626) | Freshwater microbial communities from Lake Tanganyika, Tanzania - TA2015034 Kigoma Deep Cast 250m | ecosystem: Environmental > Aquatic > Freshwater > Lake | place: Tanzania: Lake...
GCCGATAATAGATCGGCGGCGAACCATGAGGCAGAAACCGTTAGCGATCATGTGCACCATCTGTGTTCGCCTTCCTTTCGTAGAGTAGCTTCCTTATGAAGCTGGCGAGAGTATAGCATGGCCGGCTGCGGATGTCAATTTCACAAGCCGTGATGACAGGGCGATTTCATGTTGCAGAGATGACCACGCCTCGGCAGTGAAACCTGCGCCCCTGGACCGGCCCCAGGGCGGGCTACGGCGGCAAAACCAGATTGCGTCGACTGCTTTAGCCTGCTGGAGGCCAGGTTTTACCCGTGTCTTGCAACTCCCGCCGCCAGATCGTGAGCAAGCCCTCACAATGAAATCGCCCTGCCGTGATGACACGCCGAACGTAACCTTTCCCCCCTCCAGGCATCTCAATCGAAAACGCAGGATGAAAGGATACACCTCATGCAGGAAATGGTCATCACCTTCCCCGGCGGCGCGCGCGTGGACGTCGGCTTCGGATCACATACGATACACACCGATCAGCCGCCACAAGGCGGCGGGAACGGCTCCGCGCCGACCCCTTTTGCGACCTTTCTGGCGTCCATTGGCGCTTGCGCGGGCATCTACGTCTTGGGCTTCTGCCGTCAACGCAATCTGCCGACCGCAGGGATCCGGCTGCTGCAACGCATCGAAGTCAATCCTGCAAATCGTCTGGTCGGCAAGGTGGCGCTGGACATCCATGTGCCGGCCGATTTCCCCGAGAAGTATCGCGCCGCGCTCGTGCGCTCGGCCGAGCAGTGCGCGGTGAAGAAGCACCTGGAGAACCCGCCGGAGTTCGAGGTGACGACGGTGGTGGACTGAGCAGAGGGCGACATGGCTATTGTACGCGGTTGCGAATTCCCCGAGGAGCTTTACTACTGGGTCGAGAAGCACATCTGGGTGCAGCCGATGGCCGAAGGATTGGCGCGCATCGGGCTGACCGCGGCCGCCTATCACCAGTTGCGCAACACCCTGACCGCCATCAGCCTGAAGACCGGGAGCATCGGCCAGGAGACGCCAAAGGGGCGGAGCATCGCCATGGTGGAAAGCTTGAAATACATCGGCGCGCTCTCGGCGCCGTTCGCCGGAGTTCTGGTGCGGGGAAACGAGCGCGTGGCCGCCGATCCTGACGCGGCCGCGGCCGATCCGTATGGCGCAGGCTGGATCGCCGAAATGCGGTCCACCGATTGGGAAGCGGCCAAGGCCGATCTGTTGACCGGCGCAGCGGCGGTCGCGGCTTACCAGGCGCTGCTGGAAGCTCAGCAGCTTGGCTGCGAATGACCGCGGCGCTCAGTCGCGTGCACTCGTCTCACGGCCGGCCGCCAACCCCGCACGAATCAGATTGATGCGCCCCTGCGTCAGGTAGTCTCGTCCCAGCAGCTTAAGCATCTCGGAAATGCGCTGGCGGCGAGAGCTTTCGGAGTGGGGACACGGCTGCGGTGGATGTGGGAAACTGCTGAGCGCGGCGAAGCGAGCCAGCTCGCTCTCCGGCGTATAGATCAGTGGCCGGATCAGCCGAAAACGTCCCGCGAAGTAGTCTGCGCACGGCTGAAGCGTGCGGAGTGTCCCGCCGTAGACCAGGTTCAGCAGCGTGGTCTGCGCGACATCGTCGGCATGATGAGCATAGGCCACCACGTTACATCTCAACTCGTCAGCCGCGATGAACAATGCCTTCCGCCGCAACCAGGTGCATCGCTGGCAGATCAGCGGAAACGTCTCGTCGGGACTGAGCTCTGGCTGCACGATTCGATAGGGCAGCGCCTCGGCCGCCAACCAGTCTTCGAGGGGCGGATGCAGCGGGGTGATGCCGGTTGCATCCCCGCAGACGTGGATGGCCGCCAGGTCAAAGGGGGTCTCGGCCGACCGGCGATACAGGTTCAACAGGCGCAGCAGCGACAGGCTATCCTTGCCGCCAGACACCGCCACAGCCAATCGGTCGCCGGCGCGCAGCATCCCATACTCCCCGATCGCCTTGCGCACATCTTTGAGCAGGAAGAAGGCCAGGCGCTCGGGATCAGGTGGGGGGTATGGTTGCCTGGGGTTCTCCATCCTATGGCGCCTGGTGCAAGCTCTCCCATTTCTCCCGTAGCCGGCGTGCGACCTTCATCGGCACATAGATGCCGCCCAGGTCGAGTTCGCCGCTGCGAATGCCGTGAAAATCGGTGCCGCCAGCGCCAACCAGACCGTAGCGCCGGGCAATGCCCAGCAGGTATTCCGTGGTGATCGCGTCGTAACCAGGGTAGTAGATCTCCAAACCCAGCAGCCCGGCCTCGATCAGCTCCGGCAGCTTCTGGTGCAGGTCGAAGGGCGTCACAATCCCACCATAGCGATCATGGGCCACCGGGTGCGCTAACACAGGCACGCCGCCTGCGCGGCGGATCAGCCGGCAGGCCTCAGCCGGGGAAAACTTCATCCGTTCCACATAGGCCGGGCTGTTGCGGCCGATGTACCGCACGAAAGCCTGCTCGTATGTGGCGACATGTCCGGCCTCAAGCAGCGCCTGGGCGACGTGTGGCCGGCCCACCGAGCCTTCGCCGGCGATCTCGAGGATGCGCTCGAAACGCACGGCCGCGCCCATCTCGGCCAACTTCCCGGCCATGTGGCGCGCCCGGCCAATCCGTCCATCGCGAATACGCGCCAGTTGCACGCCCAACTCCTCGTGAGCATGGTCCACGAAGTAGCCCAACATGTGCACTTCGCTGCCAGGCACATCGGTGTTGATCTCGACGCCAGGGATGACCTCGACCCCCTCCGTTTTGCCAGCCGCCAACGCCTCGGCTACGCCATCAGTGGAATCATGGTCAGTGATACCAATAACCTTGAGCGCGAGTCTGGCCGCCCTGGCGACTAACTGGCTCGGCCGCAGCGCGCCATCGGAGGCCGTAGTGTGGGTGTGAAGATCAACCTGGTTCATGGTCACCTGTCATTACGAGATGCCGTCCATCATAGCACTGAGGCTGGAGATCAGCAAATAGCCAGTGCTTCCGAATCTGCAGCGAATGGCTGTCCTGTCCCGAAAATGGCCCGCTCCGTCTGCTGTGGCCGGTCTGCGACTGAGCCACCTCGTACCCACAACGGGCACGGTCAGGAGACCGGCCCGAGCCACTCGTCTTTGCGTGAGCTTTTCGTCTTGCCTGAGACCGGCCAGCGCGGGTATAATGGGCCATGAGTGAGACGATGGGAGACCGCTTGCAAGACGGCAGTCGCGTGTGCATCATCGGTGGCGGGCCAGCGGGTAGCTTCGCAGCCCTTCATCTGTTGAGGTTGGCGCGCGAGCGCAGCCTGCATCTCGAGGTCGAGATCTTCGAGCCGCGCGATGGTCGCACCCAGGGGCCGCGCAGTTGTAAGGGCTGCGCGGGCATCCTCTCGCATGGCGCGGTGCACAACCTGGCCTCGCTGGGACTTCAGATGCCGCCGGAAGTGGTTCAGAGCGAGCTGCGCTCTTATGTCGTGCACGTGCAAAACCAGGCCGCGACGGTTGATCAGCCCCACCGCGAGCGCCGTATCCTCAGCGTCTATCGCGGCGCAGGGCCGCGCCTGCGCCAGGGGCCGTCGCTCGCCGGCTTCGACGCGTGGCTGCTGGACCAGGCGCGTGCCGCCGGCGCGCGCGTCATCCCGACATACGTCCGCCGGGTCGCCTGGGATGGCAGGCCGATCATCTATGGCGACGCCGCGCCGATCGCCGCCGACCTCCTGGTGTTGGCCATTGGCGTCAACAACCGCCATCCGTTGAGCTCAAAGTTCGAGTATACGCCGCCCCAGACCGCGATCATGGCGCAGGATGAGATCGTGCGGCCCGCGAGCTGGCCCGATGGCAAAGTCGCGGGCTTCTTTGGCGGGCTGCCAGGGCTGGTCTTCGGCGCATTGGTGCCGAAGGGGCCCTATCTGAACGTGTCGTTGCTGTGGCCCGGCGCCGAGGCGGATGCGATCGTGCGTTTCTATACTGCGCACGCCCAGGCGTTGGCGCGCTTTTTTGCAGAGCGCCCCCCCAGTCTTTGCGGCTGCCTTCCGCTCATCGCCGTGCGGCCGGCCAGGACCTGCTTCGGCGATCGCTGGGTTGCTGTGGGTGATGCCGCAGTGACGCGCCTGTACAAGGATGGCATCAACTCTGCGTTTCTGACCGCGGGCGCGGCGATGGCCGCGGCGGTCGAGATTGGCACGACGGCCGCCGCCTTCGCAGCCGCGTATGCACCGGCGTGCCGGCAGTTGGCCGCCGATAACCGGTATGGCGAGCTGATCTTTCGCACATGCCAACTTGCGCTGCAGAGCTCTCTGCTGGCGCGGGCGTGTATCGGCTGTGTGCGTGCGGAAGCCGGAGGGCAGACCGCCAGGCGCATCTTCTCCCGCCTGGTTTGGGGGATGCTCACCGGCGATGAGTCCTATCGCGACCTCTTCAGGCTGCTGTTATCGCCCGTTGCGTGGAGCCGATTGGCGGGCGAAGCGGCTCGCGTGCTGCGCGAGCGACGTTAGACTATGACACGAATGGGTGGAGCATGACAAGTCTTGGGCCGCTACCCGACGACGGCCGGGTGGCGATCATCGGCGGCGGGCCTGGGGGCGTCGGCTGCGCGCTGGCAGTGCGGGCGCTGGCCCAACAGATGGGACGCCGAATCCACATCACGATCATCGAGGGCAAGGACTTTGCGGGCGAGCGACACCACAACCTCTGCGTCGGCATCGTCTCGCCGCCCCTGCCAGAGCTGGTGGAACAGCGGCTGGGTGTGGCGTGCCCCGAACACCTGCGCCAGGGCGTCATCACGACCTACGTGTTGCACGCCAGCCGCGAAGAAGTCGCGCTGGAGAACACGGCCCATCCCTCGTTTGCCATTCGCCGGGTGCAGTTCGATCATTACATGTTGGAGACGGCGCGCCGGCTCGGCATCGCGGTGGTGGAAGCGCGCGCCTCTGGGCTAGAGTTCTCGGCCGAGCGCGTGGTGATCTACACCGACGCCGCGTCGGTGGAGGCTGATGTGGTCGTCGGCGCCTTCGGCCTGGACGAGGGCGCGGCCGAGGTGTTCCGTCAGGCGGTCGGCTATCGGCCGCCGCGGGCGCTAGTCTCCTTGCTGGTGCGCTACTATCCCGGCCAGCAGGCGATGCAACGCTTCGGCGGTCGCATCCACGCCTTCTTGCCTGGCTTCCTGGGCATGGAGTTCGGCGCGATCACGCCCAAAGGGGACCATCTGAACGCCAACATCGCCGGCCGGGCTCTGGATGTCGGCACGATGCAGGCCTTTCTGGCGCGGCCAGAGGTGAAGGCGCTCTTGCCGGATGATATCGAGGGGCGTCCGTTCGACCTGAACCGGGTCGGGCTGTTCAGAGGTCGTTTTCCGCGCTCACTGGCGGGAGCCTACTACGGCGATCGCTACGTGATGGTCGGCGACGCGGCTGGGCTGGTGCGGGCGTTCAAGGGCAAAGGCGTGACCTCGGCCGTCCAGACAGGCATCCGCGCGGCCGAGACGATCCTGCAAGCCGGGATTTCCAGGGCCGCGTTCGCCAGCCACTACGCGGCCGCCAACCGTGACATCATCGGCGATCTACGGTTTGGCCGCGCGGTTCGGCTGATGGTGCTGTTGTCGGCGCGCTATGGGCTGCTCGATCCGGTGGTGCGCGCGGCCCGGCGCGATGTGGGGGTGCGCCAGGCGCTCTATGGCGCGGTCTCGGCGCACCAACCCTATCGCCAGGTGCTCGGCAGCATGTTCAATCTGCGCTCGGTCGCGGCCGTGCTGCGTGCGTTGGTGTGACATCAGATGATCCTCAAACATTCAGCCAGGTATACCGGCCGTGCGGCCGGCCGGAGCCGCACGGCACAGGGCGCGGCGGTGTTGGTCACGCTGCTGATGCTGGTCGCGGCTGGTTGCGCGACTTCGACGCCGACCCCCACGCCAACCCGAGCGCCGCTTGCCCGCGCGAGCACGCCGGCCAACGCGGAGCTGGCCATCGTGACCACCCCGGCCGCCGCGCGGGTTATCGTGGATGGCCGGATGGCCGGCGTATCGCCGCTGACCTTGACGCTGCCGGCCGGCGAGCACACGATCGCGCTCAGCGCGGACGGCTATGCGCCGCTTACCGAGACATTGGTGCTGGCGCCGGGCCAGGAAGGCAGCTACTCGCCGGCCCTGGTCGCGCTGCCGCTCATCTTGGGCCCGGCCGCGGCGACTCCTGCCACGCCGGGCCTCACGCAGCCGGCGCCTACAGCCACGCTGACGGCCGCCTCCCCTTCGCCTGTGGCCAGCCCAAGCGCCTCGCCGAGTGCTTCGCCGCCCCTTGGGACCGCGACGCCCTCGCCGAGTGCGAGTGCGCCGCCTCTCACCTGGACGCCCACCCCGGCAGCGACCGGAACGCCTGCGACCCCCCCCGTCGCCTTCTGGGTGACGGAGATCAGCATCCCAACCTATCCCTATACGCCCTTCTTGCGATCGACGGTGGATGCTGGCCTGGGGGACTATCCGCTGTTGGTCTTGGATCGCGCCGCGTATGAGGCGTCGCATGGGCAGCCGGCGCCGGTCAACTACACATTGCTCGTCCTTGAGAATCGCTATCTGCGCCTGACCATCTTACCCGAACTGGGGGGCCGGATTTACGAGTGTATCTTCAAGCCCACCGGCCACAACGAATTCTATCGCAACCCCGTCATCAAGCCCACGAAGTGGGGGCCGCCCAGCCCACCCTATCCTGCGGGCGCTAATTGGTGGCTGGCGGCCGGCGGCCTGGAGTGGGGCTTTCCGGTCGAGGAACATGGCTATGCATGGGGCGTGGAGTGGGGCTACGATCATGCCGTACTCCCGGACGGCAGCGTGCAGGTGACCCTGTTCACGGGAGACTTCCGGCGGCCCTATGCCGTGGTCGAGATCATTCTGCCGCCGGATGCCGCGTACTTCGCGGTGCGGCCGACCATCGTCAACCCGCGCGGCGCGGCGTTTCGCTTCAAGTGGTGGGCCAATGCGATGTTGGCGCCTGGCGCGGCCAATGCGCCCAGTGCGGAGCTGCATTTCATCTTCCCGGTGAGCGCGGTCACCGTTCACAGCTCCGGCGATCCGACCTTACCCGGTCCAGGCCAGGCGATGTCGTGGCCGATTCACAACGGCCGCGATCTGAGCTGGTTGGGCGAGTGGACCCGGTGGCTGGGCTTTTTTGCTCGTCCCGCGGCGGCCGGCGACTTCATGGCCGTGTACGATCGCGCGGTCGCTGAGGGGATGGCGCGCATCTATCCGAGCAACGTCGCGGCCGGCGCCAAAGGCTTTGCGGTGGGCTGGCGCGACCCGCTCGACTGGAACCAGTGGACCGACGATGGCTCTGGCTACGTCGAGCTGCACGGCGGTCTGGCCGCGACGTTCGATGACTGGATTACCTTGCCGGCCGGCGGGCAGGTCAGTTGGAGCGAGGCGTGGTATCCTGTGGCCGGCATCCGCGATGTGACTTACGCCGGGCCGGCCGGCGCGGTGAGCCTGGCCCGCGGCGACGTGCGCTCAGCGACCGGGTCGGGTCCTGGCCTGGAGGTGGGCGTCTTTCCGACGCACGCGGTGCGCGGGCAGCTCAAGCTCACGATCGCTGGCCTGGCGCCCATTGGCCGCTCAGTTGACATCAGCCCGGCCAAACCCTTCCGCGAGACGATTCCTTACACTGCCACTGTGCCGGGTCAAGGCGAAGTCACGCTGGCCCTGGTCAACGCCCAGGGCCACGTCGTGCTGGAGTATCGGGGACAGGTGGTCTTGCGCTAGAAACGAACAGGGTCGCACGTTTGACGTAGCGACCGTTCTCAGGTATACTGCGGATCGTTCGGGGCGTGGCGCAGTCCGGTTAGCGCGCTTGATTTGGGTTCAAGAGGTCGGTGGTTCAAATCCACTCGCCCCGACTGGCAACTCACCTCACAACCAGACCTTCGAGGTCTTTGGAGACCTCAAAGGTCTTGCTTCAAAACTCATAATCAGACCTTTGAGGTCTTTGGAGACCTCAAAGGTCTTGCTTCAGGTCCAGCGGCCGGCGTGATGAAACCAGATCCTTTGTCCCTGCTGAACCACTTCACCAGCCCGCGCAGCCGGCCCGGCGCGGGCGCCAAACGCCGGCACATCGGGCAACGATCGGGCCGCGGGCCGGCCGCCTGCTCGGCCACGGTCCAGGCGAAGCTGACATCGCATTCGCGGCATCGGACAAACACATCCTGAGACATCAGTCGCCGCCGCTCGGCTTGAACACGAGCACGTAGTGAAACAATCCTCCAGTTGCCTGGATCAGCTCAAATCCGGCATCCCTGCACCACCGGATCACCGTCCGTCGCAACGGATAGTCAGGGTCGAAGACCAGTTCGCCGATTGCCAGACGGCCGTCCGGCTTGAGCACACGACGGATTTCGGCCAGCGCACGACCCTTGTCGGGGACCTCGCTCAGCACGGTGACCATGAAGGCGCGATCCATGCTGGCTGCGGGCAGGGGCAGCTCATACGCTGAGGCGACCTGCGCGACGACATTGCCGACGCCGGTCTTGCGCAGATGCGCCTCGAGCCGCGAGATCATCGCCGGCTGGATGTCGAAGGCGTGCACCTGGCCCGCAGGTCCCACCCGCCGCGCTGCGTCCACGGTGAATGCGCCGCCCCCGGGCCCGATCTCCACGACCTGCATCCCAGGCTGCAAGTCCAGCGGGCCGATGACCTGCTCCGGCGGCTGAATTCTGCGTCGCAGGCGGCTGTTCAGGAACACGGCGATGCACGGCGGGGCGGGGAAGTGCACCCACCGCTTCACCAACCGAACCACGGCCTGAATGAAGATCAGACAGCCAACGAGCGCCAGGAACAGCCACCCGATGGCGCGACCCAGATCGGACAACAGTGACATGGCTCCGCCTTTCGATTCGTTCTATTGACGTGGCCGCGCTCCTGCCAGGCGCATGCGCACGAACGCCCACGGCGCGATCAGCGCGGCGAAGAGGCCGATGGTTGAGTAGCGCACGAACCGGAACACCGGCTCGGGATCGAGTCCGTCGAAGGCGGCCTTGAGGCCGAAGCGCAGCGCGAAGAGCACGGCCACACCCAGCGCCAGCCGCAACGCCTGTTTGGGCCACGAGCCGGCTGCCTCGAACCTCACCCAACGGCGCTCCAGCGCGATGCCGATGCCCATCCCCAACAGCATGGCTGCGCCAGTCACGGCCGATTCATCGGAAGTGGGAAAGATGAGCAACAGGAGGGCGGGGACGAGCACAGCCAGGCCGATCTGCCAGGCCAGGCGGCGTCGCGCCAGCCAGGCTTCAACCATCGGCTCCAACTTGAGATAGATCAGCAGCAGCCCCGCGCCCAAGATGTAGCCGCCGAGCAGGTCGGTGGGGAAGTGCAGGCCCAGATAGATGCGCGAGAGGGGGACGAGAATCATGAGCGCCGCGGCCACGATCCACAGCCACGGCCGGCGGAACTGCGCGGCCAGGTAGCCCCAGATGACGACCGTGTTCTGCGTGTGGCCGCTGGGCAGGCCGCCGCCGGTCACGTCGAAGAGCTGCAGCACGCGGCTGTCGTACTGGAATGGCCGCGGTTGCGCTGCCAGCACCTTTGCGACTGCGTTCGACCATGCCGAGAAGAGGAACACCACCGCCAGTCGTGCGCCCGTGCGCCGGTCCAGACACCAGTAGATCAGCGGCAGCAGGAGCATGAAGAATTCCTCTTCGCCCAACAGAGTGAACCCCTTGAACGGCAGATCGAGGACAGGGTGGAACTGCTGAAACCACAGGACGACGTTCGCGCCCCAGTCAAGGATGGTTTGCATATCATACCCTCAAGAAGAAGAATGCCAGGGCCAGGATCACGTACACGGCCAGCAGTTGCGCGCCTTCCAGCCAGTTGGTCTCGCCGTCTTGGGCAATGAAGGCCGCGATCAGCACGCCGGCAAACAGCGCGATGATCTCGAACTGGTTGAACACCAGCGTCAGAGGGTGTCCCATCAGCAGGCTGACGAAGACCAGCACCGGCGCAATGAACAGGGCAATCTGCAAGCTGGAGCCGAGCGATACGGCCATGCTCAGTTCCATCTTGTTTTTCCAGGCGGCCTGCACTGCCACGGCATGTTCGGCCACGTTGCCCACCAGCGGCACGACGATGATGCCGATGAAGAACTCGGAGATGCCCAGCGTGGCGACGGTGTGCTCGACTGCGCCGACCAGGATCTCGCTCAACCAGGCGATGAGGACAGTGGAAGCAATCAGCAGAACGATAGACTTACGCGTGGTCCACGCAGGATGGTGCGCAGATTCGACCTCTTGGCCCAACTTCGGCTCGACGCTGGTATAGCGAAAGGCGAAGACCAGGCCCAGGGCGTACAGGGTCAGCATCGTCGCCGCCGTGCCCAGGCTCAGGCTTTCCACCGGCCCGAAAGCCTCGGTGTGGGCAAAGAAGAAGAGGGAGGGCACCATCAGGGCCAGCACGGCCAGGATGAGTTGGGTTGCGTTCACGCCGGCCTGCATCTTGTCAAACCGCTGACCGCCGTTCTTGAGGCCGCCCAGGAACACGCTCAAACCCATGATCAGCAAGACATTGCCCAGGATCGAGCCGGTGATCGAAGCCTTCACCAGCTCGAGCAGCCCGGCGCGGATGGCAAACAGGGTGATGATCAACTCTGCGGCGTTGCCCAGGGTCGCATTCAGCAGGCCGCCGACGCGTGGGCCGGTGTGCGCGGCCAACTCTTCGGTGGCCTGGCCCAGGATGCCGGCGACCGGGACCACGGCCAGGGCTGATGCGATGAACAACAGGGTGGGCGACCAACCCAGGAGACGCCCAACGATGGCAACCGGCGCGAACACGAGCAAGATGTTCAAGTATTTCATGGCAGACCACTGATCTCCTTGAAGGCGCTCTGGGCATCGCGGGCCACACGCACAACCCATTGCCACGGCGTTTCAGGCTGTAACCATTCGGCATCCTGCACGAACAGGCTGGCAGGCGCGCACGGCGGCACCAGCAGACGCAGCGCGTTCGGCACGGTCTCGATGGCGATCGGCGTATAGCCAATCGGCTCGCCATCCACGTGAATCGGCAGCGGTTTTCCGGTCTTCACCTCGATTCGCCGCGCCCGAAAAACGTCTACCTCGGGATCCTGCAGGTGGCGACTGAAGAGCAGACGTAAGGCGTGTAGGATCGTACGCGCGGGGCCGCGCCCCTGGAAACAATAGACGTTCAGCCAGCCGTCATCCATCGCCGCGCTGGGCGCTATCTTGAAGAAGATGCCGTAGAGCTGGATGTTGCTGGCCTCCAGCATGATCAGCCGCCGGCTGACGCGGTGACCATCCACGCGCACGACTGCGGGCATGCCCAGATAATCCCGCAACGTCGAATAGGCGGCCACAAAGAAAGCGCCGAGGCCGAGTCGCTGCCGGCGCTCACGATCGCTTTCCACGATCAGGTTGAGTTGGGCGTCGAAGCCGACGCCACACCAGCATAGAAAGTGATGCACGTGACCCTGGCCTCCCAACGGCGTCACTCGCCCCACATCTACCTGGTGAATCCGACCGTCAGTCAGCAGTCGGGCCGATTCCAGCATGGGATGGGGATGGAGGCCGCCAGGAACGGGCAAGCCCAACTGCCGCGCAAAGACGTTCCCGCTGCCCCCAGGCAACACCGCGAGCGCGGTCTCCGCACCGACCAGCCCGTCCACGGTCTGCGCGATCGTGCCGTCGCCGCCGGCCACGAACACAGCGTCGCACTTGCGGGCAGCCGCGGCGCGCGCATAGGTGGTCGCATCGCCCTGGCCGAGCGTGCGCTCGACGCCGACGATCTCCCAGTTCCGTTCATTCAGGAGCGCGATCGCCTGCTGCAGCTCATCTTCGAGCGGATATTGGCCAGCCTCAGGGTTGTATATGACGATCGCCTTCATAACCTATGCAAGATACCTTCAGAAGCAGGCGACATCGAAATCGGTCATTTTCAGGACCGACCCGCCGTCTCATCGCGCCGGCAGCTTGCCTGCGCCAGAAGCCGCTCGACTGCGGCGTAGGGATCAATCTCCCGGCGCACAATGGCATCCACGGCCGCCGGCAGTTGGCCAGCCGGCAAGCGCGTCATGAGATCGGCCAGCAGTCGCTCACGCAATATGTGATCGAGCGCGGCAGCCGCGCGCGTCGCCTGGCGTTTCTGGAGTTGCCCCGTGGCGACCAGATGCCGTCGATGGCTCTCGATCCAATCTCGCAGCTCCACGACCCCTTCTCCGGCCGTCGCGATCGTCTTGAGGATGGGCGGCAGCCAGCCGCCATCCTCCTGTGGACCGGGCTCGGCATGGCCAGCAGGGCCCCCGTGTCCATGGTGGTGATGTCCGGCGGCTGCGGGGATCAGTCCCTGCATCATCTTCAGCGCCAGCGCCGCGCGGTCAGCGCCCTCGCGGTCCGCTTTGTTGACCACGAAGAGGTCCGCAATTTCGAGCACGCCGGCCTTGAGCGCCTGAACGTCGTCGCCCATGTCTGGCGCTTCCACCACCACGGTCGTGTGGGCTGCGCTGGCGATCTCGACCTCTGCCTGACCCACGCCGACCGTCTCCACCAGGATGCGGTCGAAGCCGGCCGCATCGAGAACGAGTATCACATCCGCGGTCGCACGAGCCAATCCACCCAGGCTGCCGCGCGTGGCCATGCTGCGAATGAATACGCCGGGATCGCCGGCCAGATCGCGCATCCGCACCCGGTCGCCCAGCAGCGCGCCGCCAGAGAAGGGGCTGGTGGGATCCACTGCGACGATGCCGATAGTCTTGTCTTGCGCCCGGTAGACGCGCGCCAGGGCATTGACCAGGGTGGATTTGCCCGTGCCGGGCGCGCCGGTGATGCCGATGATGTGTGCGCCGCCGGTGCGCGGATAGAGGTCGGCCAGCAGAGAGCGCGCGTCTGGCCCGTCATCTTCCACTTGGGAGATGGCGCGGGCGAGGCCGCGACGATTGGCAGCGAGAAGTTGGGTAGCCAGTTGCATGACAGGCTGATTATAGCATACCCACGCGAGGCAACTCAAACAGAGCTTGGGCTGCTGAACCCCGCTCATATTGTCCCTTCCCACCTGGCGAAGCTGGCGCCGGCGGCCAGGCCGCCGGCAGCGACCGCCGGTCTTCGTTCATGCGTAACCCGCAAGAGAGACCTGATGCGATCCATCCGGCCGATTGGCTGGCTCATTCTCTGCATGGCTGGCGCTCCCTGCCGATCTCTCGCGTACTCCGTGATAGCACAATCGTGACACAAACCTTCAGATCCATTGACAATCCCCGTCGTTTGTAGTAACATCTTCCATGCGCCGGTAAGACGCGCATCGCTGTCGCAGAATCCCGTCAATCCCGCCAATCCGTTGTCACTACCCAGCTGGCAGCGCTGACGCCGGCTCCGGCGACTTGGTCGGCCGCCCAGATAGTGCGCGGCGAGCTGTTGACGGACGATCCGTGTGGCGGCATGATCTGTTCAGTAGAGATGGGGCTACCGCAATGCGACCTGATCCCCGAATCGTTGACCGATTAGTGCAGGCGGTTGTAACCGCCGTGCGCCCGTTGCGGATCATTTTGTTCGGTTCAGCGGCCCGCGGTGAGATGAGACCGGATAGCGATGTAGACGTGCTCGTGGTGATGCCGCACGGGACGCACCGTCGCAAAACCGCACAGCGACTGTATCGTCAAATGGTGGGATTGGGTATACCCTTCGATATCGTGGTGGCTACCCCCGAGGATTTGGAGCTACATCGCGGCAACCCCGGCTTGATCTACGGAACGATTCTGAGCGAAGGGAAGGAAGTCTATGCCTCCTGAGGCCCACGCGCCAGGTAGCCCTGCGGATTGGCTGCGTCACGCTTATAGCGATCTGGCATTGGCAAGCACTACACCGCTCCCGCAGATTCTACTGGAGCAGCTTTGCTTTCACGCGCAGCAGGCGGCCGAAAAAGCTCTCAAGGCAATCCTGGTCGCATACAACGTTTCCGTTCCACGCACCCACAATCTCCGAACGCTTTTCGACCTTTTGCCAGCGGATGTTCCCGTGCCGCCCGACATCCAGGAGGCGGCGGGACTGAGTGACTACGCCGTCGCGAGCCGTTATCCAGGGATCAGCGAACCGGTCGAGGCCGAGGAATACCGAGAGGCAGTTGATCTGGCCGAAGTGGTTGTCTACTGGGCGGAGCGGGTGATTAGTTTGAGGTCGCTTGATCCGAGTTATCCCACTGATCCGTTGTGACTTCTCGCCCGCCGAAGCTGACGCCGACCCCGCGACCTGACCTGCCGCAGCAACCGCCCTTTCCGTTCACAAGCCTACCCGCCGACGGCGTGGATTCGATCCATCCCGCTGATTCGTTGTCTTCGTTGTCCCCTTGCCGAATCACACATAAAACGCCAACTCCCACATCGTGAGTTTGACAAAATCGGGAAGCGCGGCTACAATTGACCCAACCTCGTCGCCGTGACGAGGCGCTTTCCCTGGCGGTGGCCGATGACGCTCACGTTCTGTGCCGCCCCCCCCCGTTGCCAACTTCTGTCGCGGCGCAAACGCGACCGACAGGCGGACGCCGGCCGCGTCCGCTTGATTTCGCGCCGATTTTCGACACTCGAGACCGTTCCCAAATGGCGCCAGCACGCGGACTGGCTGAGTGCAGGGTGCAACCCTGTTGACCGCGGTCGACCGACTGTCGTGGTACCCGAATTGTCCCTTCATAAAGTCAACGATTGCTTTCATGATGGAGGCGCGAGATGAAGAAACTGTTTTTAGCCGGGATTCTGATGCTTCTGCTGATGCTCATACCCTGGTTTGTGTCACAGGCTCTCACTGTCCCGCAGGAGGCAACGAGTTTTCCTGAGCTAGACTCTGGTAAGCCCGAATCGTACGGGCTTAAGCCCGGCTACCAGCCCTTTCCTGATGACAGCCTAAGGGATACCAAAGCTAGAGAAGAGTTGGCGCAAGGAGAGTACAGATTTACGTGGATTTCAGGGATGCCGGACTACGAGCAGTGGTGGGTCTGGTCTTTGCCTCCATGCTATGTTGGCTGTACCCCGACCGCATCAGGCAACATCGTAGGTTATTGGACAGACCATGGGTATCCCGCGTTAATGAGCGGCAGCAGCGGTGGTGAGACGACGATTTGCGCCGGTTCTTGCACAACTGCCGTTGAGCGACTACGCCAACTGATGCAGACGTACTGCGATTACTGGCTCGGTGATTGGAAGATAGACCCCAGTGGATTTGTTAAGGGAGAGAATATCGTCCCAGGATTGCAAAGCTATTTCAGCGAGAAAGGCTACACATTCCAAATACAGTCGTACTGGGATCCGAGCTTCGGTGCGCTATTGGAGGACTACTACTTGCTCTATAGACTCTCTTCTTTGAAGATCACTGGGTAGTACTGGGCGGCGAGCAGTACTTCTACGTTGTCAGAAAGGTGAACGCTACTGGCGTGTATGCAGACTCGAATCGCGTCGGGGTGTTTGTGTTTGATGTTCATCCAGGATACTGACCCGTTTGTGGATACCTTCGGTGCGTTCACCTTCGGCTCGCAGCCCGGCGCATCCGGCGCGGGCGATCTGGCGGCCGTCCGCTTCCGTGCGCATACGCCGCCGGCCAGACGAGCCTGGCCTTCCAGGAATCCAGCCTCAGCGATCCACATGGGAACGCGTTGCCCGTGTGCGACCAGGCGGGCGGCAGGGTGGGCGCGGGCCGGCTAACCTACCTGCCGCTGCTACTCAACCGGTAGGTGGTTCCTTGACAAGACGCTCTCGGGTTCGCCCGGCCTCCTGGCCGGGCGAACCACCTCTTCTTCCTCAGTTCATTCTTGCAAAACGTTGATACTGCCCGTATAATCGGACTGCTATGATCCTTCCCCCAGCTATCGCTGCGATTGCCCCCGACGGACGATTGACGCCCGTGCTGGCGCGGCGCATCTTGCTGGACATCGCCAGGCGGCGTATCCAACCTGGGACCGGCAGCGCGCCGGAGTTTCTGCGCCGGAGGACCGCGATGAACCCGTGGCCTGATCTGCAACCGGTGTTGGCCGGCATCCCCTGGGCGGTGGTCGGCGCAGTCGCCACGCGCGCCTACATGCCGGAGCGTGCGACAAAAGATATGGACATCCTGGTGCGCCGAAGAGATGGCGACGAAGTGCAGGCCCGATTGCACGCAGCCGGCTACAAGGTCGTCAGCCGCCTGGCTGTGCCAGGCTTTCTGGTCCGCGCGCCCGATGGCGCTGAGATAGATGTGATCCTGGGCAGCTATCCGTGGCTGAATGAGGCGTTGGCGCACGTCCGGCAAGATCCGGCCGGCTATCCGGTGTTGGATTTACCGTACCTGGTGATCATGAAACTGGCCGCCTCGCGTCTCCAAGACACTGCTGACCTGTCTCGGATGCTCGGCCTGGCCTCGGACGCCGAACTGGCCCGTGTGCGCGCGGCCGTCGCCCGTTACGCGCCGGATGATTTGGCCGATCTGGAGTCGTTGATCTACCTGGGGCGCTACGAGATGCAGAGCAGCGCCGCTGACTGAAAACTTGCAACCGCCGCTGTCTGCGTTGAGCAGAGGCGTACCCTTGCGGTCGCCCCAGCGATGATGATCGTCCCCCGCCGAACCGCGCCCGGCTGTAACCCGCGGGCGCTTTTTTGCGTATTGGCGGTTGTGGCTGTCAGGCGTCTGTCCGCGCGAGTTCGGGCAAAACGGGAGATGTGTGGTACAATGGCCTCTGTCACTTGTTATCTGTCTTTCATGGTGCCCAAAAGGAGCGACCGGATGAAGCGAAAGCTATTTTCTGTTGCGCTGTTGTTGGTCGTGCTGCTGCTCGCCTTCGGCGGTCCGGCGCAAGCCCAAGATAAGACCCTCTATTGGCAACGCTACGATGTGGAGATCACCGTCCAGAAGAACGGCGACCTGCGCGTGACCGAGACCCAGGAGCTCGTCTTCACCAGCGGCGCATTCCGCTATGGCCAACGCGAGATCGAGCTGACCCGCCTGGCCGGCATCAGCGATGTGGTCGTGAATGAACTGGGCAAGCAACAGTACCGGCGCTCGGACGTGGACGCGGAGTACACGTACCGCGTCTTCCAGGAAGGCAATCGGCTCAAGGTCCGCTACAACTTCCCGCCGACTACCGATGCCCGGCGCACCATCGTCATCGCGTACACCGTTTCCGGTGCGCTGCGCTACTATCCCGACAAGGGGGTAGATCAGCTCTTCTGGAAAGCGATCCCGGCTGGCAATCCGTTCCCCACGCAGAACTCGACCATCACACTGCGCGTGCCCGAGCCCGCGACCTTCACCAACTACGGTCTCTACGGCGCGCAGGGCGATGCGACCTTCCAGCCCGGCCAGCGCGAGGCCGTGATCCGGGTCAAGGGCCGCATCAATGCCGGCCAGGAGGTCGAGACCGTCGCGGAGTGGCAGCATGGGATCGTGGGAGGAGCGCCGCAGCCCTGGCAGCAACAGCTCGATCAAGAAGCGGAGCGCCGCGCGGCAGGCGAGCAGCGCAAAGCGCAGTGGGGGCCGGTGCTCAACCTGACCTTCGGCGCGGTCGGCGGGTTGCTGGCGCTCGGCGGGCCGGTGCTGCTCTATCTGTGGTGGTATAACAAGGGACGCGACCGGCCGGTGGGCCTGATCGCCGACTACTTGCCCGAACCGCCTTCCGACTTGCCGGCCGGCGTTGTGGGCACGCTCCTGGACGAGAGCGCCGACCTGGACGATATTGTGGCGAGCCTCCTCGACCTGGCTCGCCGCGGGGTGATCGAGATCGAAGAGGTCAAGGAACCTGGCTTTTTGGGCATCGGCAGCAGCACCGATTTCATCTATCGAAAGACGAATAGTAATGTTCCTCTGCGACCCTATGAGGAGACCTTGCTCAAGGAGGTTTTCGAGGGCCGCGCCGAACGCGAGCTTTCTGATCTGAAGAACGAGTTCTATCGGGCCATCCCGACGCTGCGCAAACAGCTCTACCAGGAGGTCGTGAGCGAGGGCTTCTTCAAGCGCAGCCCAGAGACCACGCGCACGCAGGTCGGCTGCCTGGGCGGAGCTACGTTGGGGCTGACGTTTCTCGTGGGCGCGGGTTTGATCGCCGCGTTGGGCAGTCTGGCCGAGGCTGCGGTGTGCGTGCCCATCGGCATGGGCGTCATCGCGATCGGCATCATGATCCTGGCGCGCTACATGCCCAGGCGCACCGAGAAGGGCGCGGAGGCGGTCGCGCGCTGGCGTGCGTTCAAGCGCTATCTGCAGAACCTGGAGAAATACACCAAGGTCGAAGATGCCGCCACGATCTTCGATCGCTTCTTGCCCTATGCAGTGGCGTTTGGGCTGCAAAACGACTTCATCCGCAAGTTCTCGGAGGTGGACGCGCCCGTGCCGACCTGGTGGATTCCGGCCGGCTATCCGCGGCCCTACTACGGCGGCGATGCGCGACCGGCCGATGCAGGGGGGCGCATTCCCGGCCGCGCCGCGCCCATGCCGGTCGAAGGGGGCCGGTCCGTGCCATCGCTGGAAGGGATGTCGCGCGGCATGGGCGCTTCTCTGGCGAGCATGAGCGCCGGTCTGGGCAGCATGTTGTCATCTGCGGGGCGCACCCTCACCAGCCAGCCCGGTTCGAGCGGCGGCGGGCGGGGCAGCGGTTTCTCCGGCGGCGGCTTCTCGGGCGGCGGCGGCTTTTCCGGGGGCGGCAGCGGGGGCGGCGGCAGCAGCTTTGGATGAGGCAAAATGGGGAACACAAACCAAGGAGGACACCAGATATGCCTGGACAGGGACGCATCATCGGTATCGTTTTGATCGCAGTGGCGTTGATTGCCTGTCTCGTCGCCACCGCGTTGTTACTCGCCCAGGTCTCGACGGGCGAGACGACCATCACCGGCGCGATCCTCGGCTTGCTGATCGCCGCCATCATCTTCGTGTTGCCCCTGGGCGGCGGCGGGCTCTACCTGTTGACCAAGGGACGGCAAGAGCAGGCGGAGTACGCCGAGATCGCCAGACAGAAGAAGATCCTGAACATGGTGCTGGCGCAGGGTCAGGTCTCACTGTCAGAGGTCGCGCTGGAGCTGAACAGCCCGCGCGACAACGTCGAAGACATGGTGCGCGACCTGGTCGGCAAGAACCTCTTCAGCGGCGCGATCAACTGGAAGGAGGGCATCCTTTTCTCCAAACAGGCTTCGGAGATGAAAGCCGATCGCAAATGCCCCAACTGCGGCGGCCAACTTGAGCTCGTCGGCAAGGGCGTAATCGAGTGCCCATATTGCGGGTCCGAAGTGTTTCTGGCGGGGTGATGGGAAATTGGTAGATTGGTATACTCGTATACTGGCATTCCCACCAGACCAGTCCACCAATCTACCGATCACCGATTCATCCAGCAACGGGAGTAACTCAATGGCCACCTCAACCAGTTACGTCCGCGAAGAAAGCAACGTGCCGTTCGTCATCCGCGTGCTCTGGTTCTTTCTGATTGGCTGGCACGTGACGCTCTATTGGATCGTGGCTGCCTGGCTGCTGAACCTGACGATCATCGGGATGCCATTGGGTTTGTGGATGCTCAACCGCGTGCCGCTCGTGCTGACGCTGCGACCGCCGCGCGGCTACAGCGTGGCGCAAGTGCGGGACGGTCGCGTGGTGGAGTGGCGTCACCAGGGCGTTCCGCAGCACTTCTTCCTGATCCGGCTGATCTACTTCCTGCTGATCGGCTGGTGGTTCAGCCTGCTCTGGTCGCTGCTCGGCTGGCTTCTGTGCGTCAGCATCATCGGCCTGCCGTTCGGCGTCTGGATGCTGAACCGCTTGCCCAACGTGACGACGCTGATGCGACAGTGAGTCCGATTGCTGATCTGCGATTTCCGATTGCCGATTGAGCATGACCAACCCGATCTCCGAGCATCCCAAACTACCAGCTCCCAATCTACCAATCTACCAAGTTACCAACCCACCACGAGAGGAGCAAACCCCATGGATCCAGTCGAAAAGGGAAAGGCCGAGATGGGCTCAGTGGAGCGCCTGTTCTCTAAACTGCCCGGCATCAAGGGCTATCGCGAGAAAGAGCTGCGGCGGGCGGCCGACAAGCAGGTGCGCGACGGTCTCGCGCGCAAGCTCGAGGCGCAACGTCGCAGAGTGACCAGCCTGCAAAGCGACCTGTTGGGCGCCGGCGGGCTGCTATGGATGGACGACATCGCGCGGGTCGTAGGTCGCCTGCAGCTTCTCATTGACCGCATCAAGACCGCCGCGTACGGCTACGCTGGCTTCTTCGACCTGGAACGCGTCAAAGAGGCCGAGCTGGACTGTCTGATCGAGTTCGACCAGATGCTCTTCGACGACTTGCCGAGACTCGATGAGGCGATCGCCGGTCTCGAGCAGGCCATCGGCGCTGGCGAAGGCCACAAGAAAGCTATCCAGACCCTGGCCGACCTGCTGGCCGAGATGAACGACACCTTTGGCCGCCGGCAAGACGCCATGCGCAGCGCATAATCGCTATACGCACTACGCAACACGTAACACAGTACACCCAGGAGGATTCACATGCCCCGTATCATAGACGTCGTTGAAGCGCCCAATCAGGGTTTGGAGCAGATGGTCTACCGCGTGCCAGAGAGCGGCAGCGGCGACTTTCGCTTTGGCTCGCAGGTGATCGTGCGCGAGAACCAGACAGTCGTCTTCTTCCGCGACGGCAAGGCGCTCGACACCTTCAAGGCCGGCCGCCACACGATCACCGCGGCCAACATCCCGCTGCTGATTGACCTGCTTAAGCTGGCCACGCGCGGGCAGACGCCCTTCACGGCCGAGGCCTACTTCGTCAACATGCGCGATTTCATTGACATGAAGTGGGGCACGCCAGAACCGATCGCGCTGCGCGATCAGGATTTGGGCCTGGCCCGCCTGCGCGCCAATGGCCGCTACTCGATGGCGGTCAGCGACCCGCAGATGTTCGTGGCCAAAATCGTCGGCACGCGCGGGTTGTATCAGACCAGCGACATCGCCGATTACCTGCGCGGGGTGATCGTCAGCCGGATGACTGACCTGTTGGGCGAGACGAAGGCCGGCCTGTTCGATCTGCCGGCCCTCTTCGATGAGGTGAGCGCCGGGCTGAAGGTCAAGCTGGCCGAAGACTTCGAGGCGTTGGGCATCACCCTCAAGGCGATGTTCATCCAGTCCATCAGCCCGACCGAAGAGACCGCCAAGGCCATTGACGAGCGGGCCAGCATGGGCGCGATCGGCGACATGCAGAAATACCTGCAGTTCAAGGCCGCACGCGCCATGGGCGACGCGGCCGTCTCTGGCGGCGAGGGCGGCGGTCTGGCCGGCGCGGGCGTGGGCCTGGGCGCAGGGATGGGGGTTGGCGCGGGGATGGCTGGCATGATCAGCCAGGCCATGCAGGGCGCATGGCAGCAGCCCCAACAGCAGCCGGCCGGCGCCGCGGCCGCCGCGCCCGCGGTGATGACCTTAGCCGAAGCTGCGACCTATCTCAGAGTCAGCCCGGCCGATGTGCAGGCGCTCATCACCTCGGGCCAGGTCAAGGCCAAACAGATCGGCAACGACTACCGGATCAGCAAGAAGGCGCTGGACGATTTCCTAACGTCGTAAGGGGTCCAATGAAGCAATCTCCTGCTTACGTGGGAGATTGCTTCACGATGGCTGGCCCTATGCACCCTTCCAGCCCCGACCTGGCGCCACGGGTATAGTGTGAAACTATCGGGGGTAGACCTGTCACCCTGTTCTTTGCGCAAAAACAGGGTGACAGGTCTCTACCCCGGAAAAACGAGCAGATACAGCGGCAGGAAGATCGCGCGGCCGTGTGCGGGCTACCGTGATTTTGGGCAAGAGCCGGACTTCAGTGTATCGGGCGAAGCACGTCAGAGGGACTCAGTCACTGATCAGGCTTCGGGGCAAGGCTTTTCTAAGGGAGACGAAAACAGCGGCTCTGCCTGGGAGCTGATGACCACTGCCCTCTCATCCCCCCCTGGTTTCCCTCTCATACCCCTGGCAGATCGGCTCGTGGGCCGGCGCCATGAACAGGCACGCCAGCACCCAGCCATTGTCGAATCGCGCCACGACAAGCGCGTGCTGATCATAGTTGGTGAGCGGTCGCGGGATGCGGTAGCGGTTCATCCCGCGCTGCGTCCATTCCAGGGTATAGGATGGACTGGCGTGCTCGGCGAAGCCGCCGATCTCCGCGACCGCTAGCGCCGGGGGCAGGGCCGTCGGGCCCGGCGCCTGCAACCCCGCTCGCACGAGCGCGTTCATCTGGGCGATCTGCTGCCGCGCATCGCTATCGTGCAATGAGAGCGCGCCGACCGCGACCACCAGGATGAACAGGCCGGCAGGCGCGAGCGCGCGGCGATACAGCGGAGTTGACTCGACTTGTGCCTCTTGCTGGCCGTGCACCATCCAGCAGAACAGGCCCAGGATCGGCACGATGACGCCCACGAACGGCAGCCACAGGAACAGCACGACAATGACCGTGGCGGGAATCAGCTCGGCCCGCACGCTGACGCCGATCAGGTTGGCGACCAAGGCTGCCAACGCCGCCAATCCGCTGCCGAGGAAGGTTCCCGCCAGCGCGCCATTCGGCGAGGTCGTCGCCGCCCCAAGCGCCGCGCCGATGACCAGCCAGATGAAAGTGTTGCCGAACGGCCCGAGCGGCGGCTGATAGAGCGGCGTCCCTGGCAACGCCAGCCGGTTGACCGTCTGCGAGACCAGGCCATAGCACAGGCCCAATGCTGCGCCCAGGATCAGCCCCATACGGCGGCGATACGCCACGTGTTCGGCGGTGTTGATCTCGGTGAGCTTGCCCTGGAACATCGCGCCTTGCTCATTTCAGCCGTGCAGACTGGCGTTGGCCCCGATTATGTGCGCTCGTTCGTAGCAGGCCGCCACGAAGGCAGCGAACAACCGCCGCGCGGCCGCGTCGGTCCGCAACATGCCTTCGGGGTGCCATTGAACTCCCACGGCAAACCGCCGGTTGGCATCCTCGATCCCTTCGATGACGCCGTCGTCGGCCCAGGCCACCGCGGCAAAATCGGCTGCAGGCTGTTTGACGGCCTGATGGTGAAAGCTGTTGACCATCAGCTCGTCAGCGCCCGCGATCTGCGCCAGGCGACTCCCGACCTGCACGCGCACGCGATGGGTAGGCCGTTCCCATGGCGTCTCAGCCACCTTGTGCGTGTGGCGACCGGCGTCGGGCAGTTGGGCTGCCAGGTCCTGATAGAGGCTGCCGCCCGCCGCGACATTGATGAGCTGGATGCCGCGGCAGATGCCAAGCGTCGGTAGATCGGCCGACGTGGCCCAACGCGCCAGGGTCAGCTCGGTCGCATCGCGAGCCGCATCCACCTTGCCGAGCGCGGGGTGCGGCGTCTCGCCGTATTCGGCCGGCGCCACATCTACGCCGCCCGCAAAGAGGATACCGTCCAGCCGTTCGAAAAGCTCTCTCAGAGCTTCTGTGGGCAGACCCAATGGAATGATGACCGGCAGGCCGCCGGAAGCAGCCAGTGCGGTCGAATAGTAGCCACCAAACTGGTAGTAGGGCGCCGGCGGCGCAGGCGATGGCTCCAGGCCGGCGGCTGGAATGCCGATCAGCGGGCGATGGGCGTTAGGATTCAAGACGAGCGTCTCCTGATGCACAGATTTTCCTGCCACGGTTCGCACGAACGGCTCGATTATACTGCTTGTATCCCTGTCCCGCAAACGGCCGATCTTGACACGCCAGCCGGCCTTTGCTATAGTCGCAGCGACTCTGAACGTGAGTGGATTCCCGATGACCGGCAGCCAACCTGAAACCCCCATTTTGCGCCAGCCTGAGACGACCTGGACAGTTGCCCATGCCGGCCGCGACGCCACGGGGGATGAAAAACAGGTGGGCTGGATTCGAGGCTGTGCGAAGCCTCCTTTTTTCAGGACAGATGACCCGACTGGTTGGCTGCGGTCGGCCGGTCGGGCGCTGGTGCAGCGGCTTTTCCCTCAGGCGCGGGAGCCGGCAGCCATCCTCATCTTCGCCTTCGCCCTCCTCTACGCGCTCACTCTCGACAACGACCTGCGCCCCGGCGAGCTGGCGGGCGGCGATCTGATCACGCACCAATACGCTCAGGTGCAGGGCCGATTCAGCAATGCGCCAGGCTATCCGCTGTATACGCTGGGCGGTTGGCTCTGGTTTCGCGCTGGACGGCTGATCTTGGGGCCTGAGTTCAACCCGATCCCGATCCTGTCGAGCTATTCGACATTCTGGGCGTTGGTCGCACTCTGGCTTCTGTATCGTCTGATCCTGGAAGTCACAGTCGCGAGCCCGGCTGCTGCGATCTCCCGCCACCGCTGGCTGATCGCCTGGCTGGTCGCTGCCTTCTACGGCGTCTCCTATTTCTTCTGGTACTACGCTGTCACGACCGAGCAGTACACATCCTCGGTCGCGTGGACATTGGCGGTCTTTCTGCTGGCTTTTCGCTGGGAACGCACCGGCCGCGACCGCTGCCTGTTGGGGCTTGCGTTGCTCGCCGGCATCGGCCTGGCGCACCAGGTGACGGTGCTGGTCGCCATCCCGCCGTTGCTGTGGTTCGTTCTGCGCAGCCAGCCGTTGGACGCCGGCGGCAAGAGGCTGTTGCGCCGGCCCAGGTTGATCGCAATGGCCTTGGGGCTGGCCGCCGCGCCGCTGCTGAGCTACATCTTCGTGTACGTGCGCGGCGCACAACACCCCGAATGGCGAGGCGTGGGCCAGTGGGCCGACACGTGGCGCTGGTTCTGGAGCTTCATCTCCACGCAACAGGGCCAGTCTGAGCTGACGTGGGCCTTCACGCCATTCCTCACCGCAGAATTTCCCAGCCTGATCTGGCGCGAGATGACCGTTCCCGGTCTGGTCGTCGGTCTGCTCGGTGTGCTGGCGTTGCGCGGGCCAGCACGCGCCGCGAGCCAACGCCGCGCCGCGGCGATCTATGCCACGTTGACCATCTACCTGGTGTTCTGTTGGATAGATCGGCTGGGGAATTGGTATCAGGTGATCATGCCGGCCTATGCGCTGCTGGCGGGGGGCATCGCAGCGGCCGCGGTCTGGGCGTGGGAGCGAGGGGCCGCAGGCAAACTGCCCGCCTCTTATCGCCAGACGCTCTACGCATCAGCCGTGCGCACCCTGCTCGTGCTGTCTCTTATCGGTCTGGCGCTCTATCGCGGCATCGTCTCCTTCCCACAAGCCGATTCACGCGATCAGCCGGACGACACTGGGTTGGCCCCCGGCTGGGCGATTCTGGCCGATGACCCGCCGCCGGGAACGGCAATCTTCGCCGCGCAGGAGGAGGCGCTGGCCCTCGACTATCTGACCGAGATCTGGGGCCAACGGCCTGATGTGCGCGTCGTTACGAGCCTGGAGGCGCGGCAACGCCTGGCCGACGATGCGGCGCTGGCCGTCACGACCTCGGTGTTACCGCTGGCAGCCAGCGAGATCAGCCCGGATGCCCATCTGAGCGCGCTGGGCAGCACGCTGGTGAGGCTGCGGCGCATGCCGCCGCGCGATGCACCGGCTGATCTGCTGCCGTGGACGCACGACTTCGGGCCAGAGCTCAGGCTGATCGGGGGCAGGATGAGCCGCCAACGTGCGACCGGAGAAACCGTGGTGTTGCTGGTGTGGCAGGCGCGCGGCGCTGTGGAAAGCGACTGGTCGGTCTCGGTGCGGCTGACGCGCGGCGGCCAGGAGTTCGCGCAACTGGACCGCCAGCATCCTGTCCACGGCGCCTATCCGATGACGCGTTGGTCGCCGGACGAGATCGTGGCCGACGCGTATGCGTTCACCCTGCCCGCTGACGCCAGGCCGGACGGGTTGAGGGTGATCCTCTATCGGCAGACGGCCGCGGGGAGCTTCCTCAACCTGGATGCGGCGAGTTTCCCTCTGCCATGAAGATCGGCCATCAAGTGCCAGGCACTTCGGAAGCGCCTCGCGCTTGATGGGTAACTCTGCCTAGTGAATCATGCAGCCGCCCCAGAGAGGATCGCGATCTGGACCGGAGGGTCGCACGCGTCACTGGCCGCCCGCCGCGCCGCGGCTGCCGGCCGTCGCCGATTCCGCCTGGATAGTGCGAGCAATGAATGAACCATCACCCGCACGCTCGCCCTGGATGAACACGCGCTCGCCAGGCCGAAGATCGGTCAGCGTGATCGCGACGGTTCTCTGAATCTGCGTCTGCGCATCCACCTTCACCCGAATGACCTCGGCAAGCGTGCTGAGCTCGATGACGTCCCCGCTCACGCTCTTCACCTGGCCGCCCGCCAGGTGGCGGGATGGGCTCTTGCGAACGCCGCTGCCTCCCATGCTTGCTGGCATGGCAGACCGGGCCCCGCTGTCTTGCGCGGACCAGGTTGGCGTACTCTCGATGCGCTCGGAGACCAGGCGCGCGTGCGCGTCGAGCGCCTCGTTTCGCCCCGTCTCTCGGCCCATCACGTAGGCTCCGAAACAGGCCGCGGCGATGATTGCGATCACGGTGGTGATCACAGCCGGAATGCCGATCCACTTCACAAGCATCTTCACACTCCGCACCGGCGCCCAGCGCCGCACCTACTCGTACCGCAAAGCATCAATGGGGTTCAATCTTGCCGCACGGCTGGCAGGATAGAAACCGAAGAAGATACCGATGGCCAACGATACCGCCAGGGCCAGTGCGACGCTTTCAGGCGTCACGAGCGCCGGGGTATCGCCGAACAGCGGCGTGATGACCTGGGCGCCCCCGATGCCCACTCCCACGCCAATCATGCCGCCGATGAAACCGAGCACGATCGCTTCCGCCAGGAACTGCACCAGAATATCGCTCCGTTTGGCGCCGACGGCCTTGCGTAAACCGATCTCCCGCGTCCGTTCCGTCACGCTGACGAGCATGATGTTCATGATCCCGATGCCTCCGACCAGCAAGGAGATGGCGGCGATGCTGCCCAGAAGCGTCGTGAAGGTTCCGCTGGTCTCTTCCACCGTGTTCAGGATGTCGGCCTGGTTCTGGATCGTGAAATCGTCGGCCGCGCCAGTCTGCAGGCCATGCAGCGCGCGCAGAACCGCGGTCACCTGCGCTTGCGCCAACGCCATTTCCTCGGCCGAGCGCACCTGGAGGCTGATGGAGCGCACCTGGGTCGTGCCCGCGCCTCCCAGCTTCAGCTGGGCGGTGCGCAGCGGCATGAAGACCACATTGTCCTGGTTCGAGGAACCTCCCTGACCTTTGGCCTTCAGGACGCCGATCACCTGGTAGTTCTGGCGATTGATGCGCACCGTCTCGCCGATAGGGTTGGCGCGCGCATCGCCAAACAACTCCTTGACCACCGTCTCGCCCAAGACCACTACCGGCTCGAGATTGCTATTGTCTTCGACCGCGATGAAGCGACCTTGCGCGATGCTCCAATTGCGCACAGTCGCGTACTCGGCCGTCACGCCGGTGATGTTGGTCGAGGTGGTCTTCCCGCCATACACTGCTGTCGCATTGGCGTTGTACTCTGGGGCCACCAGCGCCACGGCCGTCGCCAGCCCGCGAATGGCCTCCGCGTCACTGGTGGTTAGCTGGCGAATGTTTTGGCGCAGACCCCCGCGCGAGAACCCAAAGCGCGTGCCGGCCGTGACCGTGAGCAGATTGGAGCCCAACGCCTGGAACCTGCTGACCACCTGCGCCTGCGCGCCCTCGCCCACCGCGACCAGCGCGATGACCGCGGCAACTCCGATCACGACGCCAAGAATGGTCAACAGCGAACGCAGTTTGTTCACCGCCAGCGCGCCGAGAGCCACACTCAACACCATGATCAGCATTCGCATCGAGACGGTTCCTCTTATCGGCTCGCGGGTTGATTGCGCTGCTGGCCGCCGGTCTGCCCACCGCCAGCCACTGGTCCGAAGGCGCCCATGCCAGGCATGTTGAAGGTATTGGATTGGCTGGCCTGGAGTTGGACGAGCACCTTGTCACCGAGGCTGAGTCCGCGCACGATCTGGGTGTTGACGCCATCGCTCAACCCGACCTCCACGGCCACGGCCTGCGGGGCAGCCGGGTCTGCCGGGTTGGGCGTCAGCACCTGATAGCTGTTCCCCCGTCGCTGCAACGCCATCGTCGGCACCAACAGGGCGTTGGCCGCCTGGCCGACCTGAATCTGCACGTTGGCCGTCATGCCCACCAGCAACGGCAACTCCTGTGCGCCGCTGAGCGCGATCGGCGCTTCGTAGACCGTCACCCCGCCTTGCAGCGCACCCTGCAACGGCACCGCTGTCACCTGTCCGCGCAGCGAGCGGCCAGGCAAGGCGTCGAATGTCACCTGGGCTGACTGCCCGACCGCCACCCGCCGGATGGCCGTCTCATCCACCGATGCCAGCACCTGCAAGCTCTTCAGATTCGCCAGGGTCAGCACCTTGGTGTTGGCCGTGAGTTGGCTGCCGGCTATCGCATACGTCTGCAAGATCGTGCCGTCGAATGGCGCTACCAGCCGCGTGCCTGCCAGGGCCGCCTGGGCCTCGGCCAGCGCCAGCCGCTTCTTGTCCACCTCGGCCTGGGCAGCCGCCAGGGTGACGGCCGCTGGCCCCTGGGTGAGTTGGCTGCGATCGCTGCGGGCGCTGGCCAGCGCCACCTCGGCTTCGCGCACTGCAAGCTGAGCTTTGGCCAGCGCCAGCTTGTCGCTGCCTGCCTGCGCCGCCGCCAACGCCGCCTGCGCCTCTGCCAACCCCACCCCTGCCTTCGTAACGTCAGCCGCGGCGGCTCGCAGCGCGAGCTGTCGCCGCGCCTGCACGAGCGCCACGTCGGCCTGAGCCTGGCTGAGGGCGTCCTGGGCTTCAGACAGCTTCTTGGGCCGATCCTGGTTGGACTGATCTGCCGCAACGAGCGCCTGGAGTTCGCCGATTCGTCGTTACTGCCAACTGACGGCGTATTGGAGATCACGCTCGTTCTTGGCCGTGGCGTTATGCTTGACGAGGGTCTCCTGGAGTTGCGTCAGGAGCAAGTTATCCTGGGCATTGCGAACAGCGTCCCGGAATTCATCCAGGTCGAGCGACTGCACAGCCGCCAGATCTACCCTCGCCTGCTCGAGATCGCGCTCGGCTTTGGCAATCGCCAGATCGACTTTGTTGAGCTCCAGTTCGGTGGCTGGCGTCTCGAGTTCCGCCAGGCGTTCTTCGGCCGCCTGCAGATCGCTGCGGGCCTGATCGAGCGCCTGCTGCTAGGGGGCAGGATCAGTCGTCGCCAGGAGCTGGCCAGCCTGCACTGTGTTGCCCGGCTTGACATCCAGCGTCGCCAACCAGGCCGCACCCTTCATCTTCTCGAAGCTCAGCTCCGCACGCTGCACCGCATCCAACTCGCCCACCACGCTGATGGTCGAATTCAGGTTGCCCTGCCGCACCTCTACCACCTGCGTGAAACTGCGATCGGCCGCCGAGCGGTTTGCGGCCAGGGCGTTGCGGCCCCAGAAGTACCAAACGCCGCCCCCAACCAGCAGGAGCGCCAGCGCCGCCAGGATCAAACGGGTGGCTGCCCTCATAGTCCTCGCCCCTCCTCTGCAGTTTTACCCTAGCATATCAGAACCGGCGTCAGATGTCCAGCGCGCGAACAAAGGGGCAAGGCATTCCTGCTCCATCTGGCCGCGGCCGACGCCGCCGCATCGGCTCCGCGCCTGCTCGTTGCGTGCTCGCGGCTGGGAATACCTTGCCCCTACGAACGATGATTGCTGAATCGGAGACAGAAGCCGGCGCCGACGACTGGTTGGCCACGATAAACGCCGGGGATGGCCAGAAGGCTCTGGAAGCGCCAGGATCGTCTCCGATCTTTCCCTTGTTCACTGCGCATCAGCCAGGGACGATAGGGAAACGGTCGCCCCTGGCTGAAATTCTGAACTACCCTCGCTGCGAACCTTGCGGCAGAGCGGGCATGAAGGAGCCGCCCTTCAGTTTGGGGGCGAACCCACGGCCGCCGAAGCCCCAGCCACGGTCAAACCCACGGCCGCCGCAGCCCCAGCCGTTCTCCAGTCCCTTCAACATCCAGTCGCCCTGCTCCTTGGTGATCTTGCCGGCGGCTACCGCCTCATCAATGGCCTTCTTCATAGCCTCGATGCGCGTGGCTTTGGCCGCATCCTGCAGCTTCTGCAGGTCTACGCCCTGGGCGCTGGCGATCTCTTCCAGCGTCTTGCCGCTGTGCAACTGCTCAAAGAGCTGGGTTGGCGTCAGGTTGAGCGTCTTGGCGATAGCATCGAAGCTGTCCCAGCCGCCCTTCATGCCCCATGGCGTCCGGAAAGGCAGCTTCTTGGGGGTAGGGGTCGTCGGGGTCGTATCCTGCGCCATCACCACGGACGTCACAACCAGGACAAGCACCAGGCTCGTCACGATCACTGCGATCCACTTCTTGGACATGCGTTTCACCTCCTGATCGGTCAACTGTCTATGTCCTTCTTGCCGTCCGGCGTAACGTCATGATAGCATGCCGACCAGACATTGTGGTTAACCAGGGCTTACCGGCTGGTTAACGTCTCTTTAACCAGCACGCAAGATGTTGTGCTATAATCGGCTGGATAGGAGGCGTATGCCACAAACGATCCTGATAGTTGAAGACGATGAGCTGATCGTCAGCTCGGTTCGCTACGGTCTGGAGCGTGAGGGGTATCGCGTGCTGGCCGCCTACAACGGCGAAGAGGGGCTGGCCATGGCGCGCGCGGCGAAGCCTGACCTGGTGCTGCTCGATGTGATGATGCCGGTCATGGATGGGCTCCAGTGCGTCCGCACCTTGCGGGCCGAATCGGCCGTGCCAGTTATCATGCTCACCGCGCGCGGCGAAGAGGTAGATCGCGTTTTGGGCCTGGAGTTGGGCGCCGATGACTACGTCGTCAAGCCGTTCGGTATGCGCGAGTTGGTGGCCCGCATCCGAGCGCAATTGCGCCGGGCCGAGATGCAAACCCGCCCACCGACCACGCCAGACAACGCAGTAGTGCGCATCGGCAGGCTCACGTTCGACCGCAATCGGCACGTGGTCAGCAAAGACGATCGGCCGGTGGACTTGCGACCCAAGGAGTATGATCTGCTGGCCGTGCTCATGACCCATGCCGGCCATGCCTTCGAGCGCGGAGAGCTGTTGGATGCCGTCTGGGGCGTGGGCTGGATCGGCGACCCGCGCACCCTGGACGTACACATTCGCTGGTTGCGCCAGAAGATCGAGGATGACCCGGCGACCCCGCGCTACATCCTGACGGTGCGCGGCCTGGGCTATCGCTTCGTTCAGGCGGAGGAAGTCGAGACAACCTGATGAGACGCTTTTCCACCACGCTCCAGGCGCGGATCATCCTGACCTATCTGATCCTGTTCCTCGTCAGCGCGGCCGTGATGACCGGTCTGGCCGGCTGGTTCTATTCGCAAAGCGCGCTGGAGAACGCGATTCGCAGCTTGCAGGCCCAGGTTTACGTGGCCGCATCCGCGTTGGAACGGCCCCTGGTGTTGGTCGAGAGCTTCGGCCGCAACCTCAGCCTGCCTGATCTGGAGCTGTTGACGCAGCGTTTTGCCCAGGACGCGACCAGTCACATCAGCGTGGTGGATGGCCGGGGCAATGTGCTGGCCACCTCCTTGCCCAATGCGCCGAGCAGCCAGGCGACTTCTCCCGAGGTCGAGGCCGCCTTGGCGGGTAAGACCGCGTATGCCGTGCGGTGGGATCCTCTATCGCGGCAGACGACGATCTATGTGGCCGCGCCCGTGCGACGCCTGGGGCGCAGCCTGTTCGCGGTCCAGCTCTCGCTGCCCCTGGCAGAGGTCACAAAGCAGACGCGGCGGTTCTGGCTGAGCCTGGGGCTGACGGCCCTTCTGGCTGCGCTAGCCGCGGCTGTGGCTGGCTGGGGGCTGGCGCAGACCGTGGCGCGACCTGTGGGCCGTCTGCGCGCCGCAGTCTCATGCCTGGCGGACGGCGAGTTCGGCGAACGCGTGTCTGAGCAGGAGAGTGGCGGCGTGGTGGAGATCGCGGAATTGGCTGCGGCGTTCAACAACATGGCCGAGCGTGTGCAGGAGATGATAGATCGTCAGCGGATGTTTGTGGCCAACGCCTCGCACGAGCTCCGCACGCCCATCACCAACATCAAGCTGCGCGCCGAGGCGCTCGGCGGCGGCGCGCTGGCGGATCCCCTCGTCGGCCCGCGCTTCACGGCCGAGATCGAACGCGAGGCCGATCGGTTGGGCCGGATGGCGAGCGAACTACTGACCCTTTCCCGGCAGGACGCCGCGCCTTCCCCGCCGCGCGAGGCGGTGGATCTCAACGTATTGGCTCAAGAGATCGTTTCAGCGATGACGCTTCACGCGACCAGGCGTGAGGTGGCCTTGACGACCGATCTCGCATCCGATGGGCTGCGCTTGTGGGGTGACGCGGATGGCTTGCGCACGGTGCTGGTGAACCTGTTGGACAACGCGTTGCGCTACACTCCGGCAGGCGGCCGCGTCGAGGTGCGAACGCGCCAGGCAGGACAGCAGGCCGCGCTGGAAGTCGCCGACACGGGCATCGGCATCCCGACCGAGGACTTGCCGCACATCTTCGAGCGGTTCTACCGCGTTGACAAAGCGCGCAGCCGCAAGGGGGCCGGCGCAAGCAGCGGCGCGGGGTTGGGGCTGGCCATCGTGCAGGGGATCGTCAAGGCGCATGGGGGGACGATCGTCGCCGAGAGCACTCTAGGCCAGGGCACGACGATCAAGGTCGCTTTGCCGGCGTCCTGAAAATCGCCGATCACGTGCCAGGCACTCCGAAGTGCCTGGCACGTGCCCACCAGGCGCCAGGCATCCTCTCAGGCGCCTGGCACGCGGTGGGTTTTAATCTCGAAGCTGTGTGGTGCAGCGTGGCAAACGAACGGTGAAGCGGGCGCCCTGGCCCACCTGGCTCGTCACCGTGATTTCTCCCCCGTGGGCGCGCGCGACCGCCTGCGCGATGCTCAGCCCCAGACCGTAGTGGCTCTGGCTGCCCTTGGTGCGCGCCTTGTCCACCCGATAGAAGCGGTCGAAAACATGCGGCAGGTCTTCGGGAGCGATGCCGGCGCCGTTATCCTCGACATCCACCAGCACGTGGCCGTCTTCCGCGCGACCAATGAGCCGGATGACGCCGTCCTCCGGCGCATACTGCATGGCGTTGTCGAGGAGATTGAGGAACAGCCGCGTCAGTTGGTCGCGATCGCCCTGCACCCACAGATCGGCCGCGACATCGCAGGTCAATGTCTGGCGATGCGTCTCGCTGGCATGAGCGGCTATCGTCTCGGCCAGATCGGTCAACGACTCGCTCAGGTCCAGCGGCTCGTGCGTCTGGGTCAGTTGGCTGCTATCTGCGCGGGTGAGGAATAGGATCGCTTCGAGCAGGGCCGTGACGCGATCTAGCTGGCCGTCCAGGTCTATCAGGGTCGCGCGCAGCTCCTCGGCGGTGCGCGGCCTGTTCAGCGCCACGCCGATCGTGCTCTTCGCCAGGGCCAGGGGTGTGCGCAGATCGTGTGAAACATCGGCGGTGAAGCGTCGCTCGCGCTGAAACGCGGCCTGCAGCCGGTCGAGCAGTTGATTGATGGTGGCGGCAAGTTGGCCCAACTCGTCGTTGCGCGACGGCTGTGGCAGGCGCTCGTTCAGGTTGCTCGCCTCAATGCGCTGGGCCGTGGCGGTCATGGCGCGCACTGGATCCAGCGCACGACCCGCCAGCCACCAGCCGCCCAGGGCCGCCACCGGCAATCCCACGCCCAACGCGATCAGCAGGATCGTGACCAGCAACCCCTGTAGCCGTTGCACATCCGCGGTGGCGCGGCCCACCTGCAAGATGTACAGGGGCGGTTGGCCCAGCGGCACGGTCAACACGCGCACCTGCAGCGGCAGCAAACGCCGGGGGGCAGCCGGACCCGGCATGGGCAAGGGTTCTGGCACGATCATGAGGGTGGTCACCGTCTCGTGCCAGGTGTTTCCCTGCCGCGCTGCGGCCAGCGCAGCCGGCTCTATCGGAATCCGCCGGACCGGCAATCCCGAAGCGTGGACCACCTGCCCATCCAGTCGGAGCAGACGATACGAGGTATCCACGACGAGGGGCTCCTCCCCGCGCAGCAGTGACTCGGTGAGCTGGCGCACGGTGAACTGGAGCCCCTGGTCTGTGGCGCGCTGGAGTTGGAAAGTGCCGCCGACAAAGATCGCCGCGGCAAACCCCACCAGCATGATCATCAGGACCAGCGTGTACCACAGGATCAGACGTTGACGAATGGACAACGTGATCACTCTGCTTCACCGATCTTGTAGCCTACCCCGCGCACCGTGTGCAGCAGTTTTGACTCGCCGGGCTTCTCGACCTTGTGGCGCAGATAGCGGATATAGACGTCCACGACGTTCGAGCCGCCCGCATAGTCGAAGTTCCACACCTGGTTGAGAAGGTTGTCGCGCGTCAGCACCTGCCCGGCATGACGCATCAGGGTGTGCAGCAAGCGGAACTCCAATGCGCTGAGATCGATGCGCCGGGCGCCGCGCTTGACCTCATGGGTGGCTTCATCGAGGGTCAGATCGGCTACCTTCAGTGGTCCGACCTGGAGATCGCGCGAACGCCGCGCGAGCGCACGCAATCGCGCCACCAGTTCCTTGAACGCAAATGGTTTGGTCAGATAGTCGTCGGCGCCGCTGTCGAGCCCGCGCACGCGTTGATCCACGTCACCCAACGCCGTCAGCATCAGGATGTGGCTGGTGATGCCATGTTCCCGCAGGCGCTTGCACACTACGAAGCCATCCAGTCCGGGCAGCATGATATCCAGGATGACGACATCGTAACGCGCGGCGACTGCATAATCCAGCACATCGCGGCCATCGGCCACGACATCTACCGAGTGGCGCTCCTCCTCCAGTCCTCGCCTCAGCGTCTGCGCCAGGGCCAACTCATCTTCGACAATCAGAATGCGCATGATGATCCTCTATCGCGCCACTCTAGCGTCAGAAGATGAGAAGACGATGAGCAGGGTAGGGACGAGGTATTCCCGGCACGGTCGTGGTCGTGCACGTCCGCCCCTCGCACCCGAAGACGTGGGGATGGTGAGCCGCCGTAGGAATGCCTCGCCCCTATTCCTGGCTCGCGCGCTCCACGACCACCCAGATGGTCGCCGCGAGCCCGGCCGCGATTTTGACCTGCACCCGATGTTCGCCCAACGACTTGATAGAGTGTTCCAGGTCCATGAGACGGCGATCAACCTCAGCGCCGATGGACCTACTCAGCGCCTCCGCGACATCTGCGGCCGTGATGGAGCCATACAGGCGATCGCCCTCGCCGGCCCGGGCCTTGAAGGTGACGGATTGGCCATCCAATTTGTCGACCAACGTCTTCGCTTCGTCGGCCTTGCGATCGCGCTTGCGCACTTCGGCCTCTTTGAGGGTCTGCGCCTGTTTAAGGGCGCCGTCTGTAACCGCAACAGCCAGCTTTCGGGGAATCAGGTAGTTCAGCGCGTAACCACCGGCTGCCTCTTTGATCTGGCCGGCGCGTCCCAAACCTGGCACGTCTTTTAAGAGTAGAACCTGCATCGTTATGATTCTCCTTGCAACAGGGTAGAGTTGACGGACATGATATATCAGAAGCGCTCAAAGCCCAAGTTGTTCGATCATCATCTGGCAGCGGCAGAATGCGCGTGGCTGTCAGCGGTCCTTTCATCCTCATGGCCGCACGGTCACGCGAAACGGGGTCGCCTGCGCTCGGCCAGCGGCCCCGTTCTCACCACCAAGGTATCAGGCCCCTAGCTTACCCCAAGAGCCACGACCGACATCTTCGGCAATACAAGCTCGAGCCCCTCACCCGAAACCGTGGCGCCGGCGAACGTCGCCGGCCGCACCGCGTTCGGCGCCTCGAAGGTGCTATGGCTGTTCATCGCAGCGCCCTGCAGCATGCGGCCTGACACCTGATCGGCCTTCATGCCTCGCACCCACACTTTCACTGACGCATCCTTGTTCGGGTTGGCGTTGCTCAGCGTGATGTGCAGTTTGCCTTCGCTATCCACCGACACCGACGCCGAGACCGCGGGCACGCTGTAGCCGGCGTGCTCATAGCGCTCGCTCTGCACGTCCACGGGAACCAGGGTGGCATCCTGATGCGCCGCGTACATCTCGAATGCGTGATAGCTGGGGGTCAGCAGCATCTTCTCGCCCTGCGTCAGGATCATCGCCTGGAGCACGTTGACCGTCTGTGCGATGTTCGCCATCCGCACGCGGTCGCAGTGCTTATTGAAGATGTCGAGCGTGGTCGCCGCGACGATCGCATCGCGCATCGTGTTCTGCTGGTAAAGGAAACGCGGGTGCGTGCCCGGCTCGACCGCATACCACGTGCCCCACTCGTCCACGATCATGGCGACCTTCTTGTTGGGATCGTACTTGTCCATGATCGTGCCGTGCCGGCGCACCAGCTCGTCCATAAAGAGGCCCTTGGCGATGATCTCGATCCACTCCGCCTCGTCGAACTGCGTGGCCGACCCGATGCGCGAGCCGTCGGGCAGCCGCCGCACCGCGGTGTAGTAGTGCAGCGCCAGGCCGTCCATGTAGCGGCCGCCGAGTAGCGTCTCCTGCCCTGCCTTCTCCATCAACACTTCGGTCCAGTGATAGTCGTCGTTGCGTGCGCCGCACGCGATGCGGAAGAGCCTGTTG